>ERZ802830.4853-NODE-4853-length-10546-cov-15.6751_pt1 | contig 10546 bp, 11 predicted proteins | sample MGYA00345654_ERZ802830 | MGnify/ENA primary metagenome ERZ802830 (study PRJEB30503, sample SAMEA104212375) | marine metagenome | biome: Westerlies Biome; feature: [SRF] surface water layer (ENVO:00010504) within the epipelagic zone...; material: water...
GATAATGATTTAGAAATTATTACAACAGAAAAAGACTGGAAAAGATTAAATACAAAACAAAGATTAGGTATTAATTTTTTACAAATATCATTAGAATTTTCTAATAAAGAAGCTCTAAGTCAAATTCTAATGCAAAATGATTAAATATATAAAATATCCATTAGAGTTTTGTATTTTCATTATTTTCTTCTTCTTCTTTTTTGTTCTACCACTAAATATTTCAAGAAAACTTGGAGTTTTTCTTGCATTAAGGCTTGGGCAGATGACAAATGCAAATAAAATTATAAATAAAAATCTAAAGATTGCATTTCCAAACAAGAGTAATGAATGGATCGCCCAAACTAATAAAGGTGTATGGACTAATTTTGGCAAGGTATTAGCAGAATACGCACAATTAAATAAGATAGCAAAAAATAATATTATAAAAATAATTGAGAATAATTATTCAAAATCTTTTTTTGAAAGAAGTGAAAATAAAATTTTAATTTCTGCTCACAATGCAAACTGGGAGATACCTGGTATTGCCTGTAGAATAAAATCAAATAAAATCTCTGGGATTGTAAGAGAACCCAACAACCCATTTATTCGCTTCATTCTTTCTTATCTTAGAAATAAATATAGTGTTAGATGTTACCAAAAAAATCTTATCGGCACAAAAAAACTGATGAAGGATTTTAAAGATGGTTTCTCTTTAGCGCTATTAGCTGATCAAAAACTATCTTCAGGCATAGAAATAAAATTTTTTGGTAAAAATGTATATGCTACAGCACTACCTGCTCAATTAGCATTAAAATCTAAAAGTGATATATATTTAGCTTGGCCGAAAAGACAAGGTAACAATTTTGAATTTAAGTTTTGCGAATTAATTGAGTCTTCAAAATTACAAGATAATGAGGATAATAAAATTAAAATTATTGAAAAAATAAATTCCTTTTTTGAAAAAAAGATATCAGAGAATCCTTCAGAGTATTTTTGGCATCATAATCGCTGGGGATAATATTTAGCTAAAAAATATTTTATCCAAAACTAGTTATACTTTTTAAGTAATAACTGAGGGTCAATGTAAGTATCAAATACCATAATACCCCAATGTAGGTGTGGCCCTGTAGATCTACCAGTAGATCCAACAGTTCCGATAACTTCATTTCTTTTTACAATATTATTTAATTTTACATCTACAGTAGCTAAATGCGCATATATACTTTTCACTCCATAGCCATGATCAATAACAATAGTACCTCCAGTATAATAGAGATCAGGCTCTGCAAGAACTACTAAGCCGTCATTTGTGGATACAACTGCTGTTCCCTCATCATTTGCAATATCCAATCCTCTATGAGGACTTTTTGCTTTCCCATTTAATATTCTCTGACTTCCAAAAACTCCTGTAACAATGCCTTCAACTGGCTGAACAAAACTATTTATAAAATGCTCATCATCAATCATAATTTTTTTAGATCTTTTTATAATCTTATTTTCAGCAATAATTCGTTCTAAAACTTTTTCATCAGGAGTTACAAGCTTAGAAGGTAAACCATTTATTTCCTGAATATCAAAATTTCTTTTCAAAACAATTATTTCAGTACTCTCACATTGATCCATACATATTTCCAATAGAACATTATTTTTTCTATCTCTATCAATTGGAATTACAAAATAACCATTTTTACTTACTTTAAGGGGAACTTTATCTTTAAAGATTTTTACTTTACTCTGATCAGTGTATCCATTTATTTGGCTAATAATTAACTCTCCTTGTAAAACTTTTTGTGGCAAATCGTATCGATTTTGAGCATTGACAATTCCATATAATAAGAAATAAAAAATTAAAAATTTTATGATAAAAAAAAAATTAAATTTCATTAATTTCTTTATATCTTTTTAGGGCTACCTCAGGTCCAAAATATATTTCCTGTAAATCTACATTCCAATATTTTATATTCTCTAAGGGTATCTTTTGTTTAGTAATGGAGCAAAGCACATAATCTCCTGGTTCAATTATCTTAAATTGACCATGGTGAAGTTCAATAATTGCGCATTTTTCTAAATTTGAACTCATGAATCTATTTTGCCTTCTAAAATTCCATCTTTCAATTCTATATTAATCTCATTATCACTTAAAATATCAGAAATTTTCTGTACAGGTTTTTTGTTACTATTTCTAATAACGGCATATCCTCGATTAATTACTGATTTATAACTCAAGCTCTCAATTAATTTGCTAACACTGTTGATTTTTTCAATTCTCGAAGAAATATATTGTTTGCTGGAGATACGGATACGATTTGAATAATTGTTTAAAGTATCTATTTTTGATTTTAATTGTTCTCTTAATATCTTTGTATTTAATCGAGAGGATATAGTTAAAAAATTTGAATTTAATGTATTTATAAATAACTTAAGATTTGCAGGAAGCTTGTGGTCAACTAATTTGAAATGTTGTTTTTTTTCATCAATGGAAAATTCAATATTCTGGTCTAATTCTTTTTGGGCTTTTCTTACAACCTCATATAATTCAGATTTAACAGGAGTAACAAACTCTGCTGCTGCAGTTGGTGTTGGGGCTCTCAAATCTGAAACTAAGTCAATTAAAGTAGTATCTGTCTCATGACCAATTGCAGAAATAATGGGAATTTTACTTTCAAATACGGCATTCACAATATTTTCTTCATTAAAAGCCCATAGATCTTCAATGCTGCCACCGCCACGTGCTACGATTATAACGTCAGGCTTAATTGACTCTTCAATATCAATATTATTAAAACCTCTTATAGCTTGAGTAATAAGTTCTGAAGAGTCATCGCCTTGAACAGGTACTGGCCAAAGTATTACATTGAGAGGGTACCTCTCTTCAATTCTATGCAATATATCTTGAATAACTGCCCCGGTTGGAGAGGTAATTACACCAATTCTATGAGGATATTCTGGTATTTGTTTTTTATGAATCTGGTCAAATAATCCTGAAGCAGCAAACTTTTTTTTTCGCTGCTCAAGTAATGCCATAAGCGCTCCCTCTCCTGCTGGCATTAATGAATCTATGTGTATTGAATAGTCAGAACGACCTGGATATCGATCAGAGTAACCTGTGGTTAGCCTTCCCTTGCAGATTACTTCTAAACCATCATGAGGTTGAAAGCTTAGTCTCGAGACATTACTTTTCCATATAATACCATTAATAATAGCGCTTTCGTCTTTAAGATTAAGGTAAACATGGCCAGAGGCGGCTTGTTTTAATCCTGAAATTTCTCCTCGAACTCTCACATAACCAAAAGTATCATCTAAAACTTGCTTAATTGATTTAGAAATTTCAGTAACTGAATATTCAGGAATATTTTCTTTAACCATTTTTGATAATTTAAACTATGTTATGATATTATTAAAGTTAAGTTTATTTATATGAATATTTTAGTTATTGGAAGTGGCGCACGTGAGCATGCTATATGCTATGCAATCAGTCAAAGTTCAAAATTATCTAAGTTATATGCAATACCTGGAAATTATGGGATTTCTCAGTTAGCCGAGTGTCATATTGTAGATACAAATAATTTTGATGAGTTATTTAGTTTTGCAATAAAAAAGACTGTTGATCTTATCATTGTTGGTCCTGAGGTACCATTAGTAAACGGCATAGTAGATTTCTTTACTTCTCGTAAAATAAAAATTTTTGGTCCAGATCAGTTTGCTGCTCAACTTGAGGGATCAAAAAGTTTTATGAAAGATCTATGTAATGAACATAGTATACCCACTGCCCAATATGAAAAATTTCAAAATTCTGACGATGCACTTAAATATTTAGAGACACAGAGTTACCCAATAGTAATTAAAGCTGATGGTTTGGCTGCTGGCAAGGGAGTAACAATTGCTGAAGACTTTAAAACTGCTAGCATAGCAGTACAAGATATTTTCAATGCTAAATTTGGTGAAAATATGGATGTAGTTATTGAGGAATTTATGCATGGAGAAGAGGCAAGTTATTTTATTTGCTCAGATGGTAAAAATTTTATTTCACTAATAAGTGCTCAAGATCACAAAAGAATTGGTGAAAATGACACTGGACCTAATACAGGGGGAATGGGCGCTTATTCGCCAGCGCCAGTATTTACTGAAAAAGTAAAAAAACAAGTAGATACTGAAATTATAAAACCAACGCTCAAAGCAATGCTTGATAAAGGTCACCCATTTAAAGGTATTCTTTATGCTGGACTTATGATTGAAAATGAAAAAGCGAAATTAGTTGAATACAATATAAGATTTGGAGATCCAGAGTGCCAAGTTTTAATGATGAGTCTAAAATCAGATCTAATAGATTTAATAATGCATTCAATCGATGGATCAATAAATGACTATGATTGCGATTGGTATGATGAAGACTGTGCTACTGTGGTTCTTGCTTCAAAAGGATATCCTGGAGAATTTAAAAAAGACACGGAAATTAAAGGTCTTGAAGATATCAAGACTAGTCAGAGCCTTCAGGTGTTTCATGCAGCAACAATTGAGTCTGATAAAAAAATATTAGCAAATGGAGGTAGGGTTCTATCAATAACTGCAAAGGATAAATCTTTGCGGTCTGCCCTGAGTACAATATATAATGAAGTTAAGAAAATTGATTGGAATGAATGTTATTATCGAAATGATATAGGTCATAAAGCACTAAAAAATGAACACTAGAGATCAAATATTTTCAGGAACTAAAGAAGTTGATGAAAAGCTATCAATTAATCAATCCAACCTTGAAGAATATCTCAAAAATATTTTTGGAGATAAAATGTTCATAAATGAAATAAAGCAATTTAAAGGAGGTCAGTCAAATCCAACCTATATGATTATCACTAATCAAGGAGACTTTGTTTTAAGGCGTCAACCTCCAGGAAAACTATTAAAATCTGCTCACGCAGTAGATCGCGAATACAGAGTTATAACAGCGCTGAGTCAAACTGATGTTCCTGTTCCTAGAACTTATGACTATTGTGATAATGAAGATGTTGTAGGCACTAAATTTTTCTTAATGGACCATGTAAAAGGAAATATATATTGGGAACTAATATTGCCAAATCTAGATGAAGTCGCAAGGAGAGATATTTATCTGTCTATGAATGATACAATTTCAAAATTACATAACGTCGATTTTGAAAAAATAAATTTAGGTGACTATGGAAAACACGAAAACTACATGCAGAGACAAATACATAGATGGACTAAGCAATATAAAGACTCTAAAACTCAAGAAATTGAAGAAATAAACGAACTTATAGATTGGCTTCCAAAAAATATTCCTTTGGAAGAGGAAACTTCAATAGTTCATGGTGATTTTAGATTAGATAATATGATTTTTGATCCAGAAACACATCAAGTGAAAGCTATCCTTGATTGGGAATTATCAACATTAGGAAATCCAATTGCAGATTTTACATATCATATGATGTCATGGAGATTGCCTGCTGCTGCAAAAGGTTTGGGTATGCTTGGAGCAGACTTAAAGTCTCTGAATATTCCATCCGAACATGAATATTCAGAACTATACTATAAAAAAACTGGCAGAAATAAAATTGAGAATTGGGATTTCTATATGGCTTATAATATTTTTAGATTAGCCGGTATTGCTCAGGGAATAGTTGGTAGAGTTAGAGATGGAACAGCTTCAAGTTCTGAAGCAAAAAACTATGAAGCTTTTGTCCCAATCTTAGGTAAGATAGGTTGGGATATAGTAAGAGGAATTAAATAATTAATGACAAATACACTTGATATAGATTTTGTTAGGAAACAATTTCCTGCTTTTCAAAATCCAAAAACAGCTAATTTTGCATTCTTTGAAAATGCAGGAGGAACCTATGTTCCTAAACAATTAATTGAAAAACTAAATGACTTTATGATTACTAAAAAAGTTCAGCCATATGGTGATTTTGGTCCTTCAATAGAAGCTGGTGAAGAGATGGATCAAAGCCTAACAAAGATTGCTGAGTTACTAAATGTTTCTAAAGACGAGTTTATTATCGGTCCCTCAACAACAATGAATATGTTTTTATTATCAAATGCAATCCAGAATTGGCTAGACGAGGGAGATGAAATAATTGTCACTAATCAAGATCATGAAGCAAATATTGGTGCATGGAGAAAGCTTGCTGAAAGAGGAGTCATTATTAAAGAATGGAAATTTAATACTGAAACTGCTGAACTCGAAATTGAAGAATTGAAGAAAATAATAAGCGATAAAACAAAATTTATATGTGTTTGCCATACTTCTAATATTGTGGCTTCAATTAATAATCTACATGAAATAACTAAAATTGCTCATGAGAGAAATATAAAAGTAGTTGGTGATGGAGTCGCCTATATGGCTCATGACCTTGCAGACTTAAAAAATATTGATGTCGATTTTTATAGCTTTAGTTTGTACAAAACTTATGGCCCTCATCTTGCTCTCCTATATGGAAAAAAAGAATTACTCCAAAAAACAAAAAATTTGAATCATGAATTTTTGTCTGAAGAAGTACCGTACACTCTCAATCCTGGAGGTCCAAATCATGAGGAACTAGCCTGCCTGTCAGGACTAACAGATTACTATGAAGATTTATACGATCATCATTTCAATGAAAATGGTATTAGTCTTCATGAAAAAGGAAAAAAGATCTTTCAACTTATCCATGGTCATGAGGAGAAATTAATTAAGGTTTTACTTGAATTTCTTAAAAGTAAAAAAAACGTAAGAATTATTGGAAGTCAATCTCATTCAAGAGATATAAGGATGCCTACCTTATCTTTTACTGTTAATGGAATTAGCTCAAAAGAAATTGCTTTAGGTGCAGGTAAAAAAGATATTGGTATTCGTAATGGAGAGTTTTATGCTTGGCGCTGCCTTCATGGACTCGGCATTGAGCCAAACGATGGTGTTGTCAGGGTTTCAATGGTACACTACAATAATTTAGAAGAAGTAAATCGACTTATCTCTTATCTAGACACCGTTATTTAGATTTTATCTTTTTTAATCTTTCTTGTTTTTGTCTGATTGACTCACTCATTGATAGATCCTCAAGCTGATGATACTCATCCCAGTAAGAGTCAAAAGTCTTATTTTTTACAAACCGACTATACTTATCCTTAATTGATACTTCTTTTTTTTTAGACAAATTAAAGGTACTTTTTTAGCTCATTTCTAGCAATTGACAATCGATGCACTTCATCAGGACCGTCTGCAAGTCTTAGCGTTCGCATGCCGGCATACGCCTGCGCCAATCTTGGATCAGTTGTAACACCTGCACCACCATAAGCTTGTATTGCATCATCAATTATTTTTAATGCCATATTGGGGGCTGCGACCTTGATCATTGCTATTTCATTTTTAGCAACTTTGTTTCCTACTTTGTCCATCATCGAGGCAGCTTTCAAAGTAAGTAATCTTGTCATTTCAATATTGATTCTCGCATCTGCAATTCTTTCTTGCCAAACCGAGTGTCTTACAACTTCTTTTCCAAAAGCTTTTCTAGACATTAGTCTCTTACACATTGCTTCAAGCGCAACTTCAGCTAACCCAATTGTTCTCATACAGTGGTGAATTCTACCTGGTCCGAGTCTTCCTTGTGCAATTTCGAACCCTCTGCCCTCACCAAGCAACATGTTTTCTGGAGGTACCTTTACATCATTAAATTCTATTTCAGCATGACCATGGGGAGCATCATCAAATCCAAATACTGGTAGATGTCTTTTTATTTTTATACCTGGAGCATCTTTATCAACCAAGATCATTGATTGTTGCTTATGCTTATCTGGATTGTCAGGGTCAGTTTTACCCATAAAAATATAAAATGCACATCTTGGGTCCATTGCACCAGAAGTCCACCATTTAGTTCCATTTAAAACGTATTGATTTCCATCTTTTTTTATTTCACTTGTAATATTTGTTGCATCTGAAGATGCTACTGCTGGCTCTGTCATCGCAAAAGCTGATCTTGTCTTACCTTCAAGTAAGGGCTCTAAATATTTCTTTTTTTGTTCATCAGTTCCGTATCTAACTAAGACTTCCATATTACCAGTATCAGGCGCTGAACAATTAAATACTTCTGCTGACCACATTGCTCTTCCCATAATTTCACACATTGGAGCATATTCAGCATTCGTAAGTCCATGGCCTAAGTCACTCTCAGGTAGAAAAAGATTCCATAGGTCTTCCTTCTTAGCTTCTTCTTTAAGGTCTTCAATTATAGGTACAACTTGCCAGCGGTTATCTCCAAAATCTTCAATTTGTTGGTGATATGTACTATTGTTAGGATAAACATGCTTATCCATAAATTTTTCAAGACGTTCTGTTGTCACTTTAGCTTTTTCTGAAATAGTCATTTACCTATATTCCTTAAAAAAATTATTTATTATTTTTTCACAATCAGATTTTGAAATATTGTCATATATTTCAGGCACATGATTGCAATTCTTTGACTGAAAAAAATTAATGCTACCATTTATAGCACCAAATTTCAAATCGTCAGCACCAAAATATAGTTTTTTTATTTTTGATCGAGATATTGCAGCTGCACACATGATACATGGCTCTAAGGTAACATAAAGACTACAATCAATAAGTCGATCACTCTTTATTTTCTGACATGCTTCTCGAATAGCATTAATTTCTGCGTGACCAAGTGGGTCAAATTCATTAACAACCGTATTATGAGCTTGAGCTAATACTTCTCCATCCTTATTAAGAATAACGCACCCAACTGGTATTTCTCCACATTTCTTTCCCTTCAATGCCAGTTCTATTGCTAAATTCATCGGAGAATTTTTGGCCATGTATTTAATTTAAACTTTCTTTCTGAAATAATATATAGATATAAAAATTATATGAAAAATAAAGATAATTCAGAACGTATAAGCAAGGTGATTGCTAGATCATCTCAGTACTCACGCAGGCAAGTTGAACAACTTATAATTGAAGGAAGAGTCAGGATTGATGGAAAAATAATTGACCGTCCTAATATTAATGTAAATGCAGCAAATAAAATTTTATTAGATAAAAAACTTATCAATTATAAAACTCATGACGAAATATTTATATTTAATAAGCCTCGTGGATGTCTAGTTACTCATTCAGACCCTGAAGGCAGGAAAACAATTTTTGATCTAATTCCAAAAAAATTTGAGAAATATATTTCTATTGGAAGATTGGATTATAATTCTGAGGGATTGTTACTAATAACAAATAATGGGGATATTAAAAGATACTTTGAGCTTCCAAAAAATAATTTTGAAAGATCTTATAAAGTTAAAGTTCAGGGAAAAGTAGATGAAAGAATAATAAAAAGTCTAAAAAAAGGACTATTCATCAATAAGATTAAGTATAAACCAATTTTAGCATTAATTGATAGTAGTACTCCAACTTATACTTGGATTACAATGATTCTAAGAGAAGGAAAAAATCGTGAAATAAGAAATATATTTGAGTCATTTAATATGACAGTTACTCGATTGATACGAATTTCTTATGGCCCATATAAACTTGGGAAGATTCAAAAAGGTAAGATCGTTAAAGCTAAGATAATTAAAAAGTAAAATGAGAATAATCAGTGGAAATAAAAAAGGTCATAAATTAATAACAAAGAAAAACCAATCTGCTCGACCGATTTCTGACAAAAATCGTGAAACTATTTTTAATCTCTTGGCGCACGGAAATGGTATCATTGAGACAGGTTTTTCGCTTCATCAATGTATAATTCTCGACGTATTCGCTGGAACTGGATCTTTTTCCTTTGAAGCATTATCTAGGGGTGCCAAAAAATCTGTGATGCTTGAAAAAGACTCTATTATGATAGATCTTATTTATGAAAACATAAAAAAATTAGACTTTATTGATATAACTGAAGTTCATCACATCGATGCTCTAAGAATTCAATCAATTGATTTTCAAGATAAATTCGACCTTGTTTATATTGATCCTCCCTATGAAAAAGGGCTCGATATTAAATTTGTGGATAGAATAGGTATGATTGATTGCTTTTCAAGTAACTGTATTTTTATTATCGAGCAAAGTATTGAGGGCAAGGTCTTGGAAAATAATAAGCTCGAATTGATAAGAACCAAAGATCTTGGAAATTCTAGATTTTCATTTTTTAAAATAAAGTAATATCTACTTTAAATATTTTTTTTGTTTCTCAACAGCATCTTGCCCAAAAGGATCAACGCCACCCAAATGAGCCAATAATAAAGTTTCTAAGATTGAACTAGTGAAGAAATATCCTAATTGGTGCCCAATTGATTGCTTGTTATCTACAAAATAATCGGAAGTTCTCACGATTGGAAGACCCTCATCTTCAAGAGTCTTTAGCATTGCTTGTTTATGATTTGATAACGTTAGATCAATAAAATTATTACTCTCCTGATAATTTGCACTATAAAATTCATAAAATTTATCATTCGGACCATCCAAGTATAATTGTAAAACACTGTGTTGATCCTGGGTCATTTGTGAGATTACTGGCAAATAACCAAATCCATTTTTACCCAAACTCTCGGCATACAATTGTTTCATCCAATTTCCAATTTCATAAAGTTCATCACC
>ERZ802830.4856-NODE-4856-length-10544-cov-5.44437_pt1 | contig 10544 bp, 10 predicted proteins | sample MGYA00345654_ERZ802830 | MGnify/ENA primary metagenome ERZ802830 (study PRJEB30503, sample SAMEA104212375) | marine metagenome | biome: Westerlies Biome; feature: [SRF] surface water layer (ENVO:00010504) within the epipelagic zone...; material: water...
ACCAAGTCCTAAAATTAATGAAATGACTAAATATGTTTTAGGAACGAATGGTGAAAAAATGAGTAAATCTAAGGGAAATACTATTGATATATTTCTACCTGAAAAGCTATTGAAAAAACAAATTATGTCTATTGAGACAGACAGCACTCCAATTGAGAAGCCAAAGGATTTTGAGAATTGTAATGTGTTTAAAATATATTCATTAATAGCAGATAAAAAATCTATAGATTCTTTAAAAGAAAATTATAAAAAAGGAGGTTTTGGATATGGGCACGCCAAACAAGAATTATTTAATTTCATTTTAGAAAAATTTAAAGATCAAAGAATAAAGTTTAATTATTACATGGATAACTTGGAAGAAATTGATTCAGCTTTAGATATTGGAGCGAATAAAGCTAAATTAGTTGCCAATGAGGTTATTGGAAGGGTTAGGAAGAAATTAGGGTATAATTAACTGTTAATAATTTTAGCTCTTAGCATTACATTTTAAACCAAAAAAATGTATTTTTGATTGATGCAGCTTTCTAAACATATTAGCAACTTATTATTCGATCACGATTGTGTAACTGTTCCAGGCTTTGGGAGTTTTTTAGGTAATTACAAATCTGCTGAATATGATTTTAAAGAACAAAAATTTCACCCCCCTTATAAACAAATTTCATTTAATTCACAGATAAGAGATAACGATGGATTATTAGCTAAAGAAATCTCTAATGATTTAAATATCCCCTACGATGATGCCGTTAAAAAGATTCATCATATAGTTTTGTCTTGGTCTAAGAAGATAAAAGCAGAAACGATTATATTAAAAAATATCGGAGAACTTTATTTAAATAAAGAAGACAAAGTTATTTTTGTTCCCTCTAGAGAGTTGAATCATTTAAAAGATTCTTTTGGTCTTCCAGATATTTTTGTTTCAGAGCCTAAAGATGTCCAATCACATTCAATAAAAAATAATAAAAAAATACCAACATATTTTAAGCCTCAAAAACACACAAAAAATTATTTTACACAAGCAGCAATCTGGGTTTGCTTAATTATTGGAGTTACTTCTCTTTATATTAATGAAAAAAACAATATTATTGAGCAAGAAATTGCCTATGAACAAGAATATAGAAAACAGACTAAGCAAAAAGTTCAAAAAGCGGTTTTTGACTTAGGGACCTTACCTTCGTTAACTTTAAACGTTAAAATAAAAGAAAAAAAATATTTCATTATAGCCGGAGCTTTTAGAATATCTCAAAATGCTGAGAACCTTGTTTTGAATTTAAAGGAAAAAGGTTATGATGCTTCTAGGTTAGAGTTAAATGAAAAGGGGCTGAACCCAGTTGCCTTTAATAGTTTCGTAAATCGTGAGGATGCCGTTTCTGAACTCAGAGTGATTCAGGGAAAAGAGAATAAGGAAGCTTGGATTTTTGAGGCTAAATAATAGTTTTTAATCTACTTTACATAATGGATGCCAAAATACCTGAAAATTCTAAGACAATTCAAACTGACATAGTTTTACCTGGAGACACAAACAGTCTAAATAATCTTTTTGGGGGGGAATTATTAGCAAGAATGGATAAAGTAGCAAGTATTGCAGCAATCAAACATTCTGAACAAGTAGTTGTCACAGCTTCCGTTAATAATGTTGCTTTTGGAGAACCAGTACCCAACGGAAGTATTTTAACAATTGAAGCAAAAGTTTCTAGAGCTTTCAATTCTTCAATGGAAGTCTTTATTGATGTGTGGAAACAAAACAAGACTCATTTAAAAAAGTTTAAAGTAAATGAGGCAATTTATACTTTTGTAGCTGTAAATAATAAAGGAGAAACTGTTAAAGTTCCTGCTATTAATCCTCAAACTGAGTTAGAAAAACAAAGGTATGATGCAGCACTTAGAAGACGACAATTAAGTTTAGTTTTAGCGGGAAAACTGTCTCCCAAGGATGCAACAGAACTAAAGGCTTTATTCGACTAATTTGATAATCCAGAGAGGTTTAAATAGAAAAAAAATATTTATTTATCTATTTATACCCATTTTTATTTTTAGCTGTAAAGAATTACCTCACGAATCTCTAAGTTTAGAAAAATCAGTTGAAATAAATATTTTAGGTTCTGTTCAAGATGGAGGAATTCCACATTTAGGTTGCGAAAAGTCATGTTGTAAAGATTATTTTGAAAGAGGGTTTTCAGAGAAAAGAGTGGTTAGCTTGGGTATATCAGACCATTTTAAAAACAAAAACTATATAATTGAAGCTTCGCCTGATATTGCTTTTCAACTAAACGATTTTTTAACAAACAAATCTAAAAAACTGGATGGGATTTTTATTACCCATGCTCACATAGGGCATTATTCAGGACTGATAAATTTAGGCAGAGAAGTTTCTAATGCATCTAAAATTCCTCTGTATTTAATGCCCAAAATGACAGATTTTATCTCCTCTAACGGTCCATGGGATCAGTTAGTTAAACTAAAAAATGTTGAATTAAAAACTCTTATTAATGAAAAAGAGATAAAATTAACGGAAAACTTAAGAATTCTTCCTTTTTTAGTTCCCCACAGAGACGAATATTCTGAAACAGTAGGTTTTAAAATTATTGGCCCTAAAAAATCGGCCATATTTATTCCAGACATTGACAAATGGAGCAAATGGGAAAAATCTATTGTAAATATTATTTCTCAAGTTGATTATGCTTTTTTAGATGGGACTTTTTATGATGCAAAAGAAATTAACAATAGAGACATTTCTGAAATACCTCATCCTTTTATCATTGAAAGCTTAGAACTATTTAAAGATTTAAAAGAACATAACCGAAAAAAAATATATTTTATACATTTAAATCATACAAATCCACTTTTAAATTCAGAATCAGAAGAATATAAACATGTTGTTTCCAGTGGATATAATATCGCAGTAGAAGGATTGCAGTTAAAACTTTAAAGTAATACGGAATTTAAAATAATTTCACAGTTTAAAACCCCTGAAATAGGACAATTAATTTTTGCATTTTCTGCTAGTTCTTTAAATTTTTCCTCATTTATCCCTGGGACTTTAGCTTCAAGATTTAGTTCAATTGACATAATTTTACCATCTTCAAATGTTAGTATTGCCTCCGTATCGAGGGTCTCGGGGTTAAAATTAGCTTCATTTAAAACAAAACTTAACTTCATATTAAAACAACCAGCATGGGCGGCAGCTATCAGTTCTTCTGGATTTGTTCCAAGCTGACCATTGTCATTTTCAAATCTAGTTTTGAAACTATATGGCATGTTGTTAAAAGCCCCACTTTGAGCTGTTAAAACTCCACTTCCATCAGCCCCATCGCCTTCCCAAATTGCAACTACTTTTCTTTTCATATTTAAATTTTAAAATTAATCTTCAATAAAATATTAATCTAAACTTTAGAGGCCTAAAATTTTATTAATATCATCGTGATTTGTTTCTTGCCCCGCAAAATCATCGAAAGCTTTTTCAGAAACTTCAATAATATGATCTTTAATAAACTTAGAACCCTCTTTTGCACCTTGTTCAGCAGATTTTATACAGCATTCCCATTCAAGAACTGCCCATCCATCAAAATTGTATTGACTGAGTTTAGAAAAAATACTTTTAAAATCTATTTGCCCATCCCCTGGAGACCTGAACCTTCCTGGACGATCAATCCAATCTTGATAACCCCCATAAACACCTGATTTTCCTGATGGATTATACTCAGCGTCTTTTACATGAAACATTTTTATATGCTCATGGTAATAGTCAATAAACTTTATGTAATCCATTTGTTGTAAAATAAAATGACTAGGATCATATAAAATTTTGGCACTCGAATGATTGTTGGTGGCCTTTAAAAATCTTTCAAATGTTACACCATCATGTAAATCTTCTCCGGGGTGAATTTCGTAACAAACATCAACTCCATTGTCTTTACAGTGGTTTAGAATTGGAATCCATCTAGCTGCTAATTCTTTGAACCCAGCCTCAACGAGTCCACTTGGCCGTTGTGGCCATGGGTAAATAGTATGAAAAAGAAGAGAACCTGAAAAAGAAGCCATTACCTTTATCCCTAAATGTTTACTTGCGTTAGAAGCTGATTTCATTTGATCTATGGCCCAATTAGTTCTTTCTTTTACATTTCCATGTAATTCTTTAGGCGCAAATGCGTCAAACATTTTATCATATGCATAATGAGAAGCCACCAATTGTCCTTGAAGATGAGTTGATAGTTCAGAAATTTCTAACCCATTAGAATGTACAATTCCTTTTATTTCATCGCAATAATCCTTGCTTTCACCTGCTTTTGTGATATCTATAAGCCTTTGATCCCAAGTTGGAATTTGAACAGCTTTATAACCTAAGTCTTTCGCCCATTTACATATGTTAGTTAGATTGTTGAATGGTTTTTCGTCCCCAACGAATTGAGCTAAAAATATAGCAGGACCTTTTATAGTTTTCATACTTTTTATTTGTTCAGTTCAACCCAGACATTTCCTTTTGAATTAGAGTCTAGTGCTTTTTCAATAAAATCCATTCCTCTTACCCCATCTTCTATTGCAGGAAACTCTGCTTTATCATAAGTCTCATTATTGATTGCCCTTGCTACTCCTTTGTAGATATTACCCATAGCATCAAATATTCCCTCAGGATGGCCTGGCGGCAGCTTAGTTCCATCAAGAGATATTTTAGAATTATAGGAATGGCCTGGCTTTAAAACTTGTAAAGGCCTATCATCACTAAGTTGGTAAAGATAATTAGGATTTTCTTGTTCCCATTTTAAAGCCCCTTTACTTCCGTAAACATTTATTCTAATATTATTTTCCTCACCAGTTGCAATTTGACTAGATCTAATTGTTCCCTTAGCGTGATTTGAAAATCTAATTAGAATATTAGCATCAACATCCATTTGATTGTCTTCATACAAAGTATTAAGATCTGCCAGTAATTTATCTACTTTCATTCCAGTAACTAATTCAACCATGTTAAAAGCATGGGTTCCTATGTCACCAAGACAACAACTAGAACCAGATTTTTCAGGGTCTAACCTCCAAGTAGAGGATCTTTTATTTTTATCATGAATTATAGGGTTTAACCATCCTTGCAAATATTGTGCATCGACCTTTTGAATATCTCCAATAATTCCGTCAGAAATCATTTTGGTCATTTGTCTCACCATTGGGTAACCAGTGTATGTATGAGTTACAGCGAAAACAGCATTTTTTTCTTTTTGAATTTGTTGCAATTCAATCGCTTCTTTATAAGTTGTGGTTAAAGGTTTTTCACAGATTACATGAAAGTTATTTTCCAGTAATTTTTTAGCCATTGGATAATGAAGGAAATTGGGGGTTAATACAGAAATAACCTGCATTTTTTCGGAACTATTTAATTTTGATTCTTCTTCAATCAAACTCTCATAATCTTCATAAATTCTTGAGGAATTTAACCCTAACGTTTTGGCAAATTCAATATTTTCTTTAAAGTTTGGATTGAAAACCCCTCCTACAATTTCATATTTATCAAACATATTGGCTGCTACTCTGTGAAGCACTCCAATTAGAGAATCACCACCACCACCTAGAATTCCTAATTTAATTTTTCTACTCATAATTTTATTTATTTATGCAGTTTGTGAGACCCTATTCTTCTCTAAATTTTTTCTAAAAACAAATAACATTCCAAAAAGGAATATTAATGCCAAAGGGAAATAGGCCATATTTCCTAAAGCGGCTTTTCCTGCTATTAGTTCTGCAGCATCTTGTCCAATACCAGAAGCTAATGCAATTTCTTTTTCAGCATCCAACCATGACCCGATTACAGGTTGCCATATCGAGGTGGATAGCATTCCTGCTCCACCAACAAGTGACATGCCTAAAGCTCCGGTTTTGGGAAGGTATTCTGACACAAAACCAATCATGGTTGGCCAGAAATAACAAACGCCAAAAGCAAATAAAACAGCACCAAAATAAATCATAGATCCCTCAGCGATACTCATGTAGAAGACAGCTCCTGTTGTGAGAATTGCAGACATCAATAAAACACCAATAGGGTTTAATTTGTGAATAATAGGTCCAGCAAAATATCTACCTAAAGCCATAATCCCTGAAACCATTGCTAAAATTAGAAGAGGGTTCACGCCTGAGTTACCAAGAATTCTTTCTATCCATTGTTGTGGGCCAAACTCTGAAATAGCAGTTAGCGTCATACAGGCAACAATTAATAAAAATAACGGATTGAACAGGGATTGAAAGTTTACAGAAGTATCGGTTTCAATGTGTTCGCTTTCAGGAAATTCTTCTTTGAAAAATAAATAACCATAGATTGCTGTTGGGATTAGCATTACTGCAATTTGTAATTCCCATCCCAGTCCCAAATTGGTCATAAAGTTAGAAGTTAAGGCGCCAATTACAATTCCACCAGGGAACCAAACGTGAAATTTATTTAGCATAGCGGTTCGGTTTTTTGTATACATGTCTGCAATCAAAGGATTACAGGCAGCTTCAACAGAACCATTCGCAAAACCTATAAAGAATGAAGAAACTAGAAGCGTAGTAAATCCTCCAGCATAGATTGTCATCACAAGCCCTATAACATGAGATAAAAAAGCAATAATCATTAGCTTTCTAGCTCCTAAAAAATTATACAAAAGTCCTCCAATAACTGTTGCAACTGGAAATCCAAGAAATGCCAAACTATTTATATATCCAAGCTGAGTGTCAGATAAATCAAATTGAATTCCTAAATCTGTTAATATGCCTGCTCTTATAGCAAATGTCATTGCTGTTACAATAAGAGAAATACAGGCAGCTGTAAATAGTTTGTTTTTTGATATTGAATTGTCCATAATAATTTTTTTGATATTTTCTATATCAAGATACTAACTTTCTTTTGAAAAATAAACGTGATGAATCATTTAGCCTAGAAAATGAATTAAAAAATTAAAGCAGGAGTTGTTTTAAGATATTCTTGATAGGTTTCTAAATTTCCCCATTTTTCTTTTCCGTTAGCCTCCAAAATTCTTACACCACTTATATAAACAAGTAAAACATAAGTAAAAACAGGAGATATTAAAGTAATATATTGGGGCCCGCTTAAAGAAGAAACTGCCATTATTGAGACTCCAAGCCAGAGAACTATTTCTCCTAAGTAATTAGGATGTCTAGAGTAAGCCCAAAGGCCAGAACTAATAAAATTATCTTTGTTTTTCGGATCCTCTCTAAATTTTGTCTTTTGATTGTCAGCGATTATTTCAGTAATAAAACCTATTAAAAAACATACTAGACCTATATAAAAGAGCATATTTATTTCTACACCTTTAGCGCTCGAAATTGCTGCAAGTGCACACGCAGAACATATTGAAACCCACATACCTTGTAATGTCCAAGTCATAAAAAATCTAGAGGCTGAGGTTTTAATCTCATCGAAACGTTTATCTTTTCCAGCTTTTTTAATTCTGAAAAACAAAAAGGTTCCTAGCCTCACAGCCCAAATTATAATGCAGCTACCAATAATAATATTACCAATGTTTAGTCCACTTTCTGTAAACTGACTATACAAAATATAAGAGACGACAAACACGTAAGTAAAACTACCAGAAAGGTCATAAAATTTCTCAGTCTTAAAAAGGTAAGCAGGCACAAATAAAATCCATTGAATAATAAAGGCATATAAAACAGCATTTTTAACTAAATCAATTTCTGTTAAAAAGGCAATCGAATAGGCTAATGAAAAGGCAATAAAAGATAAAACTAGATGTATAAAATTTTTTAGCATATTTAAATATAAAGAATATGTCTTTATTTATGCTTTCCTAAATGATTTAAAATTTCTTTGGAAATAATATCAAAGGACTCTTGAATTAACCAATGAGAAGAATTAATTTTTTTTACACAGTAGGGTCCTTTAATGTGCTTGGCAGTTTGATTCACAGCTTTTTCTCCAATTGCCACGTCTCTGATTCCATAGATCATAAGAGTTGGGCTAAAAATATCACCAATTTTTCTAGTACTTCTTAAATTAGTAGCTCGATACCAATTTAAGGCAGCCTTTAGAGCATTTTTTTGGCTAAATACCTTTAAATAATGTTTTATTTCCTCTCTATTGATACTACTCCAAATGGCCCTTAAACGAGAATAACTAAACATTTTAAAATACAATTCGGGTAAAAATCGTATTCTAAACAATTTAATGTAATAACTTTTTTTCTGTTGAACTTCGTCATTTGAAATGGCATCACTAAATGCATCTAAATGCGGAACCGAAAGAGCGGAATAACTAATAACTCTTTTTTTGAACATTGAGCATATTACCCAACCTACAGCAGCCCCCCAATCATGACCAATAAGATGAAATCTATTTGCATCAAAAAGATTAGCAATATTTATTATATCTAGAGTTAATGCATTGATTTTATAATCCTTAATTTTTAGGGGTCTAGCACCTGGGCTATAACCTCTTTGATCGGGAGCTATTACTCTAAAGTTTTTTGAATCTAAAACTTTAATTAGTTTATACCACATTCTAGAAGTTTCGGGAAAACCATGAAGTAATATTACTGTATCCCCACTGTTGTTCATTCCGCTTACCCTACACTTAAAGGTCAAATTTTCACTGACAAAAACATCTGCAAAATTTTCACCTTCTTCTCTGTAATATCTTATTTTTTGATTACCCATTTATGTAAATATAATTATTCTATTATGAATTGTTTTTAATAAAAATTCATTCGTAAATTTATATTATGACTTTATCCAATTCAATCTTTAAATTCTTTAAAAAACTTAAAGTTAATAATAACCGTGAATGGTTTTTAAAGCATAAATCAACTTTTAAATTACATGAACTTGAAGTTAAAGTTTTTGGTGAGGAGATAAAAAACAGATTAAATAAATTTGACAATATTGATCGCTTTAAGTTATTTCGGATTTATAGAGATGTAAGGTTTTCTAAAGACAAAACACCTTTTAAAACTCATTTTGGATTAACATGGCATCGTATAAAACCACAAAACAGAGCAGGGTATTATTTGCATATTTCACCTGGAAACAACTTTTTAGCATGTGGTTTCTGGGATCCAAACCCAGCTGATCTTAGAAGAATACGTCAAGAGTTAGTTTATGATGCAAAAGAGTTTAAAGAGATAATGAATGCTTCAGTTTTTCAATCTACATGGGGAGAATTGAAGGGAAGTGAACTAAAAACAGCTCCTAGGGGAATAGACAAAAATCATCCGGAAATTGAGCTGATTCGTAAAAAGCAATATATATTTTCAATTCAATATTCTGATAAACAAGTATGTGAAAAAGGCTTTATAGACTCAATCGAACAAGCTATTAAGCGAGTTCGTCCATTTGTAGATTACATGTCTGAAGTGTTAACAACGGATGAAAACGGAGAGTCAATTTTATAAATTTATGTTAAGTTAATCAGGAAATGATTTCATTAGGATTAAACCCCCAAAGAATTGGCAATAAAAAATAAACCATTATTGTTAAGAAAATTATTGAAAAAAGATTCATCCATACGCCAGTTTTAGCCATATCAGGAATTCTTAAATAACCTGAACCAAAAACAACCGCATTGGGAGGGGTTGCTACAGGTAACATAAATGCACAAGATGCCGCTACAGTTGCTCCAACCATTAAAATAAAAGGATTTACGTCAAGCACCAATGATAGTGGAGCGAGAATCGGTAAAATCATAGCAGTTGTAGCTAAGTTTGAAGTTATCTCAGTTAAGAAATTTACCAAAGCAATTAAAAATAAAAGTAAAATAAAAATAGAGGCACCCTCTAGTAAGGTTAACTGACCGCCAATCCATTCTGCTAAACCACTTGTTTTAAACCCTTGAGCTAAGGCTAAACCACCTCCAAAAAGTAATAGAATCCCCCACGGTAACTTGACTGCTTCTTCCCAATTAATGAGTTTTCTATTTTTACTTTTTGATGCTGGTAAAATAAATAGTAGAATTCCTGCAATAACAGCAATAATTGTATCATCAAGATTGGGAATAAGTTTTTGTAACAAGAACGATCTAGTAATCCACGCAAAAGCAGTTCCAACAAAAATTAATAAAACCATCTTTTCTTCATAAGATAATTTACCTAACGATTTTAATTGTTTATTTATTTCATTTCTTCCTCCCGGGAATTTTTTTTGCTTAAAAGTAAATGCAATTTCAGTCAAATATTTCCAACAGATAGCTAAAAGAATTAATGAAATTGGCAGCCCAAACATAAACCATTTGGAAAAAGTAATTTCTATTCCATAGGTTTCTTGCACGATTGTGGCTAAAACTAAATTGGGAGGTGTGCCAATTAATGTAGCCATTCCACCTATAGAAGCGCTGTAAGCAATGGCAAGCATTAATGCTTTACCAAAGTTTTGATTTTCATTTTCAACCGTTTTAGGATTATCCATTAATTGACTTATGATTGACATACCAATTGGAAGCATCATTACAGAGGTTGCGGTATTAGAAATCCACATTGAAAGAAATGCGGTAGCTACCATGAAACCCAATATGACATTTTTGACATTAGTTCCAATTAGTTGTATAATATTTAAGG
>ERZ802830.4857-NODE-4857-length-10542-cov-8.08983_pt1 | contig 10542 bp, 10 predicted proteins | sample MGYA00345654_ERZ802830 | MGnify/ENA primary metagenome ERZ802830 (study PRJEB30503, sample SAMEA104212375) | marine metagenome | biome: Westerlies Biome; feature: [SRF] surface water layer (ENVO:00010504) within the epipelagic zone...; material: water...
GAGTTGCATACAAATAAAGATGCCTCAGAAGCACCTACATTGCCACACACACTTGCTCGTCAAAAAATAACCGATATTGATCTAGGTATTACGAGTAGAGACACCTGAAAGCACTGGTTCTTCTTTGTATGAGTGCTTGAAGCGAAGTTGTATTAGTCAAGTACTGCTGTGACTCGTCAATGGACTTGTACTTGCCAAGCCTTGCGCCGTGACGCCCACTCTTCTTTCAGTAATAACAAAATCAGTACTAAGAAGATCGATTGCAAGAATGTGTAAATGACCATGAACCACGCGTCATAAATAGCACCTTGCAACGATATAAGGTGTGCCGTGCCGGAAAATTGAAAATATGTTTGAAGCGATGCACAGCTGATCAACAAAGTGTCTAGGCGCTGTTGTAACAAGAGCCATACATGCAGCGATACGAGCATAACAAATCCGGCCATGAACCTTAGCTGGTGCAGCATATAATCCTCACGTGCTTCACTCCATCCATAAGCAAGGTGTGTATCTAATGCCCCGATAAAGTAAGCCACCAAATAGGCAGTCGCTAGTGTGGATATACCGAAAAAGTAGACTTTGAAGGCAAATGTTTTAGTGAGTAATGCTTCGCCGTAGGTGCTGAGCCTGATGGTCTGAATAGGTCGAGATAAGGCTTCTATCTCCTCGTCCGTCAGAATCGCACCGTCTTCATGGTCGGAGTCAGACATATGACAATCTCGCTCTCCTCGCCTCTACAGTCATGAACGTTAGTGCAATTAGAAATACAGGACGAGAAAACTGGGTCAGCTTACCGGTTACTAGCTCCGGTACAAAGAGTACGTTGTCTAACGCCAGCGTATCTTCAAGAAATGTAAACCACGCTAATGTGCAACCGGCGACTAACAACTGCGAGTAGTCCTTACCGGTAGCCCTAAAATATAAATATGGCAGGGTAAAGCCAATAATTAGAAGAACACGATAGTCCATCAGGGTCCGCCCAAGCAACATTGCGTCGGGCGTCATCATCACTGGGCCACCCAGTCGATGCAGCAAAATTGCGTGATAGGTGGCAAGGGAGACAAATAAACCCACAGCAACTTCACACAACCGATACATCATACGATCACCTCGCTTTTAGCAAGCCATTGCAGCGATAACACTTTGGGTTCTTCGAAACCTCTCCTACTTTAGTACTACTTTTGACAACTCAACCACGGCAAAGTTCTGTCGCAATTGTATCATTTACTGTTAGCACAAGCCGTCAAAAACTTGCTAAGTAACACTGTTGGAGTGTGTAAACGCCATAGCACTTCGCGGTCGAAAGACCTTTGGAATCAGTGAGGCTGGACCAGTCAAAAAACAACCAATATTGATCTGTGCATTACGAGCAGAAACGCCTGAAAACACTGATTATTTTCATTTTTTTATATCCTAATAAATAGCTTCTAGATGACCTGCTGACGCCGTTCTAACACCTCCACAGCGTGGCTGAGTTGCTCAATACTGGAGCCGCCTGAATACACGTTATAGGTAATGTTGGGTTTCTCATGGCCTACTAGGTCAGCAGCAACTCCCTCTGGGATACCAGCCTGCTCCAGAGTGGTAACAACAAATTTACGTATTGAGTGGAAACACTTTGAGCGATCTTCACCATCGACCAGCACATGCTTCTTTACCCGCCCAAACCGCTTCCCGACAGCAGTACCTAGGTTTTTCATGTCTAGATGCTCCAAATCGACCAAACTCTGAAGTTTTTTGGAGATAGGTATCAGGCGATTAGCAGAAGCCGCTGTTTTAGCATCGCTTTTAACGCGGAAGCAGGCAATACCGTCAATCAACTCAATACTGTCAGTATTCAAAGCGCCTATTTCGGACAACCTCATGCCCGTGAACCGCGCTATGTCAATATAAGCGACCATTAGTTCGTCGCCTCTACTCTCAGCAGCAGTCCTTAACAAACATATTTCATCGTAAGACAGAGGCTCATATTGCTTAGATCTGGCCAGCGCCTTGGGGTAATGCAGCCCTCTGAAAGGGTTGGTAAGACTTTGACAAACGAGGTTTCTATATTGAAGCCACGATATGTACTCCGCCAAATAACCAGTGGCTTTCTGCATTGTTTTTAAGGCACGCCGAACAGAAAGGTCCTTGCTCTCTTCCTCTGTTAGCCATCTCTGTGCATTAAGCCGCGTGAGAGAAGGTAATGTAGGCATGAATATCGTCGCCTCTAGAATGTACCTCCGTGCCTCCGCTTGGGTGCCGGGCTTTGTGTAATGACTCTTTATGAAAGCATTCATGTAAGCAGGGAGTGGAATATCACTGCCCCACTCTATTGCTTCATAGAGCAAAGCTTTTGACGGCGGTAAATCCTCAAGCCACTCTAAATGACCCTGTGACGCTCCAGTTGCCGAAGGTTTACCGACGGAATCCTCATGAGCCTTCGTCAATATTTGCTTAGCAACAAAGGCTTCTCGATCTGATCTGGCAAGGTCAATATCGGATTGCCATTGCTCCAGTATCGGCACAGCCTTCATAACTGCCTCACGCTTATCGCGGGTCCCCATTGATTTAGCGAATCTAGTTCTACCCATTACAGGCCTTACGTCCTTTGGGACGCGTAATTCAGCCTGCCAAATTCCCGACTTCAAACAAGTTAAATTCATTGTGTACAACTCCATCTGTCAGCAGATTACACAGACGCGTTACACAGAGTCTTGATGACTAGCCAGTGTTTACATGGCTTTCAAGGGATGGGGTGGCTGATGGGTCTCGAACCCACTACCTCCGGAGCCACAATCCGGTGCTCTACCTGGTGAGCTACAGCCACCACTGATTGGGCGATTACCCAAGCTTCCCGACCGTGGCGATATGGCCGAAAAAGTGGTCGGGGAGGAGGGATTCGAACCCCCGACATCCTGCTCCCAAAGCAGGCGCGCTACCAGACTGCGCTACACCCCGAAAATGGCGTGATGTTCAACATCTCGCGGGCGGCGAGTCTACAAGGTTTGCGCCCACTGGGTCAATTGCAGAAAACGCCTTTCGCCGACATTTGAATTCTGAAAGAATGCGCCAAACTATAGAGGGGGATTTGTATGCCAGCCATGCTTCTGGATGGAAAATACGTTGCACAGTTAACCGAAGCCGATCTGACTGAGCGTGTTGCCTCGCTTAAAGCAAAGACCGGCAATCGAACACCTGTACTCGCCACCATTTTGGTGGGTGATGATCCTGCATCAGCGACCTACGTAAAAATGAAGGCTAATGCTTGCAAACGCATTGGCATGGAGTCGTTGGCAATTGAACTCCCCGCCTCCATCAAGACCAATGATTTGCTTCGAGAGATCGAGGAACTCAACGCGAACCCCGATGTCCACGGGATTCTGCTCCAGCACCCAGTACCCTCCCACATCGATGAGCGCGCTGCCTTCGATATGATTGCCCTCAAGAAGGACGTTGACGGAGTCACCTGCTTAGGTTTTGGTCGAATGAGCATGGGTGAAGTGGCCTACGGGTGCGCAACGCCACAGGGCATCATGAGGCTGCTCGAGCACTATGGGATTGAGCTCTCAGGTAAACACGCCGTTGTCATCGGAAGAAGCCCAATCCTTGGTAAGCCTATGGCCATGATGATGTTGCAGGCGAATGCAACAGTGACCATATGCCACTCTCGGACGCAGAATCTGGAGTCTCACATTCGACAGGCCGACGTCATCGTTGGCGCTGTCGGGCGACCCGAATTCATTCGAGCTGACTGGATTAAAGATGGCGCGGTGGTGGTTGATGCGGGGTATCACCCCGGCGGGGTCGGCGATATTGAACTTGGGCCACTGGTTGATCGGGTTGCGGCTTACACCCCCGTGCCCGGCGGAGTTGGCCCCATGACCATCAACACGCTGATAATGCAGACCGTTGAGTCCGGAGAAAAAGCGCTAGCGTAACCGAACGCCAACGGGAGGGACACGACTTGCTCTCAGAGATTGAGTTCAGGACAGTCACCGCGAACGGCATCAACTTGCGACTTGCAATGCAAGGCAGCGGTCCATTGGTTGTTCTCTGTCATGGCTGGCCAGAGAGTTGGTATAGCTGGCGTCATCAAATTCCGGCTATCGCAAGCGCGGGTTATACCGCCGTGGCTTACGATGTGCGGGGCTATGGTGAATCAGACAAACCCCCTTCGGTAGAGGCCTATACCCTGAAAGAGCTCGCCGCCGATGTCATCGGCATTAGCGATGCTCTGGGGTTTGATCGCTGTATCACAATAGGTCATGACTGGGGTGGGCCCATTGCACTAACAACAGCCCTGCTCTATCCGGATCGCGTCTGTGCCACTGGTTCGCTCTCGGTCCCCCACTTGACGCGACCACCACTGCCAACACTCGATTTGTGGCGCGAACTGTACAAAGATCGTTTTTTCTACCAGCTGTACTTTCTCAACGAGGGAATTGCTGAGGCCGAGTTTGAAGCTGACTTAGCCGAATCCCTGTTCCTCGTATACACCGCCATCGATGCTCGGGGCATGATTCATCAGCGTACAAATGCGGAAGGCGGATTCATCGGTATAAAACCACCTGACGCACAGTTGCTGGACGGTATGACACGCTTTGACAGCTTCCCGGATTGGTTTTCGCAAGATGACTTGGACTACCTCGTCTCGCAGTTTGAGCTGAGTGGGAAACGAGGGCCCTACAACCGCTACCGAGCGCAAAATTTAGACTGGCACGAACTTGCTCATTTGGATGGTGCCACAATCCAACAACCCGCATTCTTCATCACCGGTGAATTAGATCCCGTCAGTAGCTTTGTGCCGCTAAGCACCTCGTTTATCGATCACGTGCGAAAGAACTATGACAATCTGCTGATGACACGAGAGCTACCGAATGTCGGTCACTGGACCGCAGAAGAAGCACCTGAAGCGGTGAATGAAGCCATATTGGCATTCCTAAAACAGGTTCATCACTCGTAGTCGAATTCGAGCTTACCCACGCCGCCAGGTAGCACCTGACGCGCTATCCTCTATGATGATACCCTCCGCATTGAGCTCATCCCGAATTGCGTCGGCTCGCGAGAAGTCTCTTTCGGCTTTTGCCTCGGCACGGTCGATAAGCATTTGATCGATAACCTCCGCAGCTAAACCATCGCCGTCGGCATCCGATTTTGACAACCACTCGACAGGATCTTCGGACAGAACCCCCAATACGGCGCCACCTGCGAGTAACGCCGCCTTTGCCTCGCCTTTTTCACTCTCTGACGCTTTGTTGAGCGCTTTTGCCAGCTGGTGAAGCTCGGCAATCGCCGAAGGCGTATTCAAATCATCAAGAAGCGCACCAAAAACAGGTGAAAGATGTGCTTCTGACGCCTCTACTGAAGCGTCACCCGCATTACGCAAAGCGAGATAAAAGCCATCTAAGGTGGATTGTGCGTTATCGAGAAGCTCTTTTGAAAAGTTGAGTGGCGAGCGATAGTGCGCCGACAGAAGCGCGAACCGAAGGGTTTCACCCGAGTACTGATCGAGTAATTCACGCACGGTTCTTACGTTGCCTAACGATTTGGACATCTTTTCACCATCCATATCGACATAGGCGTTGTGCATCCAGGTGCCGACAAAGCTACCGTCGTATCCACAGCAACTCTGTGCTCGCTCGTTTTCGTGGTGCGGGAAGATCAGATCCCTACCACCACCGTGGATATCAATGTTGTCGCCCAGGTGCTGGTGGATCATGGCCGAGCACTCGAGGTGCCACCCTGGACGACCGTACCCGTAATCACTGTCCCAGCCTGGATCATTGCCAATGGATGGTTTCCATAACACGAAGTCCCCGGGATGCTGCTTATAAGAAGGTACCGCTACGCGCGCACCTGCCAGCATGTCTTCGAGATTACGGCCACTCAATGCGCCATAGTCTTCCGTCGATGTAACGTCAAAAAGTACGTGTCCCTCAGACACGTAAGCGTGTCCGCGTTCGATCAGTCGAGCGGTAAGATCCAACATCTCCCCGACATGCGCCGTCGCCTGAGGCTCGATTGAGGGATCGAGATTGTTCAGTGCCGCCATATCTTGGCGAAACTTATCAGTGAATTCCTGAGTGAGCGTCATGATATCGGTGTCACGCTCGCGCGCTGCCACAATAATCTTGTCGTCTATATCCGTGATATTGCGGGCGTAAGTCACCTTGGGATACAGCGCTTGTAACACCCGAAATAAGGTATCGAAGACCACGACCGGCCGCGCGTTTCCAATGTGAACGAGGTTGTAAACGGTGGGACCGCAGACGTACATCCGGACATGCTCAGGATCGATGGGTTTGAAGGCGGATTTTCCTCCGCCAGCGCTGTTAGTGAGGAGTAGTTCAGTCATTACCAGCCCATGTATCACGCAGTCCTATCACTCTGTTAAACACGAGATTCTCGCTCGTATGGTCAAATCGATCAGCCACAAAGTAGCCTTCGCGTTCAAATTGGAACCGAGCCTCAGGGTCCGCCGAAGCGAGGGATGCTTCGACAATCGCTTGGCCGACAACAAGGGATGCCGGATTAATAACATCGTCCATGTTGTCTACCTTTGACGGGTCTTCCACAGCGAACAGACGATCGTAACTTCTAATTTCTGCCGGAATACCTGTCGCAGCGTCGACCCAATGAATGACGCCCTTAGCCTTCACGCCGTCATCCGGATCTTCGCCCAAGGTCTGAGGCACTATCGATGCGTACACCGCGGTTACTGCGCCATCAGCGTCGACGTCGCATCGCTCTGCTTCGATCACATAACTGCCGCGCAAACGGACCCGCTTCCCTAAAACCAGCCGTTTGAATTTCTTATTGGCCTCTTGCCGGAAATCATCTTTGTCAATCCAGATCTCGGATCCGAACTGAACCTCGCGCTTACCCTGGGTGTCATCCGCCGGGTGATTCGACACCATTAACACCTCGGACGCTTCTAGGTTGGTGATCTGGAGCTTGAGTGGATCCAATACAGCCATAGCACGTGGCGCGGTCACGTTGAGATCATTGCGAACAGCGCTCTCGAGCATAGCAACGTCGACTACGCCGTCAGAACGCGATGTACCCACCTCCTCGCAAAAATGCCGCAACGCCGCAGGTGTATAGCCGCGCCGACGCATACCGGCAATGGTTGGCATCCGCGGGTCGTCCCAGCCGCTGACGACACCGGAATCGACGAGAAGCTTCAACTTTCGCTTACTGGTGACCGTATAGTTGACATTCAAGCGGGCAAATTCATATTGCCGCGGTCTGGAGGGCACCGGCAGCTTATCAATAAACCAGTCATACAGCGGTTTATGGTCCTCAAACTCAAGGGTGCAAATCGAATGCGAAATACCTTCAATCGCATCTTCCTGTCCATGCGCATAGTCATAGGTGGGATAGATAACCCACTCATCACCCGTTTGGTGATGCGGGACTCGGCGGATGCGGTAAAGCGTTGGATCCCGTAAGTTGATGTTCGGAGATGCCATATCAATCTTAGCCCGAAGCACCCGAGATCCATCCTCAAACTCCCCTGCTTTCATCGCCGCGAACAGGGCATGATTCTCGGCGATCGACCGATCCCTGTACGGGCTATTTTTACCCGGTGATGTCAGTGTGCCTCGATAGTCACGTGCCTCATCAGCGCTCAAGTCACAAACGTAGGCCTTGCCTTCATCGATTAGATGAAGTGCCCACTCATAAAACTGCTGGAAGTACCTTGACGCGTAACGGACCTCACCGTCCCACTGGTAACCAAGCCATTTCACATCCGCCTGAATGGCATCGATAAAGACCTGGCTCTCCTTTTCAGGATTGGTGTCGTCAAAACGAAGGTGACAAACGCCACCATATTGCTCGGCAAGTCCAAAATTAACCGTAATCGACTTGGCGTGTCCGATATGTAAGAAACCGTTGGGCTCGGGTGGAAACCGAGTGACTACTCGATCCACAACCCCAGCGTCCAGATCACTCTGAATTTGAGTCCGAAGAAAGTTACTGCGAGGTTCTGTGTCCATGCGACGCCCTTGATGTGTGGGCGCGAGTTTACCAAGCGAAACCGGCCACGTCAGTTTCCAACAACTGTGACAAGCTGGCAGTAATTTACTCGAATGCACATGGCTGACCTTGTATCATGCGTACTTCCCCAAAAAAGGTAGTACCAACCATGGCGATGACTCGCGTATTAATGAAAACACTTCTTGGAGATATGACGCTGGAACTGGATGCTGATAAAGCGCCAGCCACTGTTGCAAATTTCGTCGAGTACGCTCACAGCGGGCACTACGACGGCACAATCTTCCATCGAGTGATCAACAATTTTATGGTGCAAGGCGGTGGTTTTGGTACCGACATGAGTCAGAAAGATACTAACGCGCCCATCCAAAATGAAGCCAACAACGGCTTGAAGAACGACCGCGGTACCATCGCCATGGCGCGTACAATGGACCCTCACTCTGCGACAGCGCAGTTCTTTATAAATGTCTCGGACAATGACTTTCTGAACTTCTCAGGTGAGAACATGCAGGGCTGGGGCTATGCAGTATTTGGTCGCGTGGTTGAGGGCGAGGACGTGCTCGACAAGATCCGCGTTGTCCCTACAGGCAGTCAGGCAGGTCACCAAGACGTGCCTAATGACCCTATCGTCATCGAATCTGTCACGGTGCTGTCAGACTAACCATGACGCAATCCCTGTTCATCAGCGACCTCCATCTAAGCGAGGACACGCCACACATCGAACAAGGGCTGGTAACATTCCTGGAACAAGAAGGCGATATCGATCGCCTTTTTTTACTGGGTGACATTTTCGAAGCATGGATTGGAGATGATGATGACAGCCCACTGGCACTGCGTTTCGCCGACGCCATGAAGCGGGTTGCGGACGCTGGCACTCAAATCTACTTCACCCGCGGCAATCGAGACTTCCTCATTGGTCAGATCTATCTGAATCAATTCGGTGCGAAGCTGCTAGGCGACTCGGAATGTATGGAGGTTGCTGGTGAATCCACCCTCCTCATGCACGGCGACCTACTCTGCTCCGATGACGTCGATTATTTGGCCTTCCGTGTCATCGCCCACAACCCGGAGTGGCAGGCGGAAATGTTGAGCAAATCACTCGAGGAACGAAGAGCACTAGCAAAACAACTCCGCACGATGAGCAAAGAGGCGGCTAGTAACAAGGCCGAGGATATCATGGATGTGAACGACGATACCGTTCGCTCCGTAATGGCCGAGCACGATGTCAAACGATTGATTCACGGTCACACTCACAGACCATATCGACACCCAATGCTAAGCGCCGAGCGAATCGTGTTAGGCGATTGGAATAGGACGGGCTGGTGTTTACGTGAACGTGGGAGGTCGCTGGAGCTACGCGAGTTCTCGCTTTAACTCTCTATTTTTAGACTATCGGCACGCCGCTGTGAAAGCGTATCTCGGTATCGTCACTCTCGATGAGCTCCTTTTCCACCGAGCGGAATAAGGCTAGACGCTCCTCCACAACGCTTGCATCCTCTAGTCCTTTAGCCAGACTGATGTAGTCCGCAAAATGGCGCGACTCGCTTTTCAGTAGCGACGTGTAAAAATCTCGTAGCGTGTCATCGACATGCGGTGCTAACGCCGCAAACCGTTCACAAGAGCGGGCTTCAATAAGTGCCCCAACGATAAGCGTGTCCACTAACTTGTATGGGTCTTTTTTGCGCACCTTTTCCCGTAGTGCTTGAGCATACCGAGAAGCTGTTAAGGACTCGTAAGCAATACCTCGTTGCGTCATCAGCTTTAGCACTTGCTCAAAATGTCGCAGCTCCTCTCGGGCTAGCCGCGACATTTTGTTGAGAAGCGGTGTGTTGTCCGTGTAACGATGCATAAGCGACATTGCAGTTGCGGCTGCTTTCTTCTCACAGTTCGCATGGTCAATCATCAATACTGGCAACGACTTTACTGCAGCAGATAACCATGCATCGGGCGTCCGGCACGGCAGAAAATCAAAAACGGGAGTCAAATCAACGGTCGACGGCATGGCTTAGCGTTGCGCCTCCTCGAAGAGATCGGGTGTCGCGAGATAACGGTCGTAATGGGCTGTCGACAACACCCAAAAATCCTCGTCAATTTTATCACGGAGCTCAATGAGACTTAGGTCGGCCCACGATGGATGAATTTGAAACCCGTACTTACTGGGGTCACTAATCTGGCTCGCACCCGCCTTGAGCAGCTGAAACAGCCAACAGTATTCATCGTGCTCGTCGTTGTATCTCACCAGCTGCGTATCAAGCTGCCATTTCAGCAGCTCGCGATCGGTGACCGTACATTTATGGGCGCAAGCCTGCGACAAAAACTTAGACAGTCGTTGATCGACAAACCGTTTTTCGTCCTGGGTGTAACCGTTCCAGTGAATGACCTCGTGGCTAAACCGTTTGCAACCCCGGCAAACGCTGTCACCAATGCCTGTTGAGCAGACGCCAATGCACGGGGTCTTGATCGGCTTAAGGTTGGTTTGTGATGGTTTACCCGTCGACATGACGCGAGAGTCTAGGATAAACATCGCATGAATGCACAGAATTGATCGAATCGCTGTCGACA
>ERZ802830.4858-NODE-4858-length-10542-cov-5.75265_pt1 | contig 10542 bp, 8 predicted proteins | sample MGYA00345654_ERZ802830 | MGnify/ENA primary metagenome ERZ802830 (study PRJEB30503, sample SAMEA104212375) | marine metagenome | biome: Westerlies Biome; feature: [SRF] surface water layer (ENVO:00010504) within the epipelagic zone...; material: water...
ATCCAATCACGGCTTTCCTCAGAAAGATTTGGATAAGTTTTATCCCACATTTCTGACCAGGGTATTGACTGGTCGTTGTCAATCCATAAAATCATATGAGTAAAACCAGCATTGTACCTGGAATTTTGAGATACTCTTCTGAAAATAAAATTTTCTAATTTTCCATTTTCAACTGCAGTTTCAGCCACTTTACCTATGTAGTCGGTAATAAAGGATTCATATTCTTCAATATTTTCCTTTTCAACTTTAATAAAATCAAAATTTATTCTTTGACCTTCATCTAGTTGAGAATAACTCAAACTAAGACTTAAAAATAATAATGTGTATAATGTTTTTTTCATAGTGTATATTTTTAAAATTTATATTCTTCTAATAATTTTAAATTCCATTCATCTACAACTGTACTAACAGGTGATTCTTGAATATTTTCATAGTTTTCATTGAATCCTGGGTCGGAAAATCTTTTATCCATTCTATCAGACCAGTTTTTGTGGTAATCAAATCTAGATTTATCTAATAAAACAAGCATAAAATCTGAATCTGTAGCAAAAACTGGTTTTAAAAGTGCATACATATAATCAACTCCTAATTTTTTATCAGCTTCCATCCAAGTTTTTTGATTTGCAAGGAAAGCTTGTTCACCAGCACTTGTTAAATCATATAAAACGATTCTTCTATATTTATATTCTTGTTGCTCTTCAATTGACATTTGAAAGTATTCAGTCATATTACTATATTCATCAAGAATTTCATATAATCTTGATCCTTTATTATCTGAAACATCTAAAAAGGCTTGAAATTTCTCTTGTATATTGTCAACTTGTAAAATCTTTTGCCACATAATTGGGCCATTTTCTTCACCCTCTTTATCTTCATCAACCCATTGTTGAAGACTTTCAATTGCTCTTACAAAAAAATATGTATTTGATTCTTCTTTTCTAAAAGTTACCATATTTAAATCTTTTCCAGAAACCTCTTTCATAGCGCTCATCATTGGATTAATTAGATCCATAGAAACTTTCATGTCCTCGGATTCAAATTCATTAATTTGAATATATTGACCATATCCATTGTATAAGAAAATTAGTGTAATTACATGTATAAAATTTTTCATAATATTTTTTTTTAGTTTTAATTTATTCAGCTGATTGAGCTAATTCATATTCCTTGTTATATTCTGATGCATCAAAAAACCCTAATGCTTCAACAATTTTTCCATCTTCCCATCTGTAATCAAAATGACCTTTTATTTCTATTTCTTTACCAGTAAAATTTCCTGTAGCTGTCCAAGTAAACCAAAAGTTTGACCATACTCTACCATCAGAAAAATAATTGGTATGAACATATTGATCACTTATTTTAATATCAGAAAAAACTTGATGTTCAAATTGCCAACCATCAATCAAGTCTTCTTTACCTTTAACCTCAATTTTATTAAAAATAACACTAACAGTGTCTGAATATATTTCATAAGATGAATCAAAAGAAGCCGAACTGTAATCATTAGCTAGTTCTACAACAATTTTTGAAAGGTCGTCATCATATTCAGTTTCATTGTAATGTTCAATATAAGAGTTAGACTTAATGATACCAGCAATACCTACATTTTTATTATCGCAACTGAAAAGTATAGGAATAATAAATAATAATATAATTTTTTTCATAGTTTAAAGCTTAGATGATAAGTCTGGGCGGAATTGCATTTTTGACACATTTGAACCCCAAGTTTCAATTGCCTCATTTTGTGCTGACCAATCTTCTGACCATGCATTTTCTCCAAATTTTTCATTATATGCATCTTCCCAAGATTTACCGTCAGGTAGATTAGAAGAATTGTTGCTTCTGTCGTGACTATTAAATCCTGACATAATCATAAAAGTTTGGTTATTACCTCCACTAACTAATTTAAATACAGCACGATTTCCAGTAAACTCGATATCAGAAAAAAGTTGAGCAAGTCTTCTTTGTGGAGTCATAAAGTCTCCATTTTTACCTCTTTTCACAACCATTACCTGTTGACTGTAATATTTCATAGGACCATTTAATTCCTCCCAACCATGACTAGCAGCAATAGATCTCTGCCAAATTCTTTGTCCGCTTTTATCAGCAATGTATGGATCAACATTATCATTCCAGTATTTAAGCTCATCACTACTGTCTTGTTCGAAATATGAAACATCTTTTCTAACAACCCATCTTTGATAAGCTCCAGATGAGGAACCTGTCATAATCTGGAATGCGAAGATGGCATTTTCAGAACTATTGTTGTATTTTTGTGTTTTTTCAGCTACAGCTTTTTCAAATTCTTCAACCATACCTTTTTTAGGTTGATAAATGAAATTGATCCAATATTCACTATTGGGATTTCTCTGTGAATAAATTGAAAGGGAAAATATAATAACAAATGTTATTGATAAAAGTTTTTTCATAATATTTTTTTTGTTTCACCCAAATTACTAATTAATAATGATTCTAAATTGATATAATAATTTAATAACCATTATTTAATAATTTGATAATCATGAGATACAAAAAAAGAGATTTGTTAAAAAAAGAGGTTGTTTTTTGAGCTATTCGTAACTCATGGCTAAAAACTCTGCTACACAAACAGGTTTTTCTTGTCCCTTAAGTTCAAAAGTAATACACATTTTATATTTTGCAGATGCATCATATAATTCAACATTTTCAAGAGAAACTCTTCCTCTTACAAAACCACCTGAAAAGGTTGGACTCATAAACCTTACTTTATCTAAACCATAGTTAACACCCATTTTTACACTTTTTATATTAAATGTTTCGTATAGAAATTTAGTAGAAAGGGATAATATGTAAAATCCATGAGCAACAGTTGTTTTATAAGGAGAATGCTTTTTAGCTTTATCAATATCAATATGAATCCACTGTTCATCATGAGTTAATTTTGCAAAATGATTTATGTCTTCTTGAGTTATTTCAAACCATTCACTTATACCAATCTCCTTTCCAATATGATTAGATAATTCACTCAAATTTTTTAATTCAGTTTTGAAATGTGATTTACTCATATAACTTTAAATTTATTAATCATTAATATAGTCATTTAATACATTTTTTTTAAATTGTAGAATATGACTAACAAACATTTTGATTTTCCATTCTATGACTATGAACTAAAACTAAAAGATAAACCATTTCTAAGACAGCCTCACGGTAAATCTTGGAAGGAGCTTACATGGGAAGAAGCAGGCCAAATGGCTAGAAAACTTGCAACTGGTCTAAAGAGTTTAGGTTTAAAAGAAAAAAGTCATGTTGGATTAATTTCTAAAAATTGTAAAGAGTGGGTAATTGCTGACTTGGCAATTATGATGGCTGGGTATGTTTCAGTTCCTTTTTTTCCAACTTTAAAATCTAATGAAATCAAACATCTAATTGAGTTTGGTGAAGTAGAAGCTCTATTCATTGGAAAACTTGAAGGCAACTGGGATGAAATGAAAAAAGGAATAGATACTAAAAATTTGCCTATTATCTCGTTTCCTCATTATGATGGAAACTCTGAAGTTAAAGAGGGTCATCAATGGGATGATTTCATAAATAAATTTGAACCTCAACAAGAAAATTATTATCCTAAGGCTGATGACGTATGGACAATAATTTTTACATCTGGAACTACTGGAGATTCTAAAGGAGCTGTAATTAAATATGAATCTTTAATGAATACAAGAGAAATTCATGAAGCTTTTAATCCTTTGGGAATTGATATAAGTGGAAATAATAGATTTATATCATATTTACCGTTAAATCATATTTTTGAAAGAATATGCATTGAATGGACATGCTTAAGATATGGCGGTAGTATTTCTTTTGTTGAGTCTTTAGAAACATTTGGTCAAAACCTTCAAGACGTAGAACCTACAACTTTTGCTGGTGTACCAAGAATTTATACAAAATTCCAGGAAAAGATTTTAGCTAAAATGTCTCAAAAAAAATTAAATATTCTATTAAAAATTCCAATTGTATCATCAATAATTAAAAAGAAGTTGAGAGCTGCATTAGGATGGACAAAAGTAAGGGTTATAGTATCAGGTGCTGCTGCTATGCCAAACTCTCTACTTAATTGGTATAAATCGATAGGTGTATACATTATAAATGGATACGGAATGACTGAGAACTGTTGTGTATGTACAAATTTAGACCCTTTTCAACCATTAGGAGTTGGTTCTGTTGGAAAAGTTAGTAGTCCTAGTGTTGATTTAAAAATAACTGATGAGGGTGAAGTATGTATGACTGGTCCTTTTTTAATGGATTCTTACTTTAAAAATGAAGAGATGACAAAAGAAACGTTAAAAGATGGTTGGCTTCACACTGGAGATATGGGATATATTGATGAAAATGGATTTTTATATATAACTGGAAGGGTTAAAGATATATTTAAAACTAGTAAGGGAAAATATATTGAACCTAGTGTGCTTGAATCTTATTTTGGAAAAATTACTGATTTTCAACAAATGTGTATAGTTGGACTTGGTCTTGATCAACCAATTTTACTTGCTGTTCCCTCTGAAAAAGCAAAAACAAATAAAGAGGATTTTAATAAAAAGATGTCCAATTATTTAGCAGAAGTAAATAATGACCTTGATGGTTATAAAAAAATCAAAAAAATCGTAATGGTTAAAGAAGAATGGCTTCCCGAAAATGGTCTTTCAACTCCAACTTTAAAAATAAAACGTGCAAAAATTGATCAAAGATTCTCTGAAAATTATCAAGAATGGTATAACTCAACAGAGGAAGTCTTATGGGAATAGATTGAAATAATTTCCTTTTTTTTTTTTTTTCTATGTATTACTTATTGAGTAAATTTGCCAAAAAATAAGTTTAGAATTGAAAATATTCTTAAATTAGTCCGAGAAAATAACAAACAAACTATAAATTATGAAACTTAAATTCTATTTATGTAGCTTCTTTTTATTAATGTCTGGTGCTTTATTTTTAAATGCTCAAGATCAAAAAGAAGGAGAATCTGGGGAAACAGTTTTTTCTGCTTCAAAAAAATCTGAAAAGACTATAGACGCTCCTGCATCTGTCACTATTATTGGTTCAAAAACAATTGATAATAGACCAACAAATAATGTAACACAACTATTATCAAATGTTGTTGGACTTACTTTTGACAAACAAGGTGCTAACAGATATAATATCACATTAAGAGACAGAGCAGGTGTTTTTAACACTTCTACTGTAGTAATGTTAGATAATCGACAAATCTCAACTATTGGAGTGAATGTATTTGATGCAGCGAATTCCAATCTTTCTGGTTTGGATCTTGAAAAAATTGAAATAGTTAGAGGTGGTTCTGGTTCATCCATATATGGAGCCTACTCAAATTCAGGAGTTATCCACTTTATTTCAAAAGATCCTTTCAAATATCCAGGTACATCTGTTGAACTATCATCAGGTGGTCTTGGCAATGAAGAATCAATGCTAGGAAAAGGAAATTGGGACATTTTTCAAGCATCTTTAAGACATGCAGCTGCAAATGATGATGGAACGTTTGGTTATAAAATTAATGCTCGTTACAGTGAAAATGGAGAGTTTGAAATTGATGAAGCTACGAGTTTACTAACAGGTGGCCAGTTACTTGATAAAGCTAATGGTTACAATGTTGATGCAACTTTATATTTTAGACCTTCTTCGGATTTAGAGGTCACTGCTCAAGCTGGTATTACAGGTAGAGAAGGTATTTCATGGAATGAATTTTATGCTGAAGCATTTGAAAGCAATCAAGATCATTTTTTCAATTTCAGAATGAAAAATGGAAATCTTACTGCTCAGTATAGCTATTCTCAAAGTGATTCTCCATTTGAAGGTGAGGATCAAGGATATTATTACAGAACTAACAATCAATTTAAAAATACTGTTGACTACACTCAAAATCATATTCTTGTTCAATATGATCTATCACTTGATCAATTAAATACTACATTAAATGTTGGTGTTGAAAGCAAGTCAATAAAGCTTAATTCTAATTGGCCAGATGATGCGTCACAGGTCACTCAGGACAGAGGAGGTTTTATGGGAAGAAATGATAATTCAGAAATGAGATTTTATGGAACATATTTTCAATCAAACTCTGCATTATCTGATAATGTTAATTTGATTTTATCTGGTAGATATGATCAATATACAAATTTAAACGAAGGAGCTTTTTCACCTAGAGCAGCTTTAGTTATTAAACCAAATGATTATAGTTCATTAAGATTTTCAGCTAGCCAATCAACTTTAAGTAGCAGCGCTGGAACTATGTTTATGGATAATACATTTAGTGGATGGGGATTCCCTCGTCGCTCAGTAATGGGTAATAGCACTCAACAAACATTTAACAATCCTTATGTTACATGGCTTGTACCTGGATTTGATCAAATAGCTGCTGGGAATCCGGTTTATTATCAGGGTCTTGGTTTAGATACTTTTTCTATTTTTCTAGGTCTTAACGCTAGTGGTGCTTTAGCTCAAGGATTAAATAATTCAATTGTTGGTTTATTCCTTGATGTTCCTGCTTTTTTAAATAGTGGAGTCTTAGCTAACGTTTTAATAGCAAACAACCAGATTATACCTGTTGATTTAGTAGGAAATAATACTGAATTAAATCCAACTGATACTGCTACAATAGCAACAGAAACAACATATGAAATTGGTTATAAAGCAGAACTAAAAAGATTTAAAATTGGTGTTGATATTTATAGAGCAACTAAAGAAAACTTTAGTGCTGTACAACAAATTAGTCCTTTTGCATCACTTCCAGTTTCTGAAGCAGCTACTATTGATGCTTTATTTAGTGCTGTATTTGCTAGAGCAATGGGAGGTGGATTCATAGGAGCAGTTCTTGGTGATATAATGGGAGGACAATTTGCTCAAGCTTATGCTCAGAATTTTGCAGGATTTCCATTTGGAATTGTAAATTCTGATCAATCTATCCAAAGAGGATCAATGAATTTTGGATATATAAATTTTGGAGAAATTGAATACTATGGTACTGATGTTTCAACAGAATTTATGGCAACTGATGATCTTAGTTTATATGCAAACTATTCTTGGTTATCTCAAAACTGGTTTGAAGGTGAAGATTTAGGAGAATCAGAAACAAGTGGAAGACAGTATAGCCTTAATACACCAAAGCATAGAGTTAAAGCAGGATTAACATATTATCCTAGCAGTGGATTTACTGGTGGATTATCAATGAGGTATCAAAATTCATTTACAGCTCAGCAGGGCTTCTATGGTGGATTTGTTCCTAAAAGAACAGTCTGGGATGCTCATCTAGGTTATAAGTTTAGTAAGAAAACTCAATTAAATGTTAATGTGAGTAACTTACTTGGTAAAAAATATAGAGTATATAATGGTATGCCTGAGATTGGAACATCTGCTGTTGCATCTTTAAGATATAACTTCTAAAACTCTAAAATATTGATTGAATTAAAAATTAATTACAATCATAACAACAAAGAAAGAGCAACAGAAGTTGCTCTTTCTTTTATTATAGGGGTTTCTTGACAGATGAAAACGTTTAAATCAACGATAAATAATAAAAGTGCATCATTTAGATCTAATAAAGAATCTATGATGGAATTAGTTGATAAACTAAATTCTTTTTTAAAAATTAGTAATATTCAAGGCAATGAAATAGCTTTAAAAAGAGCTAAAGAAAGAGGAAAATCACTCACAAGAGAAAAATTAACTAAGCTCTTAGATAAGAATAGTCCATTTATAGAACTAATGCCACTTGCAGGTTTAAAGCATGAAAATGGATTTGGTCCTGGTGGAACAACGATTGCAGGAATTGGTTTTGTACATAAAAAACTTTGTGTAATCAATGCAAATATTGGAACAAAAAAAGGTGGAGTTGTAGATTACGCAACTAGCTTAAAAAACTTAAGATTATCTCAAATTGCTAAAGAAAATAAATTAACAACTATAAATTTAGTTGAGAGTGGTGGTGCAAACCTTCCAGATCAAGATAGAGTTTTCAATAACTATGGATCAATGTTTAAGGAGATGTCGAAAAGGAGTAAGGACGGGATCATTACAATATCAATTGTTTTTGGAAATGCTACTGCTGGAGGAGCATATGTTCCAGGAATGTCAGATTATACAATAATGCAAAAAGATCAAGCGAAAGTGTTTTTAGCTGGTCCTCCCCTAGTAAAAATGGCTACCAACGAAGATTCAAATGATGAAGAGTTAGGTGGAGCGCTTATGCATAATAATTTATCTGGAGTTTCGGATTTTATAGCAGATGATGAAGATGAGGCAATTAAAATTGCTAGAGAAATAGTTGACACCAATATAATTGACAAGTCTGTAGAAAATTTAAAGGAAAATAACCCACCAATATATGACAAGGAAGAAATATTGGGTATAATACCTTCAAACTTAAAGACACCATTTGATATAAGAGATTTAATTGTAAGGTTTGTAGATGGTTCTAAATTTACAGAATTCAAAAGCTCATATGGATTAACAATGAAATGTGGATGGGCAAAAATAAATGACCGTAAAATAGGGATTATCGCAAGTAATGGAGTGATTTTTAGTGAATCTGCTAAAAAAGCTACACAATTTATTCAGCTAGCAAATAAAAGTAATATTCCTTTACTATTTATTCATAATACGACTGGTTTTATGGTTGGTAAAAGACATGAGCAAAAAGGAATAATAAATCATGGTGCGCAATTAATACATGCTGTTGCAGGAAGTGAGGTTCCTCATTTAACCCTTTTTGTTGGAAACTCATATGGTGCTGGAAATTATGCAATGTGTGGAAGGTCATTTGAACCAAGGTTTTTATTCTCATATCCAAACGTTAAATCAGGTGTTATGGGAGCTGAACAACTTGCTGGAGTTATGGAAATAATAAAAGTTAATTCAGCAAAAAGACTTAATAAAAAAATAGATAAAAGAAAACTTAATCGTGAAAAGAAAAACTTAATTCTACAAGCTGAGGAAAAAGCAAGTGTATGGCATACAACTTCTGAGGTTATGGATGATGGTATAATAGATCCTAGAGATACAAGATCTCATTTAAAACTGTGTTTAGAGATTATTTATAAAGAAAGAATTATTGGATCGAAATCATTTGGTACTTTTAGAATGTAATAATATGTTTTTTAATAAAGAAAAAATTAAAAATTTTAGTGAGAATGATTTTAATTTCTTAAAAATTAAAATAAAGACTGACTATATTGAAATTACCTTAAATAGACCTGAAAAGAAAAATGCACTTAATTCAGAAATGATAAATGAATTGGCATTATGTACTGACTATGCTAATCAAAAAGATTCTATTCGTGCAGTGGTTTATAAGTCAACGGGTGAGGTTTTTTGTTCAGGATTAGATTTAATTGATTTTAAAGAAAATGAAAGTAAAATTCAACTTGCAGATATTTTTAATAAACTTTATAAACCAAAACTAGTAGTATTAGAAGGTGATGTGTATGCAGGGGGGATATTAATAGTAGCTTGTGCAAACTATGTAATATCAAAAAATAATATTAAGCTTTCTCTTCCGGAAGTTAAAAGAGGGTTATTCCCTTATCAAGTTATGGATTCACTATTAAGAACAATGCCAAAAAGAGCTGTAATAGATTGGTGTATAAGAGGAAAAGAAATGAATGCAATTGAATGTCAAAAACTAAATTTGATTCAGGAGACTGATAGTAAGGATTTAGATATTAAAGCAAACAACTGGTTAGCTGATATTGTTAAAATGTCTCCAAATGCAATAAAAAGTGGTCTTAAAACATACGAAGAACTATATATTGATAATAACAGTATTAAAAAATTAAATCAAGAATTAAAAAAACTTAAGAAATCCGAAGACTTTATTGAGGGAATTAATGCTTTTAAAGAAAAAAGAAAACCCAAATGGAATGTGTAAGGCAATTCATGTAATTTCATAACTTAGTAATATGAGTAAACCTACTTTTTTTGATGACTTAAAATTACCTGTAATTGCAGCGCCTTTATTTCTAGTGTCTGGTCCTAAGCTAGTTATCGAATGTTGTAAAAGTGGTATTGTTGGGACTTTTCCTGCACTAAACCAAAGGACAACTAAAGGTTTTGAAGAATGGGTGATTCAAATAAAAAATGAATTATCAGAATTTGAAAAAGAAACTGGAATAAAACCAGCTCCATTTGGAGTAAACCTTATTGTTCACAATACAAATCCAAGAGTTAGAGATGATCTTAAAATATGTATAAAGCATAAAGTACCTTTAATAATTACATCACTTGGAGCTGTATCACAGCTTGTAGGAGCTGTTCACTCTTATGGTGGACTAGTCTATCATGATGTTATTAAGAAAAGACATGCTGAAAAGGCTGCTGAAGCAGGAGTAGATGGGTTAATATTAGTATCAGCTGGAGCTGGTGGACATGGTGGTACAATAAATCCAATGTCACTAATTGCAGAAATTAAAAAATTCTTTAAAAAGACAATAATTTTGTCTGGATGCATAAGTACAGGCCGTGATATTGCTTCAGCGATGCAAATGGGTGCTGATTTTGCAT
>ERZ802830.4861-NODE-4861-length-10540-cov-13.3639_pt1 | contig 10540 bp, 12 predicted proteins | sample MGYA00345654_ERZ802830 | MGnify/ENA primary metagenome ERZ802830 (study PRJEB30503, sample SAMEA104212375) | marine metagenome | biome: Westerlies Biome; feature: [SRF] surface water layer (ENVO:00010504) within the epipelagic zone...; material: water...
ATGCATAACGATTCGAATATAGTTACACCAGAAAAACCACAAATTGTAGTTTAATATGAACCACGATATAAAACATTATGTCCATAAAGCAAAGTGGATATCAGATGATCTTTGTGATGAAGCCATTCTCAAACTTAATGAAGAAAATACATGGAAAGCATTTCCGCGTGATGTTGTAAATGCATATGAAAAAAAGAGGCCAAATGATGGTATTGTTGGATCAACGTTAAGCATCGACTGGGAAGATTTTATGAATAACCCAGATGTTCCAGAGCAAGAAACAAATTATAGTTTAACTCATTTAGCAGATAGAGAGTTAATGAAAAAACTTCGCAGATCTATTCAAGATGGATTAGATAATTATGTGCATGAGCATTTAAAAGATATACCATGGTACGATTACTATAGGGATTTTACTGATCCTAAGTTTATGAAATACAGTAAAGGACATGATATGCAAGAGCATTGCGATCATGTAAGATATGTATTTGATGGCGAACGAAAAGGAATTCCAACTGTTTCTGTTGTAGGCAGTTTAAGTGGAGATTCTGAAGGTGGCTATGTAAGATTTTGGGATAACACAGATTATTACGTAGGCAAAGGTGAATGCATATATTTTCCTAGTAACTTTTTATATCCTCATAAAGTAACAGAAGTTACTAAAGGTTTAAGGTATTCTTTCGTAAGTTGGGTTTGGTAATATTTGACTAAAGCTATGTACATTTTGTGTTATCATGTTATAATGGTACCATGACAAATTCTTTCTATACAAGTGCCTTCCGTCATGGCAAGGTCATCAAATATTTGGGTTATGAAAATGGTGAGAAAGTAAAGTTCACTGTTCCATTTCGTCCAACTCTTTTCGTAACAAACAAAGGTAACAATCCACACGATTGGAATTCTCTTGATGGTAATCCAGTAGAACCCATCGTGTTTGGTTCTATGGGCGAAGCTACTGATTTTATTAAATCATATGCAGATGTTCCTGGTTTTAATGTTTATGGCAACACTAATTATGTTGTTCAATACATTAACGAAGAATTTCCTGGTGTAATCAAATGGGATCGTAACATGATTAATGTTACCTCCATCGATATTGAAACAAAGTTTGGTGATGGCTTTCCAGAACCCAAAGATGCTGATCAGGAAGTAACAGCAATCACGATGAAGAATAACATTGATGATACCTACTATACATTTGGTTGTGGTGAGTATGATGTAGATAATTCTATTATGCAAACTAATTCTGTGGTTTATATTAAATGTGCAGATGAACATGAACTCTTACATAAATTTACATATCATTGGGCTAAAACTTCTCCTGATGTTGTCACAGGTTGGAACTGTGAATTCTTTGATATACCATATCTAGTTAATCGTATTAAACGTATACTCGGCAATTCACGTGAGAAGTTCCTATCTCCATGGAGAATGATTGATGAACGTGAGACACATACAGGTTATGGTCAAACTACACTTAAATACGAAATCAAAGGTGTAGCCATCTTAGATTATATGGCAATCTTTAAAAAGTTTGGTTATTCGTATGGTCCACAAGAATCATATAAGCTAGACCATATTGCCAATGTTGTATTAGGTGAGAAGAAGCTTGACTTTGGTGAAGCATCTGACTTAAACGAGCTGCACGCAAATGACTATCAAAAGTTTATTGACTATAACATCAAAGACGTAGAACTTATCGATCGTATGGAAGACAAGCTTGGTCTTATTAGTTTATGCCTAACCATGGCTTACAAAGGTGGTGTAAACTATGAACAAGTATTAGGTACTGTGGCTATATGGGATTCATTAATCTATCGTGACTTACATGCTAAACGTATAGCTGTACCACAAAACGAAGAATCATTTAAAGGTGCATATCCTGGTGGATATGTAAAAGAACCACATGTTGGAATGCACGATTGGGTATGTTCATTTGATTTGGCTTCTCTATACCCATCAATCATTATGCAATATAATATGTCGCCTGAAACTATCCTACTCGATGATGAACCTGGTGTCAATGTCGAATCAGTGTTAGATGGTCATATAAAGAATAATACACCACACACTGCATTAGCTGTAAATGGTGTTCGTTTCGATACAAAGAAGCTAGGTATTATTCCATCAATTATTCAAGAGATCTATAATGATCGTCAAACATTTAAGCAAGCACAACTCAAAGCTGAACAAGAACTCGAGCTATGTGGTGCAAAGTCTGAGGTCTATGCCTTAGAAAAACGTATTGCTATTGCCAAGAACCAGCAAATGGCATTGAAGATCCTACTGAATTCCTTATATGGTGCAATGGGTAATAAATGGTTTAGATACTTTGACATGCGAATCGCTGAAGGCATTACACTTACTGGTCAAGCAACCATTCGTTGGGCAGAGAATAACCTAAACGATTACCTTAATAAAACTCTACAAACCAAAAGAGATTATGTTGTTGCTATTGATACTGACTCAGTTTATGTTCGTCTTGACGAGTTTGTTAATCGCCTTGGTCCAGCCAAGCCTGTAGATTTCTTAGATAAGATGTGTTCTACTGCCCTCGAAGGTGCACTCACTGAATGTTATGATCGTTTATTTAAAACACTTGGTGGTATAGAAAACAAAATGGTTATGGAACGTGAAGTAATTGCTGATCGTGGTATATGGACTGCCAAGAAAAGATACATACTCAATGTGCATGACAATGAAGGTGTTCGTTATGCCACACCTAAACTAAAAATTATGGGTATTGAAGCAATCAAATCATCTACACCAGCCATATGTAGACAAGCATTAAAAGATATCTTTAGAAGAATCATTGAGACTGATCAGCAAACTGTACAGTCAGATATAGCAAACTTTAAAGCTGCATTTAAACAAGCATCAGCTGAAGAAGTTAGCTTTCCTCGAGGTGTAAATAACCTAAACAAATGGACTAGTAAAGAAACTGTCTATAAGAAAGGCACACCTATCCACATACGTGGTGCAATACTCCATAATAATCTAATCACTAAACAAAAATTAGGTAGAAGTATTCAAAAGATAACAAGTGGTGACAAAGTCAAGTTCACATATCTTGTCAAGCCAAATCCAATCAAAGAGAATGTGATTGCATTTGTAGATTATCTTCCACGTCAATTTAAACTTGAGCAATATATAGATTATAACCTTCAATTCGAAAAGACTTTTCTCGGTGCTGTAGAACCAGTTCTTGATGCAGTTGGTTGGAAAAGTGAACATCAAGTATCTCTTGAAGATTTTTTCGTTTAAGGTATGTACATATCACAAAACTGTGATATAATATAACATATGAATAGAAAAGGAGACTTATGTCAGCAGATTGGGTAAACGATATTAATCGTATGCAAACAAAATATGGTGTACGTGAATGGATAAACCATGCCACACCATTTCAATTAAAGAAGTATTTAGAATTTAGATTAGACTTTATCAAAGAAGAATATGATGAGACTAAAGAGGCACTTATCATGGAAGATGCAGAAGAAGTTGTCGATGGTCTTATTGATCTTTGTGTTGTAGCTATTGGTACATTAGATGCCATGGGTGTAAATGCACATAAAGCATGGGATGAAGTATTAACAGCAAACATGGCAAAAGAAGTTGGTGTAAAAGAATCACGACCAAATCCATTAGGCTTACCAGATCTAATCAAGCCAACAGGTTGGGTAGCACCAGTGCACTTTCCTAATCACGGTATTTTTGCATCAGCTTGGTCAGATGCAATTGAGAAACGAGCTATGGAAGCAAACAAAGCAAGAACTGAAATCTTAGCAGACAACCCAGAAATTAATTCTGAATGGACACCAGATGCTGAAGAGCGTATGAATATTATTGGTCAAAATGGTAATGATGGTTTACACTATCCACCTCCAGGACCAGATGGATATACTCCAGGGCCAGGACCATTAGATGGTGAACAAGCAAAGATTGACTGGACAAAAGATTCGGAGTACATAAGATTATATGGCAAAGAAGGCAATAAAAAAATCTGATATAGATTATCGTACATGGCTTTTGTTATACAAAGGCAAAGATCTAGATAAGATTACAGTGAATGAGCATACTAAGTTTAGTAAGATGTATGCTGCTTGGAAAATAGGTAACATTGAGAAGGTATAATGGATTATTCCCTTACATTATTTAAAAGTATATTCGATAACAAAACTCAGAAGCGTATGGACTTTACTTCATACCATCAATTTGAGCAATTGTTATTTGATCTAGCCCAACAAAAACGTGAAGATAAGAAGTCGGCTCCCCTTATATCTCCTGCAACTTATGTAGAAGATACGACTCGTGCGAATGATAATGTACTCGGTTGGGCTGGTTGGTGCGCGGTAGATGTAGATGAACATGTATTCGATGGTAGTCTTGAGCAAGAATTATTAGATCGATATGGAAAATGGAATCATGTTGTTTACTCTACTGCTTCATCAACTCAAGAGCATCCTAAGTTTAGAATAGTATTTCCATTAACAATACATGTACCAAAAGAAAAGATCAAGCATTTTTGGTTTGCTCTTAACAAAGAATTAGGTGACATAGGTGATCCTCAAACAAAAGATCTATCACGTATGTATTATGTGCCTGGAAAATACAAAGGTGCATACAATTTTATATTTAATAATTTCAGTGGTGTAGATATGAATCCATATGAGATTATGTCTAAGCATGATTACGTTGAGCGTAGTGGTTCATTACTAGATAATCTTCCACCTGAAATACGCAAAGCAATGTTAGCTCATCGTAAGAATGAAATGGTAAACACAAATGTGACATGGAGTAATTACAAAGATTGCCCATTTGTCAACAAGAAGTTAGTGAAAGAGTACAATGAAATCACTGACACAGGTTGGTATACGAAGATGTATGCCATTATGGTTTCAATTGCAGGCAATGCGATACGTAGCAAATATCCTATCACTGCACAAGAGATCACTATATTATGCAAGGAAATAGATTATGAGAACGGAAACTGGTACAAGACAAGACCATTCGACAAGGAGGCAGATCGTGCCATTGAATTTGTGTACGGAAACCTTTAACTTAAACGATTTAGACCAAGCTGCAATAAGCGAAAGAGCTTATACTGAATTTCAAAAAATTAAAGCTTATGGTGGAAGAACTAAAGAAATGGTATTATACCATTGTAATGTAGGTCAAGGTGCAGAAATATACTTAATGCATAAATGTGGATATAAAGATAATACTGAAGACTATCAAGATTTATTTAAGCCTTGTGGTGTTGTTCCAGTAGAAGTCAAAGTTACAATGAAAGGAGATCCTGAAACGGATACTGATGGTTGTATACAAGGTGTAATGGACCATATAAATGGTACTAAGAATAAAGTTGGCATTGATGAAAGAAGATTTGGATGGAATAAAGTAGTTGCTGATAAAGTATATTTTTATCACTTCAATCCAACCACTGGAAATTATACATTTCTATGCACAGCACACGCAAATAAATTATTAAATAGGTATGTACTTGACGCTGAAAACGTGTTATAATATACCAATATAAATCGAGGAGTAAACATGAAAGAATCATTAAAAGTTTTAAAAAAAGCTGCAGAAATACAAACACAAAAATCAAACGATTATCAAAATCCTAATTCACGTATTCGTCAAGCTGATTACTATCAACATGGTTGTGCTACGTTATTAGATTTAATGTATGCAAAAGTATTACGCATGCAATCAGTACTCGAAGCTATGGAATCTGATCCAGATTATCAACCAAACTTCGAATCATTAGATGACTCATGTATTGACATTATCAATTATGCATCATTCTTTGTCAGCTATTCACGTGGTACTATGGATGGTCAAGATCCAGCTCGTGATTTCTTAAACAGATTACCTAAGCAAAATGCTAGTACGTCCGTATAAAGTTTCCGACGTTCGTGACTACTTCATTGGTGCCAAGCAAGGTGGTGGTTATGGTCGGACTATAGATAAGACTGGTGTTAAATGTTTAGAATTAATTGGTGCATCATTTCTCGCAGATGAACCTGCAATATTTGGTACACCTAATATAGAATATATAAACGCAGAAATTGCTTGGTATCTATCGCAATCTCTAAATATTAACGATATACATGGTAAACATTCTAGTAAAAAACCACCTGTAGCATGGCAATTAGCAGCATCAGATCGTGGTTATATTCATTCAAATTATGGTTACTTAGTTGGTCATGAAGAAAATGGTAGTCAATACTCTCATTGTTTAGCAGAATTAAGACAAAATCCAGATTCTCGTAGAGCTGTTATGATTTACCAAAGACCATCTATATGGTCAGAATATCATATTGATGGTTGTAATGATTTTATATGTACTAATTCAGTAGCTTACTATATTCGAGATGGTAAATTACATTCCTCAGTCTCAATGAGATCTAATGATGTAGTGTATGGTTATAAAAATGATTATGCATGGCAACAATATTTAATGTTTAATATGGCAGATGAACTTAAAGTAGAAGTAGGTAATATGATTTGGCAAGTACAGAATTTACATGTATACGAAAAGCATTTTGATTTGATTAAACCAGCTCCAATTCCTCCAACACCTAATTTATCAACTAACGCAAGCAATAAAAGCTATGCCTAAGAAGTGGTTAAACGAAGAAGCTATAGATATATTGTGTGATTACTATTATCCACGTGCAAAATGGTTACAAGACAATGTTAACTGGGGTCAATTAGATTACGAAGGTCCTGAAGCAAACGAAATCATTGATGATCCGTTAATGCAAAAGATTGACATCTATGATTGTTATACAAGAAATGCAGCAGGTTTTCAAAACGTATTACAAGATTTAAAATTTGGTTCAGAGACTCCTAAATCCAGATGGCATGATAGTCGTCGTAAAGATATTAATAAATGGAATAATGAAATCACATGGGGTTTATCTACATGGTTTTTCGTGTTTATGTGTCATCGTATTACAGGTTCTGGTGCATCATTTGAAAATGACCATGGATATCGTAATAATATTATGCAATATTGGGGTACACAGTTTGGTAAGTTAGGTGTAAAAGAAATGTGTGAGGACTTAGTAAAAATGAAAGCTAATCAGCCAATCTTTACATCTATTGGTAACCAACCTCCAGCACCCAAAAAAGGTACAACAAATGTAGACTTTATGACAAAGGAATTACCTCCATTAATTTATAGATTTACTGATTGGTTATTATATGAAAAGATAGATGGCAGAGAAATGAAAACTCATAAAGAAATTGTTGACTATTTAAATGCATATAATAAAACTGCAGGTCATAGAAAGTTTAATTTCCAATATGCGGCATTCTCTATGGATTGTTCAGACTATTATCCTACAGCAGTGGATGTAGATTCACACTGTTATTTAGGTAATAATGCTGTACGCTGTATGCAAAAGTTGTCATCAGGTTATTCTTCAGATGAGTTTATGGACTTATTAAGAGAAAGAACAGGTGGTAAACCGAAAGATCTTGAAGATGTCATGTGTGATTTTGTAAGGTTCGGTCAGAATTATGTACCTCGTGGTAATGGTACATTCGACCATATTCCAAATGATTTATCTAATAACAGTGGTTGGGAATCAGGTTGGAGACAAAGACAAGGCGAACCACCAGAACTTAATAATACATTACCAATTTAATGCTATTTAATAATCCAAATAATATAGTATATCCAAATACTACAGCTGTAGAATTGAATGCTAAAAAGAAACCTACAGATACGTGGATGCAAGACTATACTTTGGACCAAAGAAAGGAAAAGTTCTTTGAATTTTGTGAGAAGTTTGATAAGAGAGAAGATGATTTATTACGAGATGATTTTCAGATCTTCTCACATCGTTTGCATTGGCATGAACATCCTTATGTAGAATTCTTTCAAGGTAAAGAAACATCTTCGTTTGACAAGATATGGTTTACAATGGCATTCTCTTTTAGCAATGAACATTGGTTAACATTTAAAACATTATATGACCATGGTAAAGAAGGTTTACGTGAAAGATTTGAAAACCATCGTCATGCACGTTCAGACTTGTTTCAAATATATTATCCTAAAGGCACGAAGGTCAAAGATTGGTTGGTAGAGGTACCTTATAGATGCGCAGAAGATATGGAAGGAATACTAAACACTGGACAGAAATGGACAATGATGCAAATCGCAAGGGAATTTTGCAATTACTTTATGACTCATCACGGCTTTAGAGCACCTATGTACCCATGTAAAAACTTTGCAAGATATATTGCAATGACATGGCCAGATCTTGTGGACCCTGAAAGTGTATTGTTTGGTGGTACTGGACATTTTGATGGTATGCAACAAATATTTGGTGGTAAGAATCTAAATGGTAAAGTTAAATATGACATAGATAATAATGGTGAATTTATTCCTACTAACAAACATGGCGAATTATGGATTGAACAAATGACTGAATTAGTAGAGGACTCTCGTAATCCTATGATGTCACAAAAATGGTTAAACGTAGAAGATAAAACATGTTTCTTTTATAAGCATATGGCTATTACTCATGGTGAGAAAAGGCCTACGAAAAGAATCCCAAGAGATTGGATATTTCCAAAGGAGTTTAGACTTGCCGCACAATAAACATATAAAAGATGGGTTTAATATCGATATCGGTATGATGCAACCTGACGAAGCAAAGAATTATTACTTAGATCTTGCAGGTGATTGGGAAGATCCTAATCCTCCGCCACGTATTGTTGAACATGAAGGTATTCGAGTTGTAAGAGATGATGATTTAGTTGGATCCAAGGTCCGAGGTGGTGATTGTTTAATATCAAGTATCAAGCAAGATACTATTGTATATGTGCAACCAAGGACTGGTTTGGCTGGTGTAAGTATATTAGATGTAGCGAAGAGACATAATAAAGCTGTAAGATTATTTATGCCATCATCTAAAAAGATCTCACATCACCAAGCATGTTGCATAGAACAAGGAGCAGAAGCATCCTTCCATCGTATTGCAGCCATGCCAAATCTAAATAAGATAGCAAAGGAATGGGCTGATCAGAATCCAAATGCATTCTTTGTGCCATTAGGACTGAAACATAAATTAGTTACAGCTGGTATGGTAAAGGTTGCTAGCAAGATTAAAGAACCTGAAGTTGTTTATGTTGCTACTTCGACTGGTGTATTAACACGTTCATTACAGATAGCTTGGCCAAATGCAAGATTTGTTTCAGTTGCTGTTAGTAGAAACATGAAGGCTGGTGAATTAGGTAGAGCAGAAGTTATATCTGAACCACGTGCATTCCATGCTCATGAGTGTAAAGAGAACTTACCACCATTTCCAAACATAGATACTTACGATGGTAAGGTATGGAAATATATTCCTAAATATTCTAGTCAAGATATACTATTTTGGAATGTAGGTAAAGAACCAGAATTACACGATGAAACAATATACGAAACGGAAAGCTATAGAGATTGGGATAAGAACTTATGATAACAGGAACATTTAATAAAATACCACGCAAAAAGAATAGTCATGGATATGGTTGGGCTCGAACATGGGCAGAGAATCTTATGACAACAATTAACCATGATGGACATCCAGTCGAGACATTATATCTAGACCATGGTGTAAATTTTGGCGGTGGTCTTAATCTATTTGGTGGGTTTACACCTGAATTAAAGCAACGTATAGACAATTTTCTATTAGCTAACAAAGTCTATTCGCTTGATATGCCTATGCCAAGATATGGTGATATGCTAGCCAAGAGAAAAGATGTAGAGGATAAAGAATGGTGTGCACGTGTTCAAGCTAAATGCGATACTGCGCAAACATTACTATCCACTGATCTTAACACAAATTGGTTAACGATTGGTGATTCTCATACAGCAGCATTTGCTCCACACGATAGTATGGTTATTAAGACTGATGGCCTTACATTGAATGGGCAAATACGTTCTAACTTTCAATATGTTCGTGACCATATGGCTAAATGTAGTAACTTACAAGGTATCACACTAAGCTTTGGTAATATAGATATAAGACACCACATATGTAGACTTGGTGTAGATCCAAGAGATATGTGGATAAAGCTTAAAAAGTTTGGAGATAGTTTGCCAATTCCAGTTGAGTATTCTGTTCCATGGCCAATTGAGTTTGAAGATAGAAGATTACCAAAAACTGGTTACTATAAAAATCAACCATTTTGGGGCACACACTTTGAAAGGTCACAAGTACTAGAAAGAATTCTTGAAACAATGGATATGATAAGCATGAATAAAGTTATGTATCCAGAAGAGTGGTTAAAGCTCAATCCAGAAGATTTCGCAAAGAGAAAAATGGAAAGCACGAGCTCAGTACATATATCACCAGAAGTTTATAGAAGAAAAGAGTTTGGTGAAGAGCATGTACTTTTAACAGATTTCATGATATAATGTACACATCAAATTAACAAAGGAGTATAAATGGGAATAATGGATAAATTACAGAAGAACTCTCGTATCAAAGAGTCTTCGCAACTTGACAAAAGCAAGTTGTTTAGTAACAAGGAT
>ERZ802830.4863-NODE-4863-length-10540-cov-6.50348_pt1 | contig 10540 bp, 3 predicted proteins | sample MGYA00345654_ERZ802830 | MGnify/ENA primary metagenome ERZ802830 (study PRJEB30503, sample SAMEA104212375) | marine metagenome | biome: Westerlies Biome; feature: [SRF] surface water layer (ENVO:00010504) within the epipelagic zone...; material: water...
ACGTTTGGATTTTCTTCTTCGGGGTCGATTAATTAAGTCTATACCATGAAGGCATTCTATAAGATGACTGTCTTGTCATCATGTCTATGTTTCCTGTTTCAGGATTAATGCCAAAGTCTCCACCCAACTGTCCTATGTCTGCGAATGAAGTAACTTTATCTGGCTTAGACTTAGGTTTACGACCTCTGTTTGATACTGCTCTTCTTGGCTTGGATACACGCTTCTTTACTGCCGTGGTACCCTGTATACGTGCTAGTTCACGTACACGGTTAATATCAAATGCTACTAAATTCTCATCCTTTTCTACTATGGTTTTAGGCTGGTTTTTGTTACGTATTCTGGTTGATTTTCCTACACTTTGAATTATTCTGTTTCTGTTTACAATAGGTATCTCTCTAACCAGATTCTGTACTGGAAGCATATCTCCCTTTCTACCAACTGAGCCTGCAGCCTCAAAGTTAGGTCTTGTCCATACAGACTCTTCCCAATCTGATCCTGTCCATGTGCTTTCTGGGACATCTCCCCTAACAAACTGTTTTGCCTGTGCTTCGTCCTTAAACTTTCCTCCTGTCTTGATACTTAGACCAGTATAGCCACTTTCATCCATACCCTTAATTTCCAAATAGTCTACCCATCTGGAAGGTAGTTTCTGAGAAGGTTTTTTACCTCCTTGGAACGCAAGTGATCCCTCATTCCATTTTGTACTGAAAACATTATAAAATGACTCGTTCTTTTTTGCCTGTGCAACTCTTTCTGCTTCCTTTAATATAACCTCTTCATTGTTACCCACAAACCTTTTAACTGTTGGATTTGGCTGTGTTTTCACAAGCCAATCATCTACACTCATCATGTTAGTTGCTACTCCAGAAACCTGCTTGTCGTCAGTGCTTGTCAAACCGTAATCCTTTGTGGTACTGCCTCCTTTTTTACTTTGTTCTGCCCAATACTGAGCCCTTCCTGTTTTTGTCTTGCTTCCTCCACGTCCAAGTATCTTTCCTGTTGCAACCAGTTTTGAAAGACCAAGTTCAGTAAATCCTGTTTCCATGAAGGTATTTTGTGTTATTGATGAAGCATAAACTGACGACACTTGGTTGTTTGAATCGAACCCGTAAAGCGAAGTCTCTGATCCAAGGGCTGTATTTTCTGGTACAACAAAGCCCTTCTTTGTATTTGTTTTGATTATTTCTGGATTTCCCTGTATACCAAATTTATTCATTATTTCCTCAAAATTTTTCTTTACTACAGCAGGTGTTTTTCCTTGTGCAATATCCATTCTTAGTGTTGCTTCAGCCTCTCGTTTTGCTGCTGACTTGTCAACTGGGAACGAACTTATTTGTGTTCTTATGGTGTCCTCATTACGAACGTCAATTGTCTCATTGACAAGTTTGCCAAGTTCATCTGACTCTCTTATGTTTGGATTTTCATCTATTCTTTTGTTATACTTGTCAACCACCTGAGTGACTAAATCTTCATCAACCTTGTCAGTTGTCTGTTTGGCTGGTATTGTGTTTAATATTTCATCCTGTCTCACTTTGAAGAAATCAGGTTTTGACACACTCTGACCTCTTGCGTTTCTGCCCAAACTGTCAAAGTTTGACAGTTGTACAGGGTCATACATTGAGCCAATGAATGCTGGGTCTACATCATCACCAAGTTTTATAGGATAACTCATATCAAGATTTACAGTATCTTTTGTGAATCCACCGCCCATACCGCTTGTACTTGTACCTCCACCACCACTACCTGTTGGAAAAGATGTATCATTAGATATTGCTATGTTATCTACAATATTCTTACTTTGTATATCTGTTTTTGTTAACTTAGAACCATAATTATTAAGACCAAGATTACCAGGCATTCCACTTGCAGTATCTATACCTTTGCCAGAAGCACCGATGATCATCGGACTTCCCAATGTGGTTGGTCTGCCTATCTTATTGCCAAATCGTTCTCCACCCTTGGCACCAAATCTTTCCATCCTGTCAAGTATGTTTGTCTTCTTGGTTTTGGTTGTAACCTTCCCCTTTTTGTTTGTTTTAATTATGGTAGTAGTCTTATCGCCAATAAACTTTTGTTCCTGTCCCTTTCTTATCAATCCTGTCTTGCGTGTCCAGCCAGTTGAACCCTGTGCCTTTGTTGCTCCACGAACAGACTTTACACCTGTCATTCCAACCTTTGCTCCCTTTACAACCGCACCAAAGCCCATGGTACCTGCAAGTATGGCTGCCTCTGTTGCAACCTCACCCACAACCCTTCCAGGCTGTTCCTGAACCCTTCTGCTTGCCTCTGCAAACGAGCCTTCCAAGTTGCCTTCAAACAGACCTCTGCCAAACACTGTTGCAAGTGTCTCGTCCCTGTATGAACGTTCTTCCTGTTCCCTGCCTGTTGCTATTGCATGTGCGGTATCTGCTATGTCAGTAGTATAACTTCTTCCTACGTCATAACCTCCTCTGCCTACGTTCTGAACAAACTGTGTTGCCCTTGCCCACGGATCGTTCTGAGTTGACTGTGTACGTGCCTGTGGAGACTGATTCTGTGTAGGGTTTGATGACTGTGCATATGCCTGCGGTAGTATTCCTCCTTGACTACCACCACTGGTTCGAGCAGCCTGTACCTGTTCGTTTGAACGCTTGTTGTATACGGAACCGCGTGAGGAACGTCTAGCCATGGTTACTCCTTATATTACTAGTATATATCATTTAAAACCACTTGCTCCTTACACCGAATGGTGAGTCGTTTACGCCAATGCCAAAGAATCTCTTCTCATACTTTCTGACCTTGCCAGGTTCCTTTCCTGTGAATGTGACATAGCCTGAACCCAACTGATCCTTTCCACCCCAGTAATATGGCTCGTACCAGTTTTCTGGAGTCTGCCACCATGTCTTTTTGGTCTTTTTCTTTTTGATTTTTGACCTTCTTTGTTTTGCTGCCTCTACAGGATTATACATTGGAAATGCAATAACAGGTGCTATTATTCTTTGTTCCTGTGGTTTTGGTAATACTGGTTGCTGTATGGTTTGTTGTGTTTTTAATCTTGGTAATGTGTCTAATTGGAATATCTGGTTTTGTCCTACCCTTGTTTTTGCTTCATATCCAAGTCCAAGAACTGTTCCAAAATCAGGTATTACAACAGTGCTTGTGTCCATTGGCTGATCAAGTTTTAGCCCGTCAAGCAGACTTGTTCCAGTTACCTGACCTGATTTTTCCTGAATGTCATTTCTACTCAAATCCATTCTTCCTATGACATTGGTTAATGTTGACGGTGCCTCGTATGATTTTACTGTCATTCCAGATGATGATGTTCCTATCTTCTGATTTCCTGTTGTAATTCCTTCAAGTGTCTTCTGTACATCTCCAATTGCCTGATCTATAGCGTTTGGCTGTGGCTGTGCCATTGCCTCTTGTACTGCAAACGGATTTGACAATTCAAATGGCTCTGGCTCTGGAGCGGTTGTCTCGCTTGGCTTGAACAGTTCTCCCACGCTTGTTGCCAATGAGGTTGCAGGCACTGCCTGTCTTGCACTGGAAGGTTTTTGTTCTGTTGAAATCCTTCCAAACATCTTGTCAGTATTCATGCCCATCACTGTCTTTCCAGTTGTACTGGATTGTGTTGTGGTGTCCTGTTTTTTACCCTGTGTCATCTGTTGATAACTGTCTATCTTTTTAGACATTCCTGGCTGTGACATTCTTGATGCTGCATCTTCAGTTCCAAGCCAGTTTTCTAAATTTGATATTGTGTCATCGCCAAACCATATGTTCTTTTGTTGTTTTGATCTTTGCTTTGCAAACTCGTCGTCAAATCCCCTAATTATTGATGTTGCCAATGCCTTTCTGTCTGAACTTGTAACTGGACCAGAACGTACGCCCAATGCATCCTCTATTGAACTTCTTAATACATCCTTTGTATCCTTCAACGTGTCCTTGAATATTATTGTATCTTCAACATCTGGAGACACTGAGCCTCTTATTGGTATGCTTTCGTCTCCAAGTCTTACAGTCTCTCTTCCCTGTTCAAACTGACCTGCCCTCTTATACTTGTCTACTACAGCAGCATCAGGGTTGTCAATATATTTTCCAGTCTTCTTATCAAATACCTTGCCTTCAATGAAACCATCATACTTTGCAATCTTTTCAAGATCAGAACTGTACATCGGTCTCTTGTCGGTTATTGTATCTGCAACAACCCTTGCCTTTCCTGTACTGTCAATTATTGGCTCTCCTGTAAGAGGATTTCTTAATGTTGTTGTCTTTACATCGGTCTGACTTTTAATCATTCTTTGCATTGCACTTTCAAACGACGTGTCGCTTGCGCCACCTATCTGTTGGAACAGGTTATAAATCTGCTTGTTGCTTGATGACTTTGCTGCAAGTACAAGATCCTCATCCTGTGAAAGTTCCCTTAGTGCGCGTATGACAAACGGATTTGCCTGCTCTGTTATAACTATGTTCTTCTTGTTCTTTCTTTTGTCTCCTACAGATCTGAATATTCTTGTTATCAGTTTTGGCTGTTTTATGGTAGTATTTGCATCTGTCTCCTTTGGTCTGTATTGCTTGTAATCTCCCATGAATGCCATAGGCTCTTGACGTATCTGTGACTTGTCCATGAGGTCGTCAAATGCTCGTTTCATTGGGCTTCGTGTATCCACACCTCCATCCATTATGTCCTTGTATGCGGTGTTTGGATCAATCACATATTCCTTCTTTTTTCTTCCCTTGTTCTTTGCCTTTAGTGCAATTGATTCGCGCCTGTTAAGTGTCTTGAATTTTGCATTGTTTCTGTCATTCAATACATTGATTATTTTCTTCCTGTATAACTGACTGTCTGGCTCCAGTAATTTTTTCATTACATCTGCTTCTGGAAGTCTTTGGTTGTTAATTTTTTTATAAACCAGTTCTATTGTTCTTTCCTTAAACTCTTTTGCAACTCCAGCAGTTTCTGCCTGTTCATACATTATTTCATAGTTTGTACCCTTGTTTGCCTGTAGACTCTTTCCATAATTTTTCTCCTGTCTTGTTGATGCTGTCTCATCCACAAGTCTTGCTACAGGCATTATGTCTGAGATTGGTGACACCCTTACGCCAGGTGGTATGGCTGGCTGTGTTACCTGTGACGACTGTGTGCTTCCGAACAGTCTGCTAAGACGTGTATCCGCACCACTTACCCATATGGCATCTCCTTCTTCCAGTCTTGTTATTGATATTTCTGATCTCTGTCCGAGTGTTGTTGGATCTGGCGTAAAGTCTGTTTCTCTTAGTTCAACAAAACGTTCTCCCTTTGCAAAATTTCTTAGTTTCTTTCTTGCTTTCTGTAGTCCTTCTGCCTGTTTCAACAACTGTTTGTCTGCAACAATCTTAACATTCTCACGTAATAATTGTTCATCCGTTTTTTTAACATAGTCAAATTCCTGTATGTCTGGAGTTCCCTGATTTACCGAATCCATATCTGTCTTTACCCTGACCTCCATGTCTCCAAGTATTCCAGATTCAAGTTTTTTCTGTTCTGTAGGAGAAAGTTTGGTTATCAGTCCTTTGTATGTGTCTTGATCACCAAGTATTATCAGGTTGTCTTGCATGTCTGCATTCAACTGGTTTGACATGTCCCATCCTTCGTCCTTTGGAGCAAACTCTTTTCTGATTCTTGGAGCACCTAGATTTATTTGATTTGACTGTGCTGCAAAACGGTCTTCTGGTGTCTTGTCTGGAGCAGGTGTTCCTTTAAGAGTATCCTTTCTCGTTGTTGATTTTGTACCAAACAAGTTGTTAAGATAGTATGAATCTGATCCGTCAGGCATCATGGTATATGAACCTCCCTGTACGTATACTCTTTCCTGTGTTGAGTGAACCACATTCTTGTACTGGGAAACCATGCTTGGTCTGAATCCCTTTTTGGTCTCATACCATGTGCCGTCTCCGCCAATATAGTACTCCTTGTTGGTCTTTCTGTCCTTTATCATACTAGAAGCATACTTGTCTTTCAACAAAACATCCTCCTGTTTAAGCACGTTCAACGGCATTGAGAAAAGAGTGCCCTTTGTGTTTCCAACTGCATGTGTCTGTGACTCTATATATTTTTGACGTCTTTTATCAAATGACATTTTTTTATCCTTGCCCAGCCTGTAAGACATGTCCAAAAGTCTTAGTCTCTCCTCTTTTGCATTCTTCTCAATTTTCTTTATTGCCTTTGCTTTTGAATCCTTACGTTTTATTTTGTTATTTGACTCAACAGCCTCCAATGCCAGTTTTTTATTTGGTTCTATCTGTGATATGGCCATGTCTGTAATACGTATCTTTTCATCCAGTAACTCGTTTGCCTGCTGTGGCTTGTTTTCCAATACTGCCCTGTTTATCAATATTTCCCTTATGTCTGCTCCAGTTGATGTTTTTGGAGACTGGCCATCCTTTATTTTTTCAATGTCTTCCAATGATATTCTTTCATATTCAAGAATCCTTCTGTTCTCGTCAGAACCCAATGCCTTTGCAATACTGCTGTCTCCCTTGAACTCTACAAGTCCCAACTGTCTCTTAATTAAGTTCAGTTCCTGTACAGGAACAAGTTTGTCTGTCATGACAATGTTTGTGGCTCCAGTGATACCTTTGTTGGATGTTGTCTGGATAGAGTCTGTTGCCTCATAAAAATGAATTATGTCTTCCATTGGCTCAACCTTTTTTGGTATTATTGTTCTGAATCGTCCTACCCTTCTTGTTCCTATGTTTCTGAATATCGATGGTGACTTGCTTACTGCACCTTCAGTGTATGCAGTAATTGCCTGTGATCTTGGTATTCGTGAGACCCAGAATGCCTTGCTTGACTCTATGCTGTCTCCAACAACTCCCTGCCACATGCCTTTGACCTTTCTTACACCGACTGACGGCTTTGTTGCCTTTACTATTGTCTCTGGTATTATTTCATTAATGTCCTTTCCCATTATCTTTGCTATTGCACCAAAGTCATATCTGTATACATTTGTTTCTGGCGTTGAATCCTTTTTGGGTGTTCTTGTGAATGACATAGCCCTTTGAAGTTCTGTCTGATTCTCATCTATAGTTGTAAGTGCTGCATCTATTTCATCTTGGTTCTGCTTGAGAAGCGACTCATTCACGTCAAACGTGTTTCCATCCTTGTCAGTGACAGTGTCCTTTCCCTTTTCTATTGCTGCCTTAATCTGTACATTCTCTTTCTTTTTTGTTGCAACAAATTCCCTCAAACTCTTGTCCTGTGTAAGCAGTTCGTCCCTGCTTATGTTTCTCATGAATGGGACAGTTCTTGAGACCAATTGGGAAAGTTCCTTTGCCTTCTTGCTTGTTCTGTTTATTCCCATTGCCGTTGTCAAAACATTTCCATAAAGATGTCTGTCTAATTTTATATTTCCCATGACACCAGAATATTTTCCAGCATTGAGGTCATCATATGCCTCTCTTTTCAAAAGCTCCAATGCAGTCTTTTTTGAATCGCCTGCTGTCTGCATCTGCCTGTTGAAGAACCTGTCTATCTTGTCACTTGCATTCTTTGGTGACCCTTCCACAAACTGTGCAAATTTTTCAGCCCTACTGCCTCTTGCAGTTCTTGATGCCTGTGCAACATAGCCTTCCTTGAACTTTCTCATCTCTGGCAAAAGAGTTTCCTGTACTGCAGCATTGAACCTGTCCACCTTTATCTGCTTGTATATCTTTTGTGCATCAGTCTTCTCAGGAAGTTTTTCTATTGCTTGAATTGCCTTATTACTGAACCTGTCAAGTTCGTTTGATTTTATTCTGTTAAATGCAATTGCCTCGTTTGAATCCTTCATGTTGCTTCTTTGGTTTTCTATCTCCTCTGGAGAATATTTTTTCTTTCCAGCCATTCCGAGACTGTCCTCATCTATTATCTTTTGTGCATCCTTGACACCCTGTTTTTGTACGGCAGTGTTCTTTCCAAGACCATCCTTTAGTAATTTTACAGCCTTTAGAACCTCTGGCTTTGTAGTTACTTTTGTTCCAACATAATTGTCTGCCTTGTTTACAACTTTCTGAAGTTTGTCTGTTACGCGCTCTATCTTGTATGCAGTTGATACAACCCTTGCAGTATTTACAACACCACTGCCCCTCGCAACGCCTGCCGTTGCCTTGGCTGCAACTGTTCCTACTGTCTTGACCTGACCTGCGCCTATGATAAAGTATGGAATCTCTCCCAGTGCTGAGCCTATGTAGTAGCCTGGTGCTCGTTCAAACCTTTCTCCTGAAACTGCAAACTCCTCGTCTCTTATTGCACCTGCTAACGGTGACTGACTTATTGCACCTATATTTCCAACGTTTGCACTTACACCGTCAAAGAAAGAACGTTTTTCAACAGTGTCACTCTTCTGCATAAATCCTGGCAATACATTCCATGTTGACTTCAGTTCCTCTGGCCAGTACCATTCATCTGATATGACTCCCTCGGTCTTCATCCTCTCGTCAACAAAAGGCTTCATTAACGGATTCAATACCAAATCTAAACCACTTTCCATGGTTCTTTGGTCTTCCGACTTTACACCGTATGCAACGTCCTTTGCAATGCCAACCATCTGTTCCGTCGGAACAACTGAACCACGGACAAGTTGTTCAATAAAATTTTTCTTTTCAATCTCGTCAAGTTTCATTCTTCCTTCTTCGTCAACCCGTATTTCCTGACCTGTAATTGTTGAGGAAACTGGTCTGCCACCGCTCACTCTCTCTGCTGCTCCTGGTGCTGCAACAACAATGCCTGCCGTACTCTTTGTTGTAGATGCTGGCACTATGTTTGGGGATGATGGCTGTGATGATGGCTGACTTGATGATGCCTTTTTAATATATTTTCTGCGATTAATATTACTGGTACCTGTTCGGTTCCTCATACTAATATCCTCCGCTTATCTTTCTGTAATATCTTGCGATCTTTGGGTCTACAGTTATGTCTCCAGCATTGAACCTAGGATCCCAAAGGGTTCCCATCTTGTTTGAGTTTGTGCCAACCCTTCTTATCGGACTGAGTGCAGGTGCGGAAATTGTGTCCCTGTATTCCTTTCTTCCTTCAAACGGACTTGATGCCCTGATACCCTGAAATGATTTCTTTGCACGTCCTACTGGGTTGTCTCCCTTTATTGTCTGGTAAGTGTTCTCTGCAAACTGTGTCTCCTGTTTAAGATAATTGTATTGTTTGACAAGTCTCTTTCTCTGTGATATGAGTGGCGTTGTTGACTGATCCTGTTGCAACTCAAGTTCGTTCGGGGTCTTGTTATGCTTTGCCCTGTATGATGCAACTGCACGTGAAAGATGCTGGTCAACCTTGTTTATTTTTTGTACTATGTCTGCCATCTTTGTCTTGCGAGGGTCTTTTTTTCTTCTAGTTCCAAAAGGAGATATCTCTTTTATCTTCAAATGTTTTGGTATCAAACAACAAGTCCTCCAAGTGTATTCTTACCTCCGCGTGTACGTCTGTTTTTATACTGTCTCTTTGAAAAACTTTTTAGACTTGGTCTTCCACGTGACTGTGTTGGAGTATATCCAGATCTTGCTGAAGTATTAGAACCAAACATCTGTGCCTTTCTTGACTGTTCCAATTGTTTTCTTTCATCTACTGTCAGTTCAAGTGACCTTGAAAGATAATCTTCACTTGCTTTTGCATTCTCCTCATCTCTTACATCAACATAGAAATCAACAAGACCTTCTGTTTCATCAGGTTCTATATCTTCTACTACTTTTTGGCTTTCTTTTATCTGTGATTTAATTTCATCCTCATATTTTTTTGTCTTTTTAATCAGACGACCTGCATCCTGTACATAGTAATCCCCTCCCCTTATCTTTCCGCCATATGAATCAAGTACATGTCCTACATGTGAGTCTCCTTGTATTGTATCAGTGCCAAATGTTTCCTGTGATATTTTTTTCTGCCAATCATAATCACTTATTTCATCCTTTAATACAGATGCTTTGTCATCAAGTATTTCAGTAGTTGCTTCAAGTGTAGGTATCAGTTTTTTACTCCTATCTTTTTTCTCAACAGTTTTCACATCTATGCCAAGATCTGTTATGATGTATTCTTGATTTGTACGTCTTGTGTCAATTCCTGATATCAAGTCTTGCTTGTATTTTTCATATGATTCGAAACTCTTATCCGTTATTCCATAATAGTAAAAGTTTTCAATTTCTGGATCAGTCTTATAATAAGTTTCATATTTTCTCTTTTTTTCTCCAGCTTTGTTACTTAGTTTGTTATACAATACTTGTGTTATCTGGTCTTCATTTTCAGGTGCTCCTGTACGATATGTTGTCTTCTCCCCATAACCTACAAGTCTTCTATTGCTATTATGAGTCCAGTATTGTGCAACTGCATAAGAACCTGTTCTGAATTTGCCTGTATCAGTCTCATCTAATTCAAGACCTTGTTTTTTACCCCAATCAACTACAGCTTGTTGTTTGTAAAAAGATGTTAAAAATTGTTCTGGAGATTCAGAATCAATATGTTGTTTTCGATACCTTGTACTCTTTGATTTTCTTTCTGTACTTACAACCCATCTTGCTGGAGAATATCTTCCCTTTCTCC
>ERZ802830.4867-NODE-4867-length-10535-cov-5.85926_pt1 | contig 10535 bp, 14 predicted proteins | sample MGYA00345654_ERZ802830 | MGnify/ENA primary metagenome ERZ802830 (study PRJEB30503, sample SAMEA104212375) | marine metagenome | biome: Westerlies Biome; feature: [SRF] surface water layer (ENVO:00010504) within the epipelagic zone...; material: water...
CCTGTGCCCTCGCTTTCGTGCAGTTAACCAACTACTCGGCGGACTCGCCCTGCTCGTTATCACCGTATGGCTTGCCCGCAAATCCCGGCCCATTTGGATCACAACCCTCCCCATGATTTTCATGTTCGTCATGACCGCATGGGCCATGAAAATCAACCTAATCACCTTTTGGGAAGATCAAAACAGACTCCTTTTTTCTATCGGAATACTGATAATGCTCCTCCAATCATGGATGATTATTGAAGGTGTTCGTGTTTTAATACAGCTACGCACTCAAAAGAAAGTCACCTAAGCTGACCTTTACAAATGGTCTTATCTCCTCCATATAAAAGCTCATCGGAGACCTTAATGAACAAAGAATATTTAAATATCATCAAACACATCGGCGAAGATCCCCAACGAGAAGGCCTACTTAAAACAGCCGATCGAGCCGCAGAAGCCATGAAATTTCTAACCGATGGCTATCGCCAAAATCTAGAAGAAGTCATCAACGATGCCGTCTTCACCGTCGAAGATAATCACATGATTATCGTTAAAGACATTGAACTCTACAGTCTCTGCGAACATCACATGCTTCCTTTCTTTGGCAAATGCCATATTGGATACATTCCCAATGGAAAAGTATTAGGTGTCAGTAAACTAGCTCGTATCGTTGATCTCTTCTCTCGGCGTCTTCAAATCCAAGAACGCCTTACCCATCAAGTGGCCAAAACCATTTCAACTCGATTAGAGGCCGACGGCGTAGGCGTCGTGATCGAAGCCCAACATCTCTGTATGATGATGCGAGGCGTGGAAAAACAAAACTCCAACATGGTCACCTCCGCCATGCTCGGCAGCTTCAGAAGAGATGCATCCACTCGAAATGAATTCTTAAAACTGATCGGATCATAACATGGGCGAACATCACGAAAACCATCACGAAGAAAATCACCGCATCCATCGTTCCGGAGGACTCCGCGCCGCCGTCCTCGGAGCAAACGACGGCATCGTCTCTGTAGCCAGTATTATCGTTGGCGTTTCTGCGGCTGGCACCTCCACTGGCGGCATCATGCTCGCCGGAACTGCCGGGCTTGTAGCAGGCGCTTGCGCCATGGCAGCCGGTGAGTATGTATCGGTTAAATCACAAGAAGACACCGAACGTGCCGATCTTGCCATGGAAGCGGAAGCCCTCGAAAAATATCCCGAAGAAGAGATGCATGAGCTGGCTGCTATCTATAAAAAACGCGGACTCGACGAGGCACTCGCACTAGAAGTGGCCAAACAAATGACCGCACACAACGCACTAGAAGCACACGCCCGAGATGAAATTGGCATCACCGACGAACTCAGTGCAAACCCCATCCAAGCAGCATTTTGGTCGGCACTTGCATTTGTTGTAGGTGGCATTATTCCCGTACTTAGCGTAGCTATATTCCCTAACGAGCTTTTACTCTATGGCGTTCCTGCGCTCGTGATTATCCTTCTCGCGATTCTCGGCGCAACCGCATCCTTCATTGGCGGAGCTTCCCCACTCCGAGGAGCCGCCCGCGTCTGTTTTTGGGGGGTTCTTGCGATGCTCTTAACCGCGCTCGTTGGCAACCTCTTCAACGTATCGCTGTAAGCATCCCGATCAGCCAAACGAAAAAGCGACATGGAGACCACTCTCGTACAACTTGTTTTCCCCCATCAACTTTTCAAACCCGCACCGTTCCCATTAACGGATGCGCCCATCTATCTCATTGAAGAACATCTGTTTTTTACCCAATATGCTTTTCATAAACAAAAAATTGCCTTTCATCGTGCCTCCATGAAAGCCTATCAGAACGAACTCGAAATCAACGGAGCAACCGTACACTACATCGAAGCGCATCAGCCTCAGCACGATATCCGGGTTCTTATCGCTGAACTCTCAAAAAAAAGCGTTCAACAGATCCGAATCATCGATCCAACCGATACCTATCTAAGCCAACGCATCCGGTCGAGTTGCATAACACATCACATTGAACTCAGTCTGATCGACTCGCCCCTCTTTCTCAACACCCCCGAACAAAATAGAACCTTCTTCAAACCCTCCAAAAAAAAATTCCATCAATCCGTCTTCTACAAAGAGCAACGCCTCACCCGCAACATCCTCCTCGAAAACGAAACCCAACCCGCTGGCGGCAAGTGGACCTTCGACACCGAAAACCGTAAAAAATATCCCAAAGACCGCACCCCCCCATCCATCCAGTTTCCAGTATCCAGCGACCAACACGTTGAAGCCGTTCAATATGTGGAAACCCATTTTACGGATGCACCCGGACAACTCGAATCACACCCGCTCTATCCAAACACACATACTCAAGCCGCCGCATGGTTAGAGCAATTCCTTCACCACCGCTTTGAAGAATTCGGCACCTATGAAGACGCCATCGTTCAGAATCAATCCATTCTTCATCACAGCCTCCTCTCACCGCTCATCAATACCGGACTGCTGCAACCCCAGCAGATTATTGATACCCTTTTGCAACATGCCAAGACGCACGCCATTCCTATCAACTCCACCGAAGGCATCATCCGCCAGCTCATCGGCTGGCGAGAATTTATCCGCGGCATCTACGAAGCCAAAGGAACTGAAGAACGTACCCGTAACTTTTGGAATTTTAGCCGCCCCATGCCCGACGCTTTCTACACCGCCACCACCGGCATTGAACCCGTTGATGATGCCATCCGCACCGTCCTCCAAACCGGCTACTGCCACCACATCGAGCGCCTCATGATTCTCGGCAACTTCATGCTCCTCTGCGAAATCGACCCCGATGAAGTTTACCGCTGGTTTATGGAACTCTTTATCGATGCCTATGATTGGGTCATGGTTCCCAATGTTTACGGCATGAGCCAATTTGCCGATGGTGGGCTCATGTCCACCAAACCCTATATCAGCTCCAGTAATTATATCCTGAAAATGAGCAACTACGGAAAAGGTGACTGGCAAGCTACTTGGGACGGGCTCTTCTGGCGCTTCATGAACAAGCAACGAACTTTCTTTCTAAAAAATCCCCGCCTCTCCATGCTCATCCACACCTTTGATAAAATGGATGCAACCAAACAACAACATCATCTTCAGAATGCAGAAACCTATTTAGCCCAACTTGAAAATGCCTCTTGAGCAAGCCGCGCATTGCTGTAGCGCGCGTCATCTGAAACTTCATCTCCTAGCCAATTCGGACGCACAAAAAATTCCTCTTCAAATGAAAGCTCCACCTCCGCAAGAACCAATCCTTCATTCGCTCCGGTAAACACATCCACCTCCCAAACATGCTGTTCAACCTCAACCCGATACCGTCGCTTCTCAACACGGATAGAGCAGCTATGCAATAACTCTTCGGCCTCCTCCAACGGAATCGGATATTCATATTCAGATCGACGAATCCCTTCAGTCGCCCCTTTGATGGTGAGAAATCCATGAACCCCCATTATTCGCACCCGCACCGTCAACTCCGGTGTAGCAACCAAATAACCCTGCACACACACAAGACCCTCATCCGCCTGTGACTGCCACACACCATCAGACACTAAAAATGTACGCTCAATTTCAACACCCATACAACTACTCAAATACCCGTGTTAACCATTCACTCTGCGGCAACATCTCCGTTCGCATCTGCTCATAAAGACGTTTTGCCACAAGCCCCGGAACCCCATTACCCACAGCGACCCCATCCAGCTCAATCACCGAGGTAATATTAGGGGTTGTTCCATAAACATGCATCTCATTCGCCCGCCGAACCTCATCCATCGGAATGGGTTCATAAACCGCTTCTTTCAATAGACCTTCATCCACCAATTGCTGCGCCTGCTCCATGGCCCGCTTCGCCGTCGTTCCCGCCAACACCCGCTCCGGCGGGGGCATCAAAAGCCGATTGTCCGCCGAAACAATCCCAAAGTTTTCCGTTGCTCCCTCACCCAAACATCCGCTTTCATCCACCGAAACCGAAAAATCCACTCCACCATCTACCGCCTCTTTTTTCATCAAAACATTCGGTAAATAATTACAACTCTTCACCCGCGCAAACATACCAGGTTTCACTGGAATCTGACTCGTGATCACCCGCACACCCGATGAAAAAGCACCCACCCCACCCGTTGTATTCAATGGATATACCACCACATAAAGTTGCTCTCCTGAACAGGCCGACGGATCAATTCCCATTGTACCCAGACCTCGCGAAACCAACAAACGCACCAACGCATCTTTTGCCCCCCCCGCTCGAACCGTCTGAACTACCACCTCCTTCAACAAATGCAACTCGACCGGCAGCGATAATCCAATGGCTAAACAGGAAACTTCTAGCCGCCTCAAATGAGCATCCAGATTATACATACTTCCCTCCACACACTTGAACGATTCAAATACCCCATCTCCACGATGCACCAAATGATCATCCACCGGTACCGTCATCACCATCGGATCGGTCGTAATACAACCCGTTGTCGACGCATACATCGCATACAACGACGCTCGCCCTAAATCTGCTTTCAATCGCCACTGATCTGCCCCAACAATCGGTATTTTTTTCATATAATTCCTTTTTAACGTATGCAAAATAGCATACCAAAATTTAATCGATTTAAAATTCTATTCCTTTACAGCTCATGTTCTACTATTCGCCTTTAGGAGAAGTGCATGAAAGAAGTAATAAAAAAACGTGTCTTAGTCACTGGTGGGGCCGGTTTCCTTGGTTCTTTCCTCTGTGAGCAGCTACTCCATGCAGGTCATGATGTGCTCTGCATGGACAATTTTTTTACGGGGCGAAAAGCCAACATCGCCCACCTGATGGACAACCCTTACTTTGAGCTCATGCGCCAAGATGTCACCGTTCCCTTTTATGTTGAAGTCGACGAGATCTACAACCTTGCCTGCCCAGCCTCACCCGTGCACTACCAATTTGATCCAGTTCAAACCACAAAAACCAGCGTCCATGGAGCCATCAACGTCCTCGGTTTAGCCAATCGTGTGAAAGCAAAAGTACTCCAAGCCTCTACATCCGAAGTCTACGGCGACCCGACGATTCACCCACAACCAGAATCCTACTGGGGCAACGTCAATCCCATCGGAATCCGCTCCTGCTACGACGAAGGAAAACGCTGCGCAGAAACCCTCTTTTTTGATTATCACCGGCAGCATCAACTAGAGATCAAAGTCGTCCGGATTTTCAACACGTATGGACCCCGCATGCATCCACAAGACGGACGCGTCGTCTCCAACTTCATCATGCAAGCACTGCAAGGCGACGCCATCACCATTTATGGAGATGGCAAACAAACACGCTCCTTTTGCTATTGCGATGATCTCATCGAAGGCTTTATTAGACTAATGGCTAGCGATTCATCCGTAACCGGCCCCATCAACCTCGGCAACCCCGGTGAATTCACCATGATTGAACTAGCCGAAACCATTTTAGAACTCACGAACTCTTCCTCAGAATTAGTATTCAAACCCCTACCCGAAGATGACCCCAAACAGCGGCGTCCCGACATCACCTTAGCGAAACAGCATCTCAACTGGGAACCTCAAATCGAACTACGAGCAGGGCTCGATAAAACCATTGAATATTTCGATACGCTCCTGAGCGCAGGCAAATAACTCATATTTTTAATCGTTTAAAAATAAACTCCGGTAACAAGCGAATCACGCCCATAATCCATCGCCACATCCAACGCACATAGAGCGTCTCTTGTTTTCGACGCAACGCCTTCAAAATCGCCCTTGCCACTTCATCCGGTTCAGACGTCATCGCAGCCGGAAGATCCCATCCCGCAACCATCTTAGTCCGACAATACCCCGGCTTCACATTCATCACAAAAACACCAGACTTGAACAACCGCTGACGCAACCCCGAGAGATAGGCATTCAATCCCGCCTTCGCACAACCATAATGATATCGAGGTGCCCGACCCCGATCACCCGCTACCGAGCTCACTCCCACGATCCAACCTCGACCCCGCTTCTCGAACTCATCCGCCACCCGATCTAAAATCGAAATCACGCCCGTAAAATTCGTATCCAACACCCGCCGTGCCGCCTCAAATGATTGCCGACACTTCACCGCATCACCAAGCAATCCCACAAAACAAATCACCCCATCCGGCCGCTCCGGTAACGACGCATAAAAAGCTTCATGCTGCTCCATATCCAATACATCAAAAGTATGCGTGCTCACCCCAACCTCACAACGCACACGTAAATCATTCGCCACTCGCTCCAAGGTAGCTTCATTACGCGCTGCCAACATAATCGATGATCCCTGCAATGCACACGCGTGTGCAAACGCTTGACCCATATCCGAAGTGGCACCGATGATTAATATGCGTTCCATTATGTAATCCCCAATCGATTCGATAGCAACGAACTAAAGCGAGTTGAACCCCCGTTCAACAAAGCAATTGCCTCTCTAAAATCATTCGCATGCGGATAGGTTTTCGCAAACATCGCCTCATCCATCCGCGCATCTTTTGCCAAATAGAGACGCCCCCCCCAGTCAGCAACCATCGCATCCAACTCCTTCATCAACTTGAACACCTCAAAACAAACCGGAAAATCAAGCGCCAACGAATAACCAGCCATGGGAAACGAAATAAAACTCTCCTGCTCACCAAACAACTTAAGCACCGCTAAAAAGGAACCCAATCCACTTGCTTGAATCTTCTTCAAGATCACCTCAACCGCCACCCGACCCGTCGCCCGTGGAAGTACAAATTGATACTGCATAAACCCACGCCGACCATAGATCCGATTCCAATTCCCAATCGAATCTAACGGATAAAAAAACGACTCATAATGAACCAAGCGCTCCCTGACTGGTTGCTGATTTCGATGATAATAGACGCTATTAAATGCCTTCATCGTGCCTCGATTCAATAATCCATTCGGCAAAAAAAGAGGCACGTTTATCTTCATCTGCGAAGTACCTGCCCCAACCGAACGACCCTGCACCTGTTCAGCAGTCGCATGCTCACCCCGCATCAACAATCCCCGCCCCAGCGCATCACCACCCGCCAAGGTATCCACCCAAGCCACTGAATACGTCCAATCCTCATCCGATTCAAACGCATCCATCAACTCACTCAACCGCGACCCCCGAACGGTTTGCTGTTGCATCCAAGCCGACTCAATCGCTTTTAATTGCAGGGTTACATTCATAATCACCCCACTCAATCCCATACCGCCCACCGTCAGTGTAAAAAATTCAGGATGTTCCTCCCGCGAACAGCGAATAACCGAACCATCCGCTCGCATCACCTCTAACGCTAACACATGCGCCCCGAACGAACCCTCTACATGATGATTTTTTCCATGAATGTCTGCCGCAACAGCACCACCCACCGTCACAAACTTTGTTCCCGGCGAAACCGGCAAAAACCAACCACGTGGCACAAACGCCTCCAACAACTCAGCCAACAAAGCTCCCGACTCACAACAAACTATACCGGTAGCCGCATCGAACGATAAGAACGAACGGAACGAACGCGTCATGATCACCCGCTTCTGTAATGAGGCATCGCCATAACTCCGCCCATTCCCATACGCAATCACTTCACCCGGCTTTCCAAGCGCCACTTGGAGCTGATCCGCTTGATCAAACCGAACGGTCTCTGCCTCCACGACCGGGTAATTGCCCCAATCCGCTACCTTTTGATTCTGCATCTCATTTACCACTTGTTCCATAGCTGCAATCAATATACATAGAATTGATGGCAAAAGTAGAGATCAATTGCATCAATTGCGGAACGGAAAGTTTCTTACAACGCGATGCGCTATACCACGGGCTAACCAAAACAGGTGAATGTCTCAGTTGCTCTGCTTGCGGCCACGTCTATCCCAACGAAGACGCCGTACCCTTTCGCCACGACACCCCTCAAACCGCCATCTTTACCAATTCCGATCGACCCAAAAATCCCCAACTCTTCTCTCAATCCGAAGCTAAAACCCTCTGTCGACACTGTGCAAACTACATCGTAAACCCCTTCACGCAATTCTGTGCCCTTCATAAGAAAGAGGTTCAAGCCACCGACAGCTGCCCTCAATTCAATAAACGCAAAGAAAACAGCGATTCGAAATTCAACCTTTAATCTTCCAGTCCATCTAAGAGTTCCGGCTCCTGATGCAACTCCACTTTTTCGATCTTTTCAAAGCGACTTGAAATTTTTCGGGCCGATGTATGCACCTCTTCCACATCCCGATTCGCCTGATCAATATGTTTTGCCAAATTTCCCATCCGAGATTGAAACCGCTCAAAATCTTTCGACAGAGCCACTAAATGATCTTGAATAATATGCACCTGCTTTCGCGTAGCTGCATCCTTTAGCACAGCTCGAGATGTCGTCAACACCGCCATCATCGTCGTGGGTGACGTCAACCAAACCCGTGCTTGCTGCGCCGTTTCAACCAAATCAGGAAACCGCGCATGAATCTCTGCAAATACCGCTTCCGCCGGAATAAACATCACCGCACCATCAGCAGTCTCTCCCGGAATAATATATTTTTCAGCGATATCTTTTATATGTTTTTTAATATCCTGCCGAAACTGTTGCTCCGCTTGCTTTCGCTCCGGATCTGAACGATCCGGACTTGCCATCACCTGATAACTTTCCAAAGGAAACTTCGAATCAATACAAAGCGTACCCGTAGGCTCGGGTAAAAAAAGGACACAATCCGCACGAACTCCGCTTCCAAACGTATACTGCTCAGCATAACTATTCGGCGGCATAACATTCGTAATTAAGCCACTCAACTGCACTTCACCAAAGGCTCCTCGTGACCGTTTGTCTGCCAAAATTTCCTTCAATGAAACTACATTCCCCGATAATGCCGCCATCTCCTCTTGCGCCTTATCAATCAACGCCAATCGTTTTTGAACTTCACTAAAGACGCTGGTTGTTTTTTCAAATCCCTTATCCAAGCGCTCCTCAACCCGACCGCTAATTTCACCCAACCGACGCTCATTGGTTGCAACCAGTTCTTTAAACCGTTCTCCTAACTGCCGCCCACTGCGCTCCAACGATTCATCAACGCGCTGGCGCACTTTATCCACATCTTCCCGCAGCTCCTTCTCTAGCTCACGCATAATTTGCTCCACTCGCTCCATCTGATCCGAACGCTGTCGCATACCCGCATCCATTCGCGTCTGCAAACGAACAAAACCCACCAAGAGCAAAGCAAGCCCCAGCAAAAGCAACCATCCCATCACTATTAATATTCCATCCATATCTACATTAAACCAAAGAATGATCGATTCACTAAACAAGAATTTCAAATCATTGATCGACTTTTTAATACAAATCCTATTTTCTTAATAAGATTAGTTAAATTATTAACAGAAAGGATTAGAGCCATGACGAAAAAAACAACAAACAAAAAAACAACAACAAACAAAACCAAATCAATCGCCTCGAAAAAAACACCCACTAAAAAATCCACAATCAAAGAAACCCCTACGAAAAAGAGAGCCACTCCAAAATCGGCCGTAAAAAAGAAAATCCCAGCTCAGAAAAAAGCCACACCCAAAAAGAAACCCACCTACAACTCCGAACAAATTTACACCATGACGGAACAAGCTGCTTATTTCGCGGCACTCAACGACCAATTTAAAAAAGATCCCTGCGAATATTGGAATGCCGCACAAGAAGAAATACAAAACCTACTCTGAGCCAGTACACGCTTGATCGGTTCAGTCGAATGCTGATCAAGCGGTTTTCCACTTAGTGAAAGCTACAACCACATATGATGTTCTTTACCCGCTCCATCTGATCCGAGCACTCTACTAAGCCCACATCCATCCGTGCCTGTATTCAACGATATCCAGCAAACAAAAAGCAACAATCGTAGATCCTTGATGGCTCTGAGAGGTCCATTCTATTTTTCTTTCGGCATAAAAGAATTATTCATCATTCAACGAGACGAAATCTAAAGAACGATGCATCTGAATCAACAGGTATTGAGTTTGTTACAAACTTATTTGTTATCCATGAACCAACTGATAAATTCGTCGATTGTTCAATCGTCATGACAATTTCAGCCACATCATTAGACACACTCATGACGATGTCATCTGCATAAGCAGAGTCTAGCATTGAATATGCCTCATTAGTTGAAAGCATTGAGGGTGTTGGCTGACTAACTATATAATAGCTAGGATCTAATCCTTCCGGCACATTAGAAGTTAATGAAAAATACACATTAACGGCTGGGTTGAATCCAACAGTGTAGTATTCGACATAATCTCCAAAAAGATCTCCATCACTATCGAAACTATTATCATCTGTACCCGCTAATATTTCCAGATGTGTTGGTAATCCATCATTGTCTTCATCAGTTAAGTTATTATCTACCTTCGAGAAACTTGTGTAGGGCTGAAAATCAGCATCCATAGCATTTCCATAGGCAGCAACGGCTAAATATGTGCCATTTGAACTAACTACCTAAAAATAAAAGATGCCCTGCTGCTTAAATAAATTAAGAGCTAATCAATATCGCATGATGCACTTGATTTCCACTCAGTGAAAGTTCGGATGCC
>ERZ802830.4868-NODE-4868-length-10534-cov-6.88692_pt1 | contig 10534 bp, 11 predicted proteins | sample MGYA00345654_ERZ802830 | MGnify/ENA primary metagenome ERZ802830 (study PRJEB30503, sample SAMEA104212375) | marine metagenome | biome: Westerlies Biome; feature: [SRF] surface water layer (ENVO:00010504) within the epipelagic zone...; material: water...
GTGATCAATATCCTGCTAAACCCTACAGAAATGTTAAAGCAAGACCCCATTGCTAAAGCCTTGCTTAAAAAATACAACAACGTGATGATGCTCAATCAGAATCTTTCTGAGGAGGAGGCACGTGCTATTACAGAATACCTTAGGACGTTATAAAGACCAGGCTTTTCCGCCAGTAGTTTCTTGGAGGTCCACACAGCCTTTGTAATCTCCAGGTATGGGAGCATACGCCAACACATTTTCACCAATGTATTCATTGGTTTTGAAGGCATTTACGGTGAGTCCTCTTAACTGGTCTGCGAATGCAGCAGCAGCAGCGTCCTCTGATGGAGTGCTTTCAGATTTTAAATAGTTAGCAAGTTGCGCATCCCAATCTTCTAGGGTTAGCTGACTTGCGTTCTCTTTACCCGAAGCTTTTACTGCACTACTTTTAAAAGCCGTCCATCCTTCGGCAAAACGCGCTTGGTCTTCTTGGCTCCAAACCGCGTCCACATAAGCGTCCAGAAATTCGGGTAGTTTAAGTTCAATTGCCCCTGGGGTATCTGTGGTTGGGATAATCAATTCCATTAAATTGGATACCGTTCCAAAGTCTTCTTGAGGTATAAAAACAGGGGTGTAGCCTGTTGCCGTTTGACAACTTTGAAAAAGACTTACTACGGTGGGAGTTACTGCAATGGCACCAATCCCTGTTCCTATATTTTTTAATGCTTTTCTTCTATCCATTTCTATTTGCTATTAAAGGTTCATTTTTTTCAATTCTTCTACAGCGTGGTTGGCAGCACGAGCACTTAACGCCATATAAGTCAGCGAAGGGTTTACGTTACTGGCAGAGGTCATTCCTGATCCGTCCGTCACGAAAACATTGGGTACGTCGTGAATTTGGCTGTGCTTATTCAGTACAGAAGTTTTAGGATCGCGACCCATCCGTGCGGTTCCCATTTCGTGAATTCCAAGGCCTAGTGCATAATCGCCGTCATATCCTCTTACGTTTTTAAAGCCTGCATTTTCAAGCATTTCAACAGCTTGTTGTTGCATGTCTTTACGCATATTGAGTTCGTTTTCTTTTATGGATGCGTCAAAGGTTACTGTAGGTAAGCCCCACTTGTCCAGCTTGTCGTAGTTAAGGGTCATTCGGTTATCTTCATAGGGAAGTACTTCTCCAAAACCACCTAAACCAATACTCCAACTTCCTGGTTTGAGCACTTCTTCTTTAAACTGAGCTCCATAGCCCATTTCAGCAACTTTGGAAGTCCAACTGCTTCGCGAACCTCCTCCTTGATATCCATACCCTCGCAAGTAATCCTTACGGTCGGTGTCTCCTCCGATGTTTCTAAATCGTGGGATATAGATTCCATTATTTCTTCTTCCAAAAAAATACTTGTCTTGGAAATCGTCTGTACTTGCAGACGCTCCTACCCCTAGATGGTGGTCCATGATATTTCTCCCCAACTGGTCTGAAGCATTCCCCATTCCATTTGGAAAAGCTTCCGACTTCGACTGCATTAAAATTGAGGTAGAAGGCACCGAAGAAGCACATAGGAAAATTACTTTTGCATTAAATTCATAAACTTCTTGAGTTTCGGTGTCTATTACCCGTACTCCGGTAGCTCTCTTTTTATCTGCATCGTAAATTACTTCACTTACAGTGGAATGCGGTCGCAGCGTCATGTTTCCTGTTTTTTCGGCTGCAGGAAGTGTTGAAGAATTACTACTAAAATAGGCTCCAAAGGGACAACCTCTCATACATCTTGATCTGTACTGACAGCTCATTCTTCCCAGTCCAGGTTTAGTACCTTCCGTAATAATGGCTGTTCTACCGATGGTCAACAGACGGTCTTTGTAGTTTTTACTAATGGAATCTTGCAAATGATCTTCCACACAGTTGAGGTCCATGGGTTTTAAGTAATTCCCGTCGGGGAACTGAGGAAGTCCTACGTTTTGACCACTTACCCCAATATATCCCTCTACATAGTCGTACCAGGGGGCTAAATCTTTATAACGAATCGGCCAATCAACTGCAATCCCGTCTTTGAGATTGGCTTCAAAATCAAAATCGGTAAGACGGTAGGACTGTCTGCCCCAAGTGAGGGACCTTCCTCCTACATGATATCCACGCATCCAGTCAAAACGTTTCGTTTCGTTATAAGGATGTTCCAAGTCATTGACAAAAAAATGCTTTCTTGATTCTGTTGTGGTGTAGCCGGTTCTACTTTGTTTGCCTTGAACTTTTTTGGTTTCATTGGTGATGACATCCCCCGTTTTGTAATCCCAAGGATCGTCATTTATTGTGGGGTAATCTTCGATGTGCTTTACCATTCGCCCGCGTTCCAAGACCAGGGTTTTCAATCCTTTTTCACAAAGCTCTTTTGCTGCCCATCCGCCGCTTACTCCTGTTCCAACAACGATTGCATCATATTGTGTTTCCATCTAAATTTTTGTTTGATTTTTTGAAATGAGACGCTCAAATATAGAGATTTTATTCTTCGTTATTTGATTATTTGACTAAATTTAGAAACGTTTTTACAAAACTTCTAATCGAAATCAGCATTATGAAAACCAATTTTATTACCCAAATCATTACAATTACCCTAAGCCTAACTTTATTATCAGATACCCTTTCCTGTAAAAGTTCTACAAACAAGAAAACTCCCGCTGACCCTGCCCCAGAATTATTTTTTGACCTCTCGCTGGCTCAATGGTCCCTTCATAAAACAATTCGCTCGGGAACTATGTCTCCCTACGATTTTGCAAAAGTTGCAAGTGAATTCGGCTTTAAAGGATTGGAATATGTCAACGGATTGTATCCTGATGTCATGAATAGTGAAAACAAAACTACTGCGTTACAAGCTTTCGTTGAGAAGAACAAGGCATTGGCAAAACAATACAATGTAAAAAATGTCCTTATTATGATTGATAGAGAAGGAGATTTGTCCAGTTCTGAGGAACAAGAGCGAATGACTGCTATAGAAAATCACAAGCTTTGGATTGATGCAGCTCACCAAATGGGTTGTACCGCAGTCCGCTTAAATCTTCACGGAGAAAAAGAAGAAGCGAAATGGATCAAAAATTCAATCGAAAGCCTAAGCGCACTTTCGGAATATGCAGCGCCGTTCAACATCAATGTTATTGTGGAAAACCATGGTGGAAAATCGTCAAATGCCAATCTCTTGATGCAAGTAATTAATCAGGTTAACTTCAGCAACTGTGGGACCCTCCCTGATTTTGGAAATTTTTGCATGAGTGAAAATTGGGGATCGCTGAAAGACAACAAATGCGACGACCCCTATGACCCATATCTAGGAGTGTCGGAAATGCTCCCAAAAGCTTTTGGGATGAGTGCAAAATCTTATGAATTTAATGCGAATGGTGACGAAACTATTTTAGATTATTACAAATTGCTTTCTATTGTAAAAAAAGGAGGCTACGACGGATTTATTGGAGTCGAGTACGAAGGGGAGGTACTCTCTGAGAAAGAAGGCATTTTAGCAACAAAACGTCTCCTTGAGAAAGTTGCTGCTACGCTGTAACGATGAAGTTCCAAAAGCGTTTTCAACTTTCCTTTTTATTTTTTCTTGAATTTTTTATTTGGGGAGGCTGGTTTGTGACCATGGGAACTTTTCTCTCCCAAGAATTTAACGCAAGCGGAAGCCAACTAGCACAAGCTTACGAAACGCAGTCCATTGGAGCCATCATTGCACCCTTCGTTATCGGGTTGATTGCCGACCGCTATTTTGCGGCTCAAAAAATTTTAGGAATCCTGCATCTCATTGGTGCTGCCTTACTCTTTACAGTGAGTAAGGCGGAGAGTTTCGCAAGTTTTTATCCCTACATTTTTATTTATATGCTGTTGTATATGCCCACTTTGGCTTTGGCCAACGCTGTTGCATTCAATCAGATGAAAGACCCCTCCAAGGAATTTGCTTCCATCAGAGTGTTGGGGAGTGTCGGCTGGATTGTAGCCGGTGTTACCATTGGAACCCTGGCGTGGGAAGGAGCACAAACCTTGAAATATACTTTTTATATGGCTTCAGGAGCTTCCGCTTTTTTGGGAATTTACAGTTTCTTTCTGCCGAATACGCCCCCTAGATTGGGTTCCGATAAAAAACCTTCCCTTCGAGAAATTTTGGGTCTTGACGCCTTGGCTATGCTCAAAGACCGAGGGTTTTTATTTTTCTTTATCGCTTCCATATTAATTTGTATCCCTCTGGCATTTTACTACCAACACGCAAACCAGTTTTTAAATGAAGTGGGGATGCAAGCAGCGGCTTCAAAAATGATTTTAGGTCAAATCTCTGAAGTCCTTTTTTTATTGCTTCTTCCGCTTTTCATCAAGCGCTATGGCATTAAAAATGCGCTTATTGTAGGTATTCTCGCTTGGGGAGTTCGCTATCTTTTGTTTGCCTTTGGCGATACGGGAGCCCAAACCTGGATGTTACTTTTTGGAATCCTACTACACGGTATCTGCTACGACTTCTTTTTTGTTTCCGGACAAATTTACACTGACTTTAAAGCTGGAGAAACTTATAAAAGTACGGCTCAGGGGTTGATTACCTTGGCAACTTACGGAGTGGGAATGCTTATCGGATTTCGCTTTGCAGGATGGCTTACGGATCAGTATGTTACAGACACAGGACATTTATGGAAGGAAATCTGGGTACAACCCGCAATTTTTTCTTTTATTGTATTAACCTTATTTTTAATCTTTTTTAAGAACGAAACCATTAAATTTAAAGCATTATGAGCAAAATCAGACTAGGTGTATTGGGAGGCGGTGGCGATTCCTTAATTGGAGTTTTGCATCGTGTGGCCTCTCATATGTTCGACCGCTACGAAATCACCGGAGGCGTATTCAATCCCAACTACGAGGACAATGTCAAATTTGCCAATCACATAGGAGTCAATACCGACCGAGTATATGTAGATTTTGATACTTTTGTGGCAGAAGAAATAAAATTACCCAAAGAGGAACGCATCGAAGTTGTTTCGGTTCTCACACCCAATTTTTTACACTTTCCGATGGCAAAAAAACTGTTAGAAAATGGATTTCATGTCATTTGTGAAAAACCGTTGACCACCAGTTATGCCGAGGCTTTGGAATTAGAAGCACTTCAAAAAAAGCACAACGCCATTTTTGCGGTCACCTACACCTATACGGGCTATCCCATGGTGCGCCACATGAAGCATCAAATCGCTGCTGGGGAGCTGGGTGAGATCCAAAAAATTGATGTTCAATACTACCAAGGATGGATCAACCCTGTGATTCACGATCCTGAAATTCGAAAAACAGTTTGGCGTTTGGATCCTAAAAAAGCAGGGATTAGCTCTTGTATCGGTGATATTGGAACCCATGCCTTTCAAATGACAGAATACCTCACTGGAATGGAGGTCAAGTCCGTCCTTTCCGATCTCAATATGCTCTATGAAGACAATCCACTGGATTTAGACGGAACCGTTCTGATTCGATTTTCAGATACCGTAAAAGGAGTCATCCGGGCAAGCCAAATCGCTACCGGAGAAGAAAATGGACTTACGGTGGCGGTGTACGGTCAAAAAGGGGCCTTTAAATGGGAACAAGAAAATCCAAACGTGTTGTACCACATCAAAGACGATGAACCGAAAAGAATCATCAAACCTGGACATGCCTATGTCTCTGACGTAGCTGCAGACGGCACAAAACTTCCCGGCGGTCATCCCGAAGGAATCTTTGATGCCATGGGGAATATTTACAAAGGAGTCGCCAAAGCCTTGCGAGGGGAAACCGCATTTGATGGAGAATACCCCACCATGAACGATGGTGTACGAGGCATGCTCTTTATAGAAAAAGTTGTAGAATCAAATAAAAAAGGAAACGTATGGCTCAGCCTGGAAAAGCAATGAAAACTGTAAAAGGACCGGGAATTTTTCTCGCTCAATTTGTTGATAGTAAAGCTCCGTTTAACAGCTTGGACGGCATGTGCAAATGGGCTGCGGACCTTGGATATAAAGGGATCCAAATCCCAACCTGGGAATCTTTCCTAATCGATCTGGACAAAGCCGCAGAAAGCCAAACCTACTGTGACGAACTCAAAGGGAAAATCAATTCCTACGGTTTGGAAATCACTGAACTTTCTACCCACCTACAGGGGCAACTCGTAGCAGTACATCCCGCTTATGATTTGATGTTTGACAACTTTGCTCCTGACGCATTAAAGAACAATCCCAAGGCACGAACGGAGTGGGCAATAGAAACGATGAAAAAAGCAGCAAAGGCCAGTAAGCATTTGGGTCTAAAAACGCATGCTACTTTTTCAGGTGCCCTACTCTGGCACACCTGGCATCCTTGGCCACAACGTCCCGATGGTCTAGTAGAACTCGGCTTTTCTGAACTCGCCAAACGTTGGAAACCCATCCTAGATGTATATGATGAAAACGGAGTAGATGTATGCTACGAAATTCATCCCGGAGAGGACTTGCATGATGGTGTAACTTTTGAACGTTTCTTAGAAGCAACAAACAATCATAAACGCGTCAACATACTTTATGACCCCAGCCATTTTGTACTACAACAACTGGACTACATTGAATATATCGATCACTACCACGAATTTATCAAATCGTTTCATGTCAAAGATTCTGAATTTAAACCCAATGGGAAAAAAGGAGCTTTTGGAGGTTATGGGGATTGGATAGACCGGGCCGGACGTTATCGTTCTCCTGGAGACGGGCAAATCGACTTTAAAACCATCTTTACCAAACTGACCGAATACAGCTGTGACGTATGGGCGGTAATGGAATGGGAATGCTGCATTAAAAGTCCTGAGCAAGGGGCAAGAGAAGGCGCTCCCTTTATCCAAAACCACATCATAGAAGCCACCCAAAAAACCTTTGATGACTTTGCAGGGGGAGACATCGATGAACAATTTTTAAAAAATATCTTAAACCTTTAAACAAATGAATAAATTACTGATTGCAACATTCCTAGTGACCCTTTTCACCAGCAGCTTGGTTCTGGTAGAGGAAAAAAATACAAACCCAGAAGCCGAATGGCAATCTCTATTTGACGGAGAAACCCTAAACGGATGGCATCGCTTTAACCGAAAAGGAGTAGAGCCCATTTGGAAGGCTGAAAACGGCATCCTAAGCTTTGAGCCAAGCCTTCGCCCAGAGGGAGACTACGTGCATGACATCGTTACGGACGAAGAGTTTACAAGCTTTCAACTCTCCATTGAATGGAATATCGCGGAATGTGGAAACAGTGGAATTTTTTGGGGAGTTCAAGAAGGTCTTGACTATAACAATCCGTACTCTACCGGACCAGAAATACAAATTTTGGACAACGAACGCCACACTGATGCTTTCGCAAATCCAAAATACCATCAAGCTGGAGCCCTTTATGATTTGGTTCAGCCTTCTAAAGACGTGTGTAATCCGGCTGGAGAATGGAATCATTTCCTACTGACCGTAGATCATAACAAAAACCAGGGAAGCGTGGAACTCAATGGTACAAAAATTGTTGAATTTCCTCTAAGTGGTGAGCGGTGGGATGCTATGGTCACTAATTCAAAGTTTAATGATTTTTGTGAATTTAAAAAATTTGCTAAGTTTCGAACAGGAAAAATAGGTTTACAAGATCATAGAGACAAAGTCTCCTTCAGAAACATCAAAATTCGCAAACTCTAACTAAGTAATTATGATTCTGTCCATGACGGGTTTTGGGAAAAAAGAAGCCCAATATGAGGACAAACACATCCGTATTGAGGTGCGTTCTTTAAACAGCAAAAGTGCCGATATCAATCTTCGGACTCCAGCCTACCTTCGGGAACTGGATCCCGAACTGCGCAAACGGCTGTCCCAAAAAATGTACCGCGGTAAAATAGATGTCAATATCTATGTAGAATTTAATGGGGAGGCCGCCCCTTCTTCAATCAATACAGGCGTAGTCAAAGCCTATATGGCACAGTTGGAGCAAATCGGAACGGCCTCGGAAAGTGAGCGAATGGCACTGGCCATGCGGCTGCCCGACACCCTTAGCTCCGAAAAAGAAACCCTTGGTGATGCGGAAAAAAAGGCCCTGTTCTCCCTTTTGGATGCTGTGATTACGGACATCGAAGGGTTTCGAAATGACGAGGGAACCGAACTGGGGAAAGACCTGCAGTTACGTTTGGATTTAATTGAATCCCATCTGCAATCCGTCATTCAAATTGATCCTGAGCGACATCAGAATATCAAAGATAAACTGCACACCGCGTTGGAAGAACTGAAAGTAGAAATCGACGCCAACCGCTTTGAACAGGAACTGATTTTCTACCTTGAAAAATTTGATATCACCGAAGAAAAAGTTCGTTTACAAAACCACCTCAGCTATTTTAAAGAGGTAATGGAAAACGAATTTCCCAATGGAAAAAAACTGGGATTTATCGCTCAGGAAATCGGAAGGGAAGTGAACACCATTGGTTCCAAAGCCAACCATGCGGGACTACAAAAAATTGTTGTGCAGATGAAAGACGAATTGGAAAAAATCAAAGAGCAACTACTAAACGTTCTCTAAAGTGAATACAGGCAAACTTATTGTCTTTTCGGCCCCCTCTGGAAGCGGCAAAACCACTCTAGTAAATCACCTTTTACAGCAGGATCTTCCCCTGGGGTTTTCTGTTTCTGCCACCTCTAGACCTCCCCGAGGTAAAGAAGAAAACGGAAAGGCCTATCACTTTTTGAGTACAACCGAATTCCGTCAAAAAATTGAAGAAAACGCCTTTGTGGAATACGAAGAAGTTTATGAAGGGGCGTATTACGGAACCCTAAAATCCGAACTCCACCGACTGTGGGAAGCGGGAAAACACGTTTTGTTTGATATTGATGTCAAAGGGGGACTGAACATCAAAGCACACTACCCTGAAAATACCCTAGCCATTTTTGTGCAGCCACCCTCTTTGGAAGAATTGGAAAATCGCCTGCGTACACGCGGCACAGAAAGCGAAGCTAAAATCCAACAACGCTTGGACAAATCTGCGACGGAGCTGACCTTTTCCCAGGATTTTGATGTGATTTTAGTTAACGACGACCTATCACAAGCGAAACGAGAAGTCGTACGTTTGGTCAAACAGTTCTTGCATTCTTAACCAATTCCCTACCTTTGCGGCATGCAAAAAATAGGGTTGTTTTTTGGTACGTTTGATCCCATTCACAAAGGGCATTTGCAACTGGCTACGTATTTTGTAGAACACACCGATTTGGAGGGAGTCTGGTTTGTCATCACCCCTCAAAATCCCTTTAAGCAGGATAGAAAAATCCTTCCCAACACAGAACGACTGGAGTTGGTCTCCCTGGCCCTTCAAAAGCATTCCAAACTGGAAATTAGTACCGTAGAATTTGACCTGCCTCAACCCAATTATACCTACCATACCCTAACCGTATTAAAAAAACAACATCCCCAACAGCACTTTGTTCTCCTCCTGGGAGCGGATACCATGACCGCCTTTGACCGCTGGAAGGACTACGACAAGATCATAAGCGCGTTTGAGCTTTATATCTACCCTAGAAAAATTGCCGAACCCATTCCTAAACTGTTCCTAAACCATCCCAAAATCCATTGGACCGATGCCCCCATCTTCGAGATTTCTTCTTCCGAAATACGACAAGGCATAGAAAATGGAGAAGACATGAGTGCCTGGGTACCCCCAGCCTCTTGGAATTACCTAACCGAAAAAAATCTTTATCAATAAATTTCCTATCTTTCGCTAAAGAAGACCCCAAATCTGTTCTACTACCAAACTCCTACAACAGGGTTTCTTAAACGTTTTTTGGGATTGAAAAAGAAATAATTGGTGAATGTTATATAAAAGAAATAACGCATTCTTTCGACAAGCTCAAGAGAGCTGAGGATATACATAAGTTGGCGGTAATTAAAAGAAAACAAAATATGGCTCAAAACATACAAAAGACATTTTATAAAGTTACCGATTTCGTTACATGGCAAAAGAACAAACAGTTAAGGCTTTCTCCTGAATTTCAAAGACGATCTGTTTGGAAATCTGGTGCTAAATCTTATCTAATTGACACAATTGTCCGTGGAATGCCAATTCCGATAATTTTCTTAAGGGATAAACGTACAGATGTAGATCAATTTGAACCTATAAGAGAAGTTGTAGACGGACAACAACGTCTAAGGACTGTATTGAGTTTCGTTTGTCCACAGTATTTAGATGATTATAATCCTGAAAGGGATGATTTCAAAGTATCTAGGGCTCATAACGAATCTATAGCGGGAAAAACTTTTTCAGAATTGGATGAAGAAACTAAACGCAAAATTTTAGACTATGAATTTGACACGCACATACTTCCAGGCAGAATAGATGATAGAGAAATAATTCAAATTTTTAGAAGGATGAACTCCACTAGCTTCAGCGTAAATAAGCAAGAGCTTAGGAATTCAGAATTTTTTGGAGAATTTAAAACTTCTGTTTACCAGATTGCTGCTGAACAATTGCAAAGATGGCGTAATTGGGGTGTCTTCACGAAGGACAACATATCAAGGATGGGTGAGGTTGAATTAAGTACT
>ERZ802830.4870-NODE-4870-length-10533-cov-14.9383_pt1 | contig 10533 bp, 8 predicted proteins | sample MGYA00345654_ERZ802830 | MGnify/ENA primary metagenome ERZ802830 (study PRJEB30503, sample SAMEA104212375) | marine metagenome | biome: Westerlies Biome; feature: [SRF] surface water layer (ENVO:00010504) within the epipelagic zone...; material: water...
GCTGGATGCCCTGGACGTGGCTGAAGGTCCGCTGCTCAGCAGCCCACCCACCTGGTCGCTGAAGCTGCAGCAGCTCTGCCAACGGCTGCAGCGAGTGGTCGATCGGTTGCCCGGCTGGCCGATGTTCTCGAGATGAGAACCTGCAAGGGCCTTTATGGTTGAGGGATCAACGCCGATAAGTGGCGGGAGCATAAAGTCTTTTTGTGTCAATGCATCTGCGAAGCCAGACATGGACAGATTTGAGGAGACTTTTTAAGGAACTGCCTGCAAAAAGGGTTCGTTTCTTGGTCATTGTCCTAGTGGCTTCTTTTCTGCAGGGCTTGATGGATCTGGCCTTGGTGGGAATGATGACCCGTTTGGCCGGATTGATGGCTGGTGGCCGATTACAGGATCAGCTGCCAGGCGTGCGCGTGTTTGGTGGTGGCATTCTCGATCAGGCGGGATGGTTACTGTTCCTTCTGGCAGCGACCTTTTGGATTGCTTCTTTATCGCGCTTTGGTGTTGCGCTGCTGCAAAGCTTCCTGAGTGCAGAGATTTGGAACGATTTGGTTAATAAGGTGTATAGCAATTTAATGATGCAACGATATGAATTTTTTGCTGATAACCGCAGTGCGAACTTGGCGGAAAGTTTTAACCGTGTTTTGAATCGTGTCTCTAATTCTGTGATTGTGCCTCTTCTTGCTGTGGCAGGCAACGCCTTGTCGATCATCGTCCTCCTGGTTGGAGTGGTCTTCGCAATTGGTTGGTCGGCCGTATGGATGTTTGCCCTAATGTTCGCAGCATATGTTGTGGCATCGGCAATTGTTACTCCTTACATCAGGCGTGCTTCCAAGCAGCGAGTCCGTTATTCACGGCGGATTAATATGATTTTGATGGAGTCGCTGCGCTCGATGCGTGATGTTCATCTTTACTCGGCTGATAGATATTTTTTAGGAAGCTTTTCTAGAAATGGAATTGTGGCCAAGCGTTACGAACGTCTTGTCAAGCTTCTCCCCGATGTCCCCCGCTTCCTGATCGAGCCTGCGGCAATCACAATTTTGTTCTCGGCAGGTTTGGCACCAGTAGTTTTGTCGGGGGAAGTCTCTGACGTTCGTGATTCAGTGCCCTCTATCGTGGCAGTATTAATCACTTTGACGAGAATTTCTGCGCCACTTCAGAGTACATTCCGGAATTTGAATAAATTGCGTGGTGGATTGCCTGATATAAAAGATTCCTTGGAGCTGTTGTCTCTTAAGCCCAAGAGACTTCTGTTGGATACTGATAGTGTTCCTACTCCTTCAGGAGTTATGCCGCGGCGCTCGATCCAATTGGATGACGTCACATTCAAGTTTAAGAGTGGAACGGCAGAAATTTTGCGCTCAATCTCGATATCAATTCCCGTTGGATCTCGCGTTGCTTTGGTTGGGCGTACGGGAAGTGGTAAAACAACCTTGGCTCACATCTTGCTTGGCTTATATCAGCCGACCTCAGGAGTGTTGCGACTTGATGGTGTGGCTGTTTCTCCTGAGGAGATGCCGGCATGGCAGGCCAACTGTGCACTCGTGCCTCAGGATATTCGCTTGCTAGATAGCAGCCTGCGAGAAAATGTTGCTTTTGGTGTTAGCCCTGAACACATCGATGATGTACGAGTCTGGTCTGCTCTCGAATCAGCTCAATTTGATGAATCTGTGGCGGAGATGCCTCACGGGCTTTATAGCGTTATTGGCGAGGATGGGGTAAAGCTGTCCGGCGGCCAACGCCAACGACTTTCTCTGGCGAGGGCTTTCTACCGCGAAGCCAAAGTTTTGGTTTTGGATGAAGCAACGAGCGCTTTGGATAATCGCACTGAACACGATGTGATGCAAGCTCTCGACTTGATTGGACGTCGATGTACAACTATCGTGATCGCACATCGGCTTTCAACTGTTCGTAAGTGTGATCGGATTTATGAAGTTGACGGCGGTGTGATAAAGGCTCAAGGTGATTTCGAATACCTTTGCTCCGCTTCGGAAAGTTTTAGGGATATGAATAGATTGGAGTTAAGCTAAATGTTTGATCGGCCAGATATTCTCCTGTTGGCTACAGCGGATTGGGACCATCCCCTGTGGACCAACAAGCAGCATGTCGCCTGTTCTTTGTCGGCTCTTGGTCATCGTGTGCTTTACATTGAATCGCTTGGTATGCGAACGATTCAGCCCACTGGACGAGATTGGTATCGAGTTTGGAAGCGTCTGCGGCGTGCTTTGCAATCTCCAAGACAGGTACGGCCAAGAATTTGGATTTGTTCTCCTTTGGTTTGTCCCGGAGTCACAAAAGGCCTTCTATGTCAATTCAACCGCTGGCTTTTGAATGCAACATTGTGGTGGATGAGAATTCGGCTTGGCTTTCGAAGGCCGTGGTTGTGGACCTATAGCCCGCTCACCCTGAAGTTTTTGGATCCAGAGCAGTTCAGTTTGTGCGTCTATCACGCTGTTGATGCTGTACAGGAGCAGCCATGCATGCCCCGTGGGGATATTGAGCGACAGGAGAGATTGTTGTGTGCTGCGGTGGATCAGGTGTTTGTCACCTCACCTGAATTGCGTCGTCAGCTCACCCCGGTTTCCAGGCGGCTTCGCTTTGATCCCAATGTCGTCGATCAGGGGCATTTTGCGACGGCTATGACACTAAAAAAGGAAGACCTCCCAATTGATCTCACGGAGATACCCGAGCCAAGGGTCGGCTTTATTGGTGCAATCAGTACCTACAAGCTTGATGTTGCTTTGGTGGCTGCCATTGCTCGAGCACACCCTTCTTTGAACTTTGTGTTTATTGGTCCGCAAGGGGAGGGTGAGATGACCACTGACCTCTCTTTGTGGATGGATCGACCAAATATTCACCTACTGGGGCCAAGGCCCTACCAGGAGTTGCCGGGCTATTGCGCTGGGTTTCATTGTGGCTGGTTGCCTCTGCAGCGCAACGCCTACACCCAGGCAATGTTTCCTATGAAATTTTTTGAGTATCTCGCCGCTGGTTTGCCTGTTGTAGCGACATCGATTGACTCTCTTCAAGACTTTCAATCTGTTGCTTGGCTTTGTGAGCCAGAGCTAGATGAATTTTCTAAGGCTCTACTGGGGTGCATTCAGGGAGAGGGGCCAGCGCGGTCCACGCGCCTCGCCTTGGCACGTCAGCACACCTATACGGCGCGAATGGAGCGCATGATGCAAACCCTTCGGGACGGGGGATTGTTGTGAGCGAGGGCTCACTATCTAGGATCAGCATCCTGACGGTGTGTATGAATCGTCAGTTGCACCTTCGGCAGTCCGCGCAACATCTCTCGGCCTTGTCTCAGCATGATGAGCATCTGATTGTGGATTGGAGCAGTACTGCCCCACTGCTACGCAGTGAACTACCTTCCGACCCTCGGATCCGATTGCACCGCGTTGAAGGGGAATCGCAATGGAACCTGTGTCGGGCTTATAACTTTGCGGCGTCTCAATCGACTGGGACGATCCTTTTGAAGCTTGATGCTGATAGTTGGCTTGATCCAGCTCTCGATGTTGAACAGTTGCTGCAGCAAGCCCCCATTTGGTTGGGCGCCGGTTCCGGTGGCACGGCCGGTCAATGGTTGATGGAACGCGACGCTTTTGATGCTGTCGGAGGATTTAATGAACGAATGTTGAGTTGGGGTTTTGACGATAAGGATTTGCGCGCACGGCTGGTCTTACATTTTGGTCCTCAAGTGAAAACATTGCCGCCTGGCTCGCTTCATGCAATCCATCACAGTGATTCTGTGAGAATTGGTGGTCGCCTTGATCAGCCAACCAAGTCTTTTGTGCGTCACCAGGCTCTCGCGGCTCTCCGGGCTTCTCGGCTTAACAATCGCCTGGTTGCAGCTGAATGTCCCTGGGGGAGGACGTCGGTTTCGACCCAGTATCAGCATGTTCTTGGTCAGTCTTCAGACTCCGTTTGGCGTGCTGATAAAGAAACAATTCCACAGTTGCCATTGTCTGTCGACCGCTCCCTGCGGCAGCAACGTCGCCGGACTTTTTGGAATGTCTTGCTTGACATTCCCGATGTAGCGATAGCGCAGCTCCCTCTCAAGCTGCTTCCACCGGATTGTTCTGGTCAGTGGAGGGTGCGGTGGTGGCATTGGTTGTATTGGTCCACGGTCCGTCGGTTGTTGCTGCTCCCAGTTCTGATCTTGGCATGCCTGAAGGGCAGTGGTCGTTTGCTTCGATGATGGGATCTTGGCTACAGCGTGTTTGGCGTCGATGGCGTGGCTGGTGCCATCGCGGTCGTTGTTCTGAACTCAGTCATCAGATTGATGCTGCTCTGCAGAATCATGATCTTGCTCGCGCACTGAAAGGTTTAGAGCTGCAATTGTGCTTGGATTGTTCGCATCATGTGGAGCGTCTGCTCTTTGTGAGGCAGTCAAGGCCCGCGTCACAACAACTGAGTTTGAATTTATTCATGGCCATGGCCGATTTGCCTAACCTGCGTGATCATCATCGGTTTTATTTGCTGATCGCGACCATCCACAGCGCTTTGCAGCTTGATGATGCAGCTTGCCTCACTGAATTCAAGCCACGGCTGAGCCAAGCGGCCTGCTTGGAGCATGCTCCATCAAGGAAGCTGATCGTTTCAGGTCGGAATCGTGAGCATCCCTTCAAACAGCTGATTTCAGCACGTTCTTGTTTGCTTCAGGTGGCATTGCGTGATCAGAATATGGTGGCCTGTCAGAGAATTGCCTTCGCCAACCTTGAGTTGCTGGAAATGCTGCCATGGACCAAATTGCCGGCTGATGTTCTGTTGCGCAGCACCACAAATCTCGTCAAAGCGCTGTTGCCCTGTTGTGTGCTGGACCAGCAGCGCGGGCGTGTCCAGACGAGTTTGTCTCGTCTCGAACAGCAACTCAGTGGGGCACGTTTTGACGCGTTGCGTTCCTCCGCACGGGAAGACCACCTCCTCTTTTTGCGATCAGTTTTGGCTTGGTTGGATGCGGTCAAGACCAATGGCGAGAGCGTCGAATTGCTCAACCAGCTGCGTTCTTGGTTGCTGAGTAACGATGCATCTTCGGTTTGGGCCGGATCGCAGCAGTTGACTTGGATTGGGTTGGCTTAACGGGTATGGCGCGCGTTGCAGTCCATTTGCACCAACTCAGCCTCGGTGGTGCAGAGCGGATCACCGTGATGTGGTGCCAATGGTTGGTGGCGATGGGACATCACGTTCAGTTGTTTCTGGGCCAGTCGGATAAGAGTGAGTTTTTTGCGCCGCCCGCATCGGTGAAAATCATTCGTCGCCCCGCTGGGCTCTTGAGTGTGATCTGGCTGCGTCGATTGTTACTTCAGAATCCGCCGGATCTATGCATTGGGATCACAACGCGACCTGCTGTGAACCTCTTGTTGGCAAGTGTGGGGTGTCGGTGGCCAGTTGTGGTTGCAGAACGCAATTACCCTCCGTCGAACCCACAATCGTTGATTTGGTCATTGCTGCGCCGTTTGTTGTATCCGTCCGCTGCATTGCATGTGGTTCAGACGCAGCGGATTGCTGACTGGTTGCATCAATTAGGCCTGAGCTCCACGAGTGTTGTGCTGCCGAATCCAGTGGTTTGGCCCCTGCCCGTTCAGGATCCGATCCTGCAGCCAGACCATTTCATGTCGTCTGATGTTCGGGTTGTCCTCGCGATGGGGACCAAGCCCTTTCAAAAAGGTTTCGACCGACTGTTGCAGGCGTTTCAGGAGCTTGCACCCCGCTATCCCGATCTCGTGCTGGCGTTGGTTGGTGTCCACCCCGATCATCCGGATCTTGCTGCTCCCCTCCAGCGGACGGGGTCTCTGCGGCCAAGAATCGTGCTGCCCGGCCGTGTGGGGAATCCTGCTGATTGGTATCAAAGGGCTGATTTGTTTGTACTCAGCTCTCGATACGAGGGAAGTCCCAATGTTCTTCTCGAAGCGATGGCTGCTGGCTGCCCCTGTCTGGCGGTGGACTGCCCAACAGGCCCTCACGAGGTGATTCGCCACGGTGCCAATGGATGGCTTCTCCCGGAGAGGACTGATGGTTTCGATCTCGCCATGGGGATCGAGACTTGCCTGAACCAACCGGCCGAATGTCGACGACTCGGTCAGGCCGCGCGTGAAATCCGTGATCAGTTCTCACCCGCCAAGGTTCAGGCCATGTTTCAGCGGTCATTGGAGCCATTGTTGAAGCCCCGGGTGCTGGTTCTTGTGCCAACGCGTCGTTCGCCGACAGAAACTTTTGTGCGGGCCAATCTGGCGCGCATGCCTTTGGATCAGATTGTTTATGTCGGTGATGAGTGGGGGGGGTGGAATCATCCAAGCCAGATGGCCTATGGGTTGGCCATTGCGGTGAGCAAGGCCATGACGCGGCTGGGATGGCATCGGCTAGCCAGCTGGCCTGCAGCTTGTGTGGCCTTCCTGTTGATTCAACGGCATCGCGCTGATGTGGTCTTGGCGGAATTCGGTTTTCATGCAGTCCGCGTCATGGATGCATGTGCGTGGTCCGATGTTCCTTTGGTGGTGCACTTTCGGGGCTCTGATGCATCGGCCCATCGACGATTGACCTTGCTGCGCGAGCGTTATCGCCGTCTGATGCGTCTTTCGTCTGCCTTATTGGCCAAAAGCCAGGTGATGAAGGATGTTTTGGTGGGGTTGGGGGCGGACCCGACGGCGGTCACGATCACCCCATCGGGGGCCGATGAAACCGTGTTCCATGCAGATGATCCCGCCAGGCAGCCCCCCCACGTGCTGTTTGTCGGCAGGCTGATTGAGAAAAAGGGGCCATTGGATGCCCTTGAGGCCTTTGCCCAGGCACGTCTGCTGGTGTCGGAACGGTTGAGGGCTGAGATGCGGCTCCGCGTTGTGGGGGATGGTCCCTTGCAACAGGCAATGCAGCGGCGCATAAACGAGCTGGGTTTGCAGGGTTGCGTTGATGTTCTGGGGGTTCAGCCGCCAGCAGCCGTGGCGGAGTGGATGCGCCAAAGTCGCTGCTTGCTTCTTCCATCGCGAATCGCCTCCGATGGCGATGCAGAGGGTTGTCCCGTTGCTGTTCTGGAGGCGCAATTGTCCGGGCTGCCGGTTGTGTCGACGCGGCATGCTGGAATTCCTGAGGTGGTTCTGGACGGAACAACGGGGTTGTTGGTTGAAGAAGGTGACGTTGCAGGATTGGCGCAGGCCTTGGCGCTGATGTGTCGTGATCCGCAGCGGGCCAAGCTGCTGGGTTCAGCTGGACGTGCGCGGGTGATGAGCCATTTCACGGTTGACCATCATGTGAAGACGGTTGCTGATGTTCTGTCGAGGGTGGTTTCTCGTCAAAAACAGCCGGCTGATCGATGACATCACCATCGATCAGTGTGATCACGGTTTGTATGAACCGTCTCGAGCATCTGCGAGCGGCTGCCTCCCGTGTGGCGCAATGGGAGCATCATTTTGAACATATTGTTGTTGATTGGTGCAGCCAGAGGCCGATTGAGCGGGATCACTTACCTTCCGATCAGCGGGTGAGGTTGGTTCGGGTTGATGGGGTTGCTGATTGGCATCCAGGCCAGGCATATAACTTCGCGGCCTCCTGTGCGCAGGGAGAGTGGTTGTTTCGTTTGGATGCTGACTGTTGGGTCCAGAATCTGGATCCAACGTTGCTGATCCATCAGACAGAGATCCCGGCCTGGGTAGCCAATGCGTCACAAGAGGGAAGTCTGGGCGAAATTCTTGTTTTGGCTGAAAAATTTTGGGGCATTGGCGGTTACAGCGAGCTGATGAGGGGTTACGGCTTTGAAGACAAGGATTTTGTGTATCGCCTTGAAGCCGCGTACCACGCTTCCTGTGGATCTCTCGCTGCTGAACAGGTTCACTTCATCCCCCACGGACCCCAGCTGCGCGCTGTTGTGCGGGATTCGAATGCCGTTGCTCGAGCATTCAAACGTTCGAGCTCGGCCTACAACCGTTTTGTTGCGGCATCAGTGCCGTGGACTGCTCGACGCCGGCGTGCGTCCTACCGGCAGCTCGGTGCTGATCACTGGTTGTGGGAGATGGGTACGTTGCCGGAATTGCCGGCGTCGATCGCTGAAGAGGCGCGTCGTATAAGGCGCTCAACCTTTTGGGGCTATTTCTTGATGTTGCCCGAGCAGTATGTGATTCACACACCGCAGGTGTTGTTGCCGTCTGATCAATCGGGGCGCTTCCGTGTGCGCTGGTTTCACCGGCTGTATTGGCAGACCGTACGGCGACTGATTGCCTTGCCCCTTGATTTCCTCGCTGTTATGCGGCGGTTGGTGGGATGAAGAGCAAGTTGTTGATCTTCTGCAAGGCCTGGTTGGGTCGATTTCTGCGCCGTTTGTTGCGCGTGCCAGCCGAATATCTCGTTCGACCTCAGCTTCGTGAAGGTTGTTTGTTGGAGGCGTATCGAGGTCTTGTTCATCAGGCCTATCTATCGCCATCCTTTCAGCCCCAGCTCAGTGACCAGGTGTTCTGGCAAGGGCAGTGGAGACCGTGGCAAGGATTGCCACCGACAAAATCACCTGCTGCACGGGAAAGAGATAATGCTGTTCATCATTACGGCCATGATGTTGTCCTGAAGCGATATGCATCTCTCCCTCTGGTTGCTCATCCACTTCCTTTTTTGTTGGAGCATGGGGTCAATTTCAGTGATAAGTCGACCTTTGAGACGCCAGAACATTGGGTTCGGACGTATCTCTGTATGGGGCAGCGTCGTGCATCTCTGCTGCAACAGCATGACGTGGTCCTGGGGAAGGCGATTGGTCCGTACATTCGTTATGCCCGGCCTCCCGTTGATCAGGAGCGTTTGGCCGCCCTGCGGCGTCAGTTGGGTCGGGTGTTGTTGTTGATCCCTCCCCATTCAACGGCGCAGCTCAATCGCTCCTGGTCTGATCAGGATTGGGTAGATCTGGTGGAGTCGCATCGTCGAGGTTGCGGCTATCAGCATGTGATTTGGATGGGATTCTGGAAAGATCCGTTTCCTTCATATCCAATGCCTAAAGATTGGATTTTTGCCAGCAACGGCCATGCCTCCAATCCGTGGTTCCTCGATTGCCAGCGCTTGTTGTTTGAACTGAGTGAGGCAGTTTGCTGCTTTTCGATGGGGACCCATGTGGGGTATGCGCTCGAGCTGAATAAGCCTTTATTGATGTTTCGTCAGCTCGTGTCGCAGAAGGTGGTGGATGATGACCCACGCTGGAGTCGTCAACATAACGCTGAGGACCAGGAACGACAGCGTCTGTTGGAGTCTCTTATGCGTGGTGCTGAGGATGGTGCGCTGCATCTTGTCGACTCCAGCGATGCATGCCAACTACTGGATCCATGGTTTGGCTTCTCTGTAACGATTGAGTCTGGCGAGATGCGATCTCTTCTCAGGGGGACTTGAGAGTTTATTCCTCTTTTTTCTTTGATTACTTGGTCAATATTTTCTTCCTTCTTTCTCTTTGGAGGGTTTTTGTCGCCTTCGCGATTCGGGTCTGTTGATTCAGTTGATGTTGATCATGGGTTGAGATTTCACCAGATCGTCAATGGCTTTGACCTGGGTCAGGAACGGTTCAAGTTGATCCAAGGGAAGCGCACTTGGCCCGTCGCAGCGGGCCTGGTTGGGATCGGGGTGGGCTTCCAGGAACAGACCCGCCAGGCCCACAGCCATCCCCGCTTTGGCCAGATCCACCACCTGGGAGCGACGGCCACCGGAGGCGGCACCGCCGGGGTCGCGGCACTGGAGGGCATGGGTGACATCGAAGATCAGCGGCAGGTCGTCGCAGGTGCGTTTCATCACCCCAAAGCCGAGCATGTCCACCACGAGGTTGTCGTAACCGAAGTTGGTGCCGCGCTCACAGAGAAGCAGTTGCTCGTTGCCGCATTCGCGGAATTTGTCAACGATGTTCCGCATCTGTTCGGGGCTGAGGAACTGCGGCTTCTTGATGTTGATCACCGCGCCTGTTTCAGCCATCGCCCGCACCAGATCGGTCTGCCTGGCCAGGAAAGCCGGCAGCTGAATGATGTCGGCCACCTTGGCGGCTGCCGTGGCCTCCTCCGGACTGTGGACGTCTGTGATCACCGGGATGCCGAGGGTGTCTTTGACGGCTTGCAGAATTTGCAGACCAGCCTCTAGCCCTGGCCCACGGAAGGAATGGATTGAGGAACGATTGGCCTTGTCGTAAGAGGCCTTGAACACCAGGGGGATTCCCAGGCGTTCGCACACCTGCTTGTAATGGCCAGCGCAGCGCAGGGCGAAGTCCAGATCCTCCAGGACGTTCACACCGCCGAGCAAGGCGAAGGGGCGGTCGTTGGCGAAGGTGATGTCGCCGAGCTGAATCTGACGTGCTGTCATCACCGACCACTGCTGCCAAGTCGGAGCTTACCGGCTCTGTTTTGCGGGGTTATGAGCGATAGCCTCCAGCCATGAGCTTTCTGGCCGGCCTCAACGACGCCCAGCGCAGGGCGGTGGATCACCACGAGGGTCCGTTATTGGTTGTGGCAGGTGCCGGTAGCGGCAAGACCCGCGCCCTCACCCATCGCATCGCCCATCTGATCGGTGAGCACGGTGCTGATCCCGCCC
>ERZ802830.4872-NODE-4872-length-10532-cov-7.47914_pt1 | contig 10532 bp, 15 predicted proteins | sample MGYA00345654_ERZ802830 | MGnify/ENA primary metagenome ERZ802830 (study PRJEB30503, sample SAMEA104212375) | marine metagenome | biome: Westerlies Biome; feature: [SRF] surface water layer (ENVO:00010504) within the epipelagic zone...; material: water...
ATATGTTGCAATTCTGACCCTTAATTCTACGAATAGAAAGACAGGGAAGATGTTACAGATCTGGTTCTTGAGAAGTGACATTAACCCTGTTGAAGCAATTCAGATAGGTGCGGATGTGTCTGTCTGTGGTGACTGTCCACACCGTAAGCAAGACGACGGCTCACGCTCTTGCTATGTCAACGTAGGGCAGGCCCCCTTAAGCGTCTATAAGAGTTTTAAACGTGGGCGATATGTGTCACCTACTAGCGAGCAATTAAAGGCTGCTGTAGCCGGTCACAGGGTACGCTTTGGCGCTTATGGTGATCCGGCTATTCTCCACGGGAGTGTAGTTAGTGAGATAATATCCTACGCTGACGGTCACACAGGCTATACGCATCAATGGCGCAGTGACTTTGCAACTCAATTTAAGAATGTATTCCAAGCATCGTGTGATGGCTTCAGTGATTACTTCGCAGCATCTACAGCAGGCTGGAAAACATTTAGCGTAGTTCCCAAGGGATACACTCCCGCAAAGATTAAACAGTGTCCTGCAACCGTTACAGATAGTAAGGCGCAGTGCAATACGTGTGCCCTATGTGATGGTGCAAAGGCTCATATATACGTTGAAGCGCACGGTTCGGGCGCAAAGTATGTGACCGCATTGGCTTAATTTATCATTACCACCTAACCAATATCATGGATCGTATTATCTACGAAACAGGAGGGAAAGCCCCTTGTGTTGCCTTAACTATCAATGACCAACAGCAGATTAAAGCAGCTTTAAAAGGCTTAAGTGTTACCAAATTCAGTCGTACTCTTGGTGTCACTAGAACCCACTTTTATTCGATAATCAATGCCAATACAATTGAGTTATTAAGATTTTGTGAGATTTGCGCTATTTTAAATCTTCGCCTTTTAAGTGAGTCAGATGTTAACGCTTTCATGGCTTATCTAGATTTTATGACAGCACGAGCTACCACCTAACCAATGGATCCATACAGAATCACTCTGAAAGATGTAGTTATGGGCTTAATTGGCTGCCTATTCTGCCCTTTAATTATCTTTCTTATTTTAGAGATTATTTTCTAAACAATTAATTTACTTACTAGTCGCCCTGTAGCTAACACCTACGGGCTTTTTTTATGTCTTCAATTATTGCTAGCGCTCTTATGCTGACCAGTTGGTATGGTCCCGGCTTTCATGGCCGGCTCACTGCTAACGGAGAGAGATACAATCAACACGGCCTAACAGCAGCACATAAGACCCTTCCATTCGGAACGCGGCTCAGGGTTTGCCTTGATGGGTGTGTTGTTGTTCGTATCAACGATCGGGGTCCATTTATCAGCGATCGTGATCTAGATCTTAGCTATGGCGCAGCAGCTGAGATCGGTCTTGTACCAAGGGGTGTGGCTACCACGAGAGTTTTGCACGTAGGACCTACGTTTTAAAGCTAAGCAGATCGCATACTATTATGACCATCTACCTACTCGACCGTGGGTAAATTCTTGTATTGCTCACAGATGAGTTTACAAAGGGCCAGTCGAACGCAAGTTCTGCTTACTGAGGCCACTCATGCCCAGGTCAAGGAGCTTGCAGAGAAAAATAAACGCAGCATGTCAGCAGAGTGCGCAGAATTGATTGAGTTTGCGTTAAGACAACAGTTGCTCGCCAAGGGCAGTGTTGCTGATGTTGATGTGCCTCTTGATGCTTTGAGTGCAAGGCGATTGAAGACGTTTCTCAAGCTGCTGGATTCGTTAGAATAGTACATGTGTATTTGAGCACTTATGCGTGTTTTGTGAAGCATTTGCTACATTTAAAATGTTCGTGTGTAACTTAAATAGTCGAAAGCGACTGATATGACTAGTTATGTACAGGTTGTACTTTTTTCTTGGCCCTTGCGTGACTTACACCTCGGGTGTATAACTTACTCATCGGAAGGCCACCTGCCTCCTTTTAAAAAGCTCAGCCCTTAAGAGCTCATAAACGCTGGCGAAGCTTAAGCCCATTAATTGACAGCACCGCCCAGGCATGCCGGAGGGCGTTTGAAATTGGTATTTTTTATTTAACTTGCACTTAACCAACTTTGCACATCAGACCTTTCAAGCCTTATCTCTTTCTCTACAGCGATAAGCAAGGCAATTCACGAGAGGTTGGACTTCACGCCAAGGACTCATTCCAGGCACATTGCCTTGGCATAGAACTTGTTGGTAAGGACGAAATCGCACAAGTCACTGGCATCCGACTTGTCCCTGAATTTGATTGGGATTAATCCACACATGACAACAGCAGCAGTACTTTCACTCGGGTTTGGTCTATACGTTGCCGCCCTAACCACAATGATTCTTCCACATTTCCCATGATGCCTTTAAAACAGATGACAGACGCCCAGTTAAAGGGTCGTCTTGACTATTTCTGCACCATTTTCCTAGCCAGCTGTGAGTTGGACTATGACTTCGAGGAATTAGAAAAAACTGTTGATTCTCACTACCACGAAGCAAATCGAAGAGGCTACTTTGTTTGATGATCCTCTTTATTTCAATAGCTGGCTCGATGACGCATCGAACTATGATCTAGCGCTTGTTTATCGGGAATGGATGGATGACGAACTCTCCACCAATTTCCCCATTGATTTCTCGCTTGTTGATGAGTGCCATCGACGTGGCATCTCATTGACAGAGCTTGAAGCTTTATTGATCCCTACTTCCACTTAACCAAACATGGACCTTGATCTCATTAGCCGGCAGCTACAGCGTGAGACACAATCCCATGAGGAAGCCCGGATCCGTTTACAGACAGCTACCAGGGCTGCGCAAGACCGCTCCTATGCCTCTTCCACTATCTATGGACGTAAGGCTATCAATTCTTTATTGAAGCCCGTTGTAGAGCGCATAACTAAGCGCTATGGGGCATTAAGTAGTGGTAAAGCTGGCCTTGATGCTATTGATGTTGTAAAGCACCTAAAGGATGCAGATCCTTATGCAATGGCATTGATCACCATGAAGGTGGTGCTTGATGTACTAGGTAAAGAACCAGAACCTGGCTTGCAGGAGTTAACGACCAAGATTGGTGCAGCTATACAGCTTGAGTTGCGTATGAATTACTACGCCATCCAAGAGCCAGAGCTATTTAAGAAAACAGAGTTTTTCTTCCATAAAAGTGCGGGTACTAATCAGAAGGCCACCGTCTTTAAGCGGGCTTTCAATAAGGAAGAGATCAACTGGCCTTCTTGGCCACCAACAACCAACCATAAGGTTGGGGTGTGGCTGCTTGTCTGTCTTGCTGATGTCACAGGTTGGATTAAAAGAACAACAGTATTTAGGGGAGGTAAGCGAAGGCGAACCATCACCTACACACGAGAGTTTCTTGCGCACAGAGACACAATCATCGCCGCTGCTGAGTCACTGGCGTTCTGTCAATGGCCCATGCTCTGCCCGCCAGTGGACTGGACTAACGACACGTCTGGGGGCTATTTGACCGAGTCAGTACGGCAATGCAACCCGCTAATCCGCAAGGCTGGGAAAGTGGCGTCAACTAAGCAAGGAGACATTCCGCTGGCCATGTTGAATAATCTTCAACAGCAGGTTCTGCAAATCAATAAATCGGTATTTGCTATAGCAGATCACTTCTATGAAAAGAAGATCTCTGTAGGTAAGTTCCGTTGTGATCCTCCTCTTCCCATCCCTGAGAACCTCCTAGCTGAGGATGCTTCAGAGGATGAGGTAACGGCTTACAAAAGGGCTCGGCGCAATGCTGAGAACTACAACGCAGACCTACCCCAGAAGAACTACAGAACCACTGAGGTGATGTATGTCGCTCGTAAGTATGTCAATGAGTTGAAGCTATTCCTAAGTGCCAGCTTTGATTATAGAGGGAGACTTTATTTTCATTCAGTGTTTAACCCGCAAGGTACTGACTTTGATAAGAGTCTTTTTTACTTTGCTGATGAAGGCCCAGTTAATGAATACTGGCTAGCCGTACATACAGCAACGTGCTTTGGGTTGGATAAAGAGACGATGGAAAATCGTGTCAAATGGACCCGTGAAAACACCTCCCTCATCAAACGGATTGCTGATGATCCCATTCACAATCATGAGTGGCGTGAGGCATCAGAACCCTGGTGCTTTCTTTCAAGCGTTTTGGAATATGCAGCCTGTGTTCTTGATTGCACTAAGCACACTTCAGGGCTGCCTATTGGAATTGATGCCACCTGCTCAGGTCTCCAACATCTCTCAGCACTCACCCTGTGCCACAACACAGCAGCTGAGACCAATGTGATTCCAACTGAGAAGCCTGCTGACATCTACAAGACAGTCGCTGAGGCTTCTAAGGCTCATATGCCTGAGAAGTATCACGATTGGATGAATCGCAAAATTACAAAAAGAAGCTGTATGTGCTGTCCTTACGGGGTTTCGATGTCATCTTCGCGAAACTACATCCGTCTTGCTCTCCGTGAGGAATCACGAGAGTTTGATAGCAGCGACCTAACCATCATCACCAACGCAATCTTTAAGAAAGCCATTCCTGAAGTGTTGCCTGGTCCAATTGAACTGATGCAATGGCTCAAGTCTTCTGCTCTTGAAATCCTCAATAGCGGTAAAGAGGTCATCACCTGGACATCACCTTCTGGCTTTGTGGTCTCTCAAGACTTACGTCACTCCAACACAGTTCGGATTGATACCCGCCTTATGGGTGGGGCCCGGATTAACTGTGTCGTTGGTGATGGATACCTAGAGCCTGACCGAAGCCATCACCGCTCAGCATTGGCACCTAATTTTGTCCACGCCAATGATGCTGCCTTGATACATCTGACGTTCGCCTACTGGGATAAGCCTTTTTCCGTGATCCATGACTGCGTCCTTGGTCGCTCCTGTGACATGGATGCAATGGGCTCAGAGATCAGGTTGCACTTCGCTGAAATGTATAAGGCTCCTGTGCTCCAGCAATGGGCCGATGAGGTAGGGGTGCAAATCCCGCCTGACCTCATTAAGAACACGCTTGATATTGAAAGCGTCAATAATTCCACTTACTTCTTTTGCTAATGGACCCGAATGCCACCACCATCGAACGAATCATGAGCTACATGGAACGCGATGAAGAGGACAAAGCCAGAGCCCTTGCGACTTTGGCTGACTATTTGGAGGAGTGCTACCAGTGGGATATCACTTTTGACTAGTCGCTCCCACCTAACCAAGCTATGATTCCCAAGTAGTTATTAGGAGGGGCCTAATGAAGGTCACTTCAGATGGGGCCTTACGTGCCTTTTATGTTGTGGAGCTTTTTAGGTCCACAGGGGAGTCTGAGTTCCCTGCCCAGTTGATGAGCATCTTTCTTTGGATTGCATCCCACGATGGGTGCCGCCAAGAAGACCTCGTCAAGAACTGCAACATCAGTGCTTCCAGCGTGTCCCGAAATGTGACTTGGCTTGGCCCTCGCCATCGCCTTGATCACAGATCAGGACTCAAGCTGGTACGCCGTGAGCGGGACCCTATTAACCACAAGGCATGGCGTTTGTATCTGACACCTAGAGGAAAGATTTTCTTGAACGTGTTGGATCAAGAATCCATGCCACAGATCAAAAAAACACTAGAAGAGGTAAAAGCTCTTGGCCAAGACGATGAAAACGTGGGGTGAAGCTCTTGACTTCACCTGGGACACCAAATGGAAACGCGCTCGTGCAGCAAAGACAGCTGCCATTAACGCTGCGCATGTTTCTGTTTATGCAGGACACTCACTTCCACTAAAGAGAATGGAGTGTGCAGGCTGGTGGATCAAATTTCAAGCCGAGCTACAGGATCAAAACAGAACTGGAGGCGGTGTAAATCGCATCATCTCTGCAGGTACAACCGTTCTTAAGTGGACCCGGCTTGCTGGGTTACATGAGATCGATTGCCCGAAGTTTCCGCGCCTTGAGGAGACCAAGCACCGGCTCCATTGGTTCACCAAGGAAGAGGTTGACAAGCTTGCCTTCACTTCCCGCGACCTCTATGGGGACAGATGGGGTCACAATCTGGCAGATGCCATCCTCGTCAGTAGTTACACGGGAGTTCGTCAAGGCGAACTTTTGAAGCTTCGGCCTGAGGATTACGACCCGGCACTCGATGCATTGATCATCGGTGGTAAGCCCTGGAATCAGACTAAGTCTGGAAAGGTCAGACAGCTCAAGCTGAACGACAAAATTCGGCCAATCATCATGAACCGTTTGGATCAGTCTCGGTTATTTTCCGAAGACTTCACCAACAAAGATCAGCTGTACGCAGCGTTCGTCAAGGTTCGCAGGCAGGCCGGGTTCAGTGATGACTATGTATGGCATAGCCTCCGCCACTCGTTCGGCACTTGGCTTGGTGAGATCGCTCACCCCAGACAGGTCATGGCAGCCCTTGGGCACTCAACCATCGAGATGTCTCTTAAGTACTGCCACCAGTCCGACAAGGCCATTAGTTCCGCTCTAATGGCGCTCTAGGCGCGACTAGCGCTGTTCAAAATCGGGCCTTTCTGGCTGCTGTACTATCAAACCGACTCTCACTGACTAGGTGAGATCCGCTGGCCCATCTGGCGGAATTGGTAGACGCGCTGGTTTTAGGTTCCGAAGCTTTGGCAGGTGCTATGTGCAAGTGAAGAACTCCTAGGGGCTGAAAGGCCCCTTTCTTATTGAGTTTTTATCAATCCCACTAAACCAAGCGACTAACTGGAAGAACTAATGCTCCTCGACTACGACGAAATCGACTCCAGCCCGATGGCTACACAGCAAGAAAAGTGGCTGAAAGAGAAGGCAGATGAGGCCATTGAGATTGAGCTATACGGCATGACTCGTGCCCAGTTCGATGAAATGCATCCCGATATCTATGCCCAGTACCTAGCTGGATATCGGACGTTTGACGTTTAAGCAACACCCCGCAACCAACACACCTAACTAACACCAACATGGCTAACCGCTATCAGTTCACAACCACCCTCGAAGGCTATGTGAATGTCTACGAAGACTCAGGTAAATTCAACAACCGCTCTTTCGCTTATCAGCTTCCCGCTGACCTATTGGAGACCGTTGAAGCAGACCGTACAGAGCTGCTTGATTGGGCTAAAAGTAAAGCCACAGGGCGAGTCCAAGTAGCAATGACTCCTTGGGATGACTCCGGTCTGTGTAAGTACACCTATGGAGAAGGTGATGGGAGCCGGAAGGTAAAACCCGAACCTGTCTTTGTTGATTCCACAGGAGTACCTATTGAAAAGTCTGTACTCAGGGATGTCCGTAAGGGCACCAAAGTCAACCTAATTGTCCAGCAGAAGCCCTACTGCGTTGGCCCTAATGCTGGCACCTCACTTCGTGTTGTTGGTGTTCAGATCATTGAGCTAGCCACTGGAAACGGTGCAGTTGATTCCGGTGACCTGTCTGTTGATGAGGTTGCTGGGATGTTTGGAACCGTTAAGGGCTACTCCCAATCCGACCCTGCTGTCCGTATGGCGGAAATAACCACGGGAGATGGGGAAAGCTACGACTTCTAAACATGAACTTCCGAAGCGGCCTTGAAGAGCGCTTTGGAAAACTACTAGATAACCAAGCTATTCCTTACCTTTACGAAGTAGATCGCATTGATTACACCGTCAAGTCTCGATACACACCTGACTTTTCATTACCAAATGGAGTCATTATCGAGACTAAAGGTTTCTTCAAGCCAAGCGATCGATCTAAACATATAGCAATTAAAGCTCAACATCCTGAGCTAGATATCAGATTCGTTTTCCAACGCAATAATACCTTAACTAAAAAATCGAAGATGACCTATGGAGCTTGGGCTGAAAAGCATGGGTTCAAATGGTGCATCTTCCCACATATCCCACCCGATTGGTTCTTATGATTGACGAACAAGTCATGCTCCAAATTGATATGCTTGTCGCTCGATTAGAGGCTGACGGGTATCCAATCAACTTCATTTTGGATGAGCTAACTGAATACTTGGAGATTGCTGATGAGCTTTCAGGAGACTGAAAACGTTGTTGTATCTCAAGGACCATGCCTTTCTTGTACCTCTAGCGATGCTTATACCCTCTATTCCGATGGAGGGTCTTACTGCTTTAGCTGTGGATATCACACGAAAGGTGATGGATCAACCGTTCCCACCAAATCACCAACCAGGAGCCGAATGATTAACTACGACGGGGACTTTGCTCCCCTTCGCAATCGCAGGATCACCGAAGATACCTGTAAAAAGTTCAACGTCAGGCAAGCGGGGCCAGCTCTTAGGTTCCCTTACTACTCATCCTCAGGCCGTGTTGTGGCCTACAAGGAGAAAAGCCCTGATAAGAAATTTACCTGGACGGGTAAAAACGAAGAGAATCAACTCTTTGGTCAACATCTATTCGGTGGCGGTAAGACTATCGTTGTCTGCGAGGGCGAAATTGACTGCCTTTCAATTTGGCAAGCCCGCCCAAATTGGCCTGTCTGCTCTATAAGTAACGGGGCAAAAGGAGCACGTAAATCGTTACAGCTTCAGCTTAATTATCTTCTTGGTTTTACTGAGATAGTGCTGATGTTTGACAACGATGAGGCCGGGGTTGCAGCCACGGAAGAGTGTATTGATCTCTTTCCATCTGACCGTATCTTTATGGCCTCTCTAGGCTCATATAAAGATGCTTCTGATGCAATCCAGGCAAGAGATGGTGAGGCTATTCGCCAAGCTATCTGGAATAAACGTGCCTATGTCCCTAAATCTCTCATAGATGGTAGAAACATTTTTGATCTGGTCAGTTCTCCCCTGCATGGGCGTGACGCTGACTACCCATATTCTCAGCTCAATGATGTCACGGGTGGGTTGCGGTTACAAGAACTTGTGACTGTGACTGCTGGTACAGGAGTTGGGAAGAGTTTGATTAGCGGCGAAATCGCTGTATCTTTAATCAAACAAGGGCACTCAGTGGGCTACATAGCGCTTGAAGAAAGCGTTAAGCGGACTGGTCTACGGCTCATGACTGTCTCTGCAAACAAACCTCTTCATCTCAACAATGAGATACCTAAGGAGGAGCTTGAGAAAGCTTTTAAAGAGACCGTAGGGAGTGGTAAATGTTTTCTACGGGATGGCTTTGGGAGCCTTGACCCAGATGTTCTTCTTAACGACATCAGATTCCTAGTCAAGTCCAACGGCGTTCAATGGATCATTCTTGATCACCTATCAATCCTGATCTCAGGTAATGAGTCACAGGACGAACGCAAGACCCTGGATATCGTGATGACCAAGCTCCGTTCTTTCTGCGAGGAAAGTGGAGTGGGGATGATATTGGTGTCCCACCTTCGTCGTAATCAGGGTGATAAGGGTCATGAGGATGGGGCCAAAGTCAGCCTTAGCCAACTCAGGTCAAGCCACTCGATTGGGCAGCTTAGTGACCTCGTCATAGCGCTTCAAAGAAACATTACTGAGGGAGATGGGGGTACTTCAGTTGTCGTCTTGAAGAACCGTTTTAACGGTTGTACGGGGCCAGCAGGAGACCTTGCTTACAACCCTGAGACCGGAAGACTCCTACCCGCTTTATTTGATTCCACCACTACCACTAAGCCAAATGACTACCAAGACTTTTAAGGCTGTTCTCTTCACAAAGGAGGACTGCTTGCCATGTGCCCTGACCAAGGACTGCCTCGAATCAATCAGAGAAGAGCACCCTAGTTATGGCAACTCAATCCACATTCTTAAGCGTGAGTATCACCCCAGTTTGGTTGGTGCTTACAGCATTGAAAAGTTTCCAACCCTTGTGATTGTTGATCAGTTAGGTGAGGAAGAAGGAAAGCTTATTGGTGGTCAGGCTATCCGTGATCACCTCAAAGGCATCTTATTCACCCTCACTGCTATCCAATGAGACTCGTCTTTGACATCGAAACAGATGGTCTTCTTAGAGGATTGTCTGTCATTCATTGCATCGTTGCCCGCGACCTTGATACCAACAAGGAGTACAGATGGGACAACGGAGATATCCCCGCTGGTCTGAAGTTTCTAGGTGAAGCTGATGAACTATGGGGGCACAATATCGTAAATTTTGACTGTGAAGCGATCAAGGAACTTGTTCCTGATTGGACCTACAGAGGAAAATTATTTGACACACTCATCCTCTCAAGGCTTTTTTTCCCCGATCTACTTGACCGGGACTTCCGCTGTAAACCAGCAAATATGCCTGGGAACATTTTCGGTAGGCATTCACTGGAAGCATGGGGCCACAGACTCGGCATACATAAGTCAGAGTTTGGTAAGTCACTCGATGGTGATTGGTCTACATATACGCCAGAAATGTTGGAGTATTGCGCTCAAGATGTACTGGTATCAGTGCAAGTTTGTAAAATGTTTGAGCCTAAGCTTGAGCAATACAAAGACTGCATCGAGACAGAGCATCGAGTTGCGCTGTTTATGGCATGGCAGGAAAGGATGGGGTTTTCCTTTGACGTTCCAGCTGCACAGGCACTTGAATCAAAGCTACGGACAGAACTCGATCTGATCTCCGAAGAGATGAGAGGAACCTTTCTATTTGTAGATGGTGGTCTATTCACTCCTAAACGTGGAAATTCCACGAGAGGG
>ERZ802830.4874-NODE-4874-length-10531-cov-20.0043_pt1 | contig 10531 bp, 6 predicted proteins | sample MGYA00345654_ERZ802830 | MGnify/ENA primary metagenome ERZ802830 (study PRJEB30503, sample SAMEA104212375) | marine metagenome | biome: Westerlies Biome; feature: [SRF] surface water layer (ENVO:00010504) within the epipelagic zone...; material: water...
TGAACAACGCGTTTGTGGTGCGCGGTTGTCTCAACACAGTCGACAACACACTGCAAACGCGCTGACGACTGATCGTTAGATCCACCAACCTCCTTCGCCAACGCCGCTCGAGATCCAATGTCCACTCACCCTGAGCTTCCTCAACAAAGGGAGCAACCGACGCACCAGCAGCAAGAGCCCAGGCCATGCCCTCACCGGTAAAGGGCTCCACATAACCGGTCGCATCGCCGAGCAACAAAAAGCGATGCCCTGCAAACGCACCGGCACGACGGGTCAGTGCGGGGGTTAATTGCCAGCGAGACGACTCCAAAGTTCGAGGCAAGGCGAAGCCGGCTTGAGTCAGAACAAGTTGTGCCGCACGCGCCACACCGCCAGACGACTTGACCACAGCGCGGTCGAAAGCGGCCGCCAGGTTGAGAGCACCGTCCTCACGTCGAACCAAGCCGACGTAGCCACGCTGGCCAATGGCCATATGAATCGCCCCTGACTCGTAGGAGCCGTCGTCATCATTGATGAGGCAGCCTGCCCCAAGCCTCGATTCCGGGGTGCTCCTCGAGCTGGCCGCATGGGAGGGGGACATCACCTGGTGCTGCAGTCCGGCTGCAACGAGAACCACACGGGCCCTGATCCGTTCAATGGGAGCATCACCCGGCGGTCGTAATCGCACCATTCGCCCATCGGGAGTGATCTCATCAAGCACGGCACCGGTTTGAAAGCGCACTGTTGCACCAGCAGCCTCAGCCGCGTTGACCAAAGCCTGATCGAAGCGCTCCCGCGAAAGTGCCCAACCGCCTGGCAACTCAAGCTTGAGCGACTTGCCACCCCAACCAAGACGAAGTTGATCGAGGGGCACGGCACCCTGATCATCAAAGAAGTTCGGGAGGCCTGTGGCAGTCAGAGCTGCCAAGGCATTGGCGTTAAAGCAGCAACCACACACCTTCCAGCGAGGGAAGGACCGTTTTTCGACGAGCAGAACTCGCAGGCCGCGATTTGCACAATCGAAGGCTGCCAAGCCTCCGGCAACTCCTGCCCCAATCACGATTACATCCCAATTGCTTTGCATGTCAGTGGGGTGTCCAGCTGAGTCGGTAGCGCTCGGGCCAGCTCCGTTCCAGAACACAGCCACGCAAACCGGCTCGAGAGGCGAGATCCAAGATCTCCGTGGGGGTATAAGCCCCCTTGACTGACACAGGTCCATCGTGATGAACAACCCAGGATCGACTAAGTAGTCGCGTACCAAACCAAGCCAAGGAGTATCCCAGACGGCTGCGGATTAGATCATCGACAACAACAAGACGACGCGCCCTATCTGCCATCCCTGCTAGCAGTCGTATGACATCAGGGGGGTCTAGATGGTGAACAAAAAGAGTGCAATACACCACATCAAATTGCTTGGATCGAGAAGGTTCAAGAGCATCTTCAACAAACACACCCACACCACTTTCTGATCTGGCAACGTTGCGGCGCGCGATCCGCACAGCTTCAGGGTTCAGGTCACAAGCTTGGAACGAGATGTTGAGGTGACGTCTTCGAGCGAGCGCATCAAGCTCAATTGCCGTATCACCACCTCCGCAAGCCAGCTCCAACACGCTCAACTGAGTCGCGGGACTTTCGCTGGCAAGCTTCTCAAAATGACGCAAAAGGCCTGGTACACAGCGACTGATGCCATTAATCCGTCGAAGCCCTTGAAGGGCTCGGACATGCTCAGCGGGATCGAGACCAGGTTGGTCCATGACCTCAGGCTGCCGATCACGTGGCATCGATATCCAGCCAGAAGACATGTGTTGGCCATTGCTCAAAACAAAGCTAGGCGAAACGGTATTGGTAATGCTTGTTTTGCCGAAGCCACTGGCTGCCAACAAAGCCTTGCTTGGAATTTGTTATAAGATTCACAGAGATTGGGAAAGTTAAAAGGCATTACTGGCTTGAATCCAAAATATCAACTTGCGCCCAAGAAAAGCATACTTTGCTGTGCAACCATTAGTTTCCTTGTTAAGTCAAGAGAGTCGCAAACTCATAGAAGGCCATCCTGTCGAGCTTCATCATGATTTGAACAGGCATACAGAACAACAGAAACACATCAGGCACAAGAATCTCAAGCTATCTATAAGCGAACACTATTAATTAGAAGCAACGCCGAGAATCATTAGCGTTGATCGGCAGGATTCAAACCCGCTCCAGCGACAACGCTCACTGTCGATGCAGTGATTCTGATGAGGAATGGATCGTGCGCAGGCGCTTCTGCTGATTGGCATCAAAGTGTCTTTGAGCCGCGACAGTTGCCTTCACGCACTGCCCCCCCTTGAGCGCATCCCGACTCAAGCCCGCACCATCCTTGAGCTGGGTTGCGACATCGAGGCTGTTGTCGCCGGCATTAACCACGCCCAACGACAGGTCCACCGGCTCAAGCCCAATCGAACCCGGCTGGCCTGCACCACCGCACACCGTGATCAAAGCCCCCCCTAGCGAGCACCATGCGCATTGTTTTGATCGGCAGCTTCGGTAGCAGCGGTGATCAGCATTACCGGGTGCATCAGCCCGCTGCCGCCCTGGCCGCCCTGCCGGGAGTGGAGGTGTTCGAGGTGCATCCAGATGCCCGTTACCGCGACGCCGCCGCCCTGGCCGCCGACCTGCTCGTGCTTACGATGACCCTGGATCTGGAGGCCTTCCGGCTGATCCGCCAACGCCGCCTGCTGGGCCGGCCCACCGTGGTGGAAGTCAATGACTATCTCCCCGATGTGCAGGCTTGGAATCCTGCTGCCGGCTCCTGGCGTGATCCCCGTGGCCAGAAGCTCTTCCACGGCCTGATTCACAACGCTGATGCCTGCCAGTTCAGCTCCAGCGGACTGGCTGAACGGCTGCAGCAACAGGCCCGCTCGGCCGTTGTCTTCCCGAATCACCTGGATGCCATCCCCGGCTTCGATGCGCTGAAACATCGTGCTGATGGCCGGCCGCTGCGGATCGGCTGGGGTGGATCGATCGGCCACTTAGAGGACCTGCGCCACATCGCACCAGCGCTGCTGCAGTGGTTGCCTCAGCAGAGCGATGTTCAGCTGGAGATCATGGCTGATCCATCCCTGGCAGCTGTCTTCGAGGGAAAGGCCGAGGAGAACGTGCTGATCCGCACGCCAGGAAGCCTTGATCACTACCGCAGCTGGCTGAACAGCCTGCACATCGGCCTGGCTCCTCTGCTGCCCACGGACTACAACCGTTGCCGCTCGGATGTGAAATTCCTGGAATATGCAGCGGCCGGTGCGGTGGCCGTTCTCCAGAACGAAACCCCCTATCAGGGCCTCGCTGCAACAGGTCTCGCCAACCTGTTTGACAGCCCTGAGACGCTGATCCAGCAGCTCGAAAGCCTGGTACGGAACCCAGAGCATCGGCTGGAGCAGGCCCGCCGAGCCCATGCCTACGTGAGCACCAACCGCGACATCCAAACCGCCGTGGTTGAACGCCAGACGTTTTATGAAGGCCTGCTCCAACAGAGCGATTCTGTGCCGGGCCCCTTGCCAGCTCCGCTTGAGCAGCAGCGCGAGCGGACGCTCACGCAAATCCGCGGATGGGAACGGATCGGCGAGCGCCACTGGCGCCTGAATCTGAGCAGCAGCAATGCTGATCAAGGCTTCGCCAAAGGCCTCAAGGCACTGCAGGGCGGCCACTGGTCGGCAGCAACAGATCACCTCCAAGCGGCGATCCAGAATGCACCCGATCATGCCCCTGCCCACACCTTCCTGGGGGTATGCGCCGAAAAACAGGGCCAGAGAGAACTGGCCAGCCGAGCATTCCGCACAGCCCATCAGCTTGATCCCCTGGCGCTGCGGCCCCGGCGCGGGCTAGAGCGGCCGCATCAACAGGCCTTCGCAGAGGCACGCCTGCTCGAACGCCGGGGCAATTCAGCCGCTGCAGAGCGGCACTACCGCGCGATTCTCGATCAACTCCCCAGCCACAACGGCGCCCTGCTGCAGCTGGCCACGCTGCTGCAACGCCAGGGAAACAGTGAGCAGGCCGCGTTCTGCCTGGAGCGACTGCTGCATGCCCATCCCGATCACGTGCACGGCCACACCAACCAGTCGATCCTGCTCAGCCGTCAGGGCCAGTGGCCAGAGGCGCAGGCCGCCTGCCAGCGCGCCCTTGCGATCGATCCCGGCTTCCTGCCGGCCCAACGCCAGCAACACCATCTCGCCGAACATTCCTGAATGCCAACGCCATGCAAGTCACGCAGATCTATCTCTCCGACAACAACGCTGAGCCGCCTGCGCTGCTGCAGCGGTACATCGCCAGCGTAAGGCGAGCTTTTGCTCACTTACCGCATGTTCTTTATGGCGACAGGGACATCCAGGCCCTGATGAATGAACACTTTGACAGCCGCGTGAGTGCTGCATACAACAAGCTGATTCCATATGCCTACAAATCAGATTTAGCGAGACTTTGCATTGTTTATGTCGTCGGAGGTTGGTATTTCGATATTGGCTTTTACTGCCCTTTTCCAGGTGTTCAGTTTGAGCCTCGAATCAAACTTGCTGCGTTCAGAGAAAACCCAAGGCTGACCCACTATGCCTCTTGGTCCGTCGCTAACGGTTTGTTTTATGCACAAGCAGGCCACCCTGTCTTGCGACGGGCGATCGACATCATCACGCACAACTGCGAAAGCAACTACTACGGCTACACACCATTTTGCCCAACGGGCCCAAATGTCTGGGGCCGTGCCATCTGCGAAGAAGGAGTTGCCAGCTCCACCGTCTTTGGAGACTTCATCGAGCTCAGCCCGCAGCACGAAATCAAGAACCGCGCCATGGTGTTACCAAACGGCCAGATCGCAGGTTTTTACAAACCAACCAGCAGGCAAGGATTCCGCCAAACCCTTGAGCAAATGGGAGCCATCGGCACCAATGATTTCAACGCGCTCTGGGAACAGAAAGCCATCTACAACGCAAATGGAGCCAACCGATCAGTCTGATCTCCACACCCGTCACCCGTTAACACGCTTCAAAGCCACGTGACCCTGCAGACCCCAGCCAGCTTCAACCCGGAACTTGCAACCTGGCTGAGCCAACAGGGCATCTCCCTGGCCCTCTCCACCTACCGCGCCAACCGGCTGATCTTCCTTGGCGTGGATCACAGTCAGACCCTCCGCGTTCATGAGCGGCTCTATGACCGCCCGATGGGATTGTTCACCAGCGGTCAAAGCCTCTGGATGGCGGGCCGCTCCCATCTCTGGCGTTTCGACAACCTGCTCGCACCAGGCCAGCACCATGACGGTGCCGATCGCCTTTACACGCCTGCGGCCAGCTTCCTCACCGGCGAGGTGAATGCCCACGAACTCGTGCTCACCGCCGAGGGGGCACCGCTGTTTGTGAACACCGTGTTCAGTTGTCTGGCGGAGCTCACACCGGGCTGCAGCTTCCGGCCGGTGTGGCAGCCGCCCTTCATCGATGCCCTCAAACCGGAAGACCGCTGCCACCTCAATGGCGTCGCCCTCAAGAACGGCGAGATCACCTGGGCCACAGCATGCAGTGCCGGCAACACACCCACCAGTTGGCGCAACACGCGCCAGGAAGGCGGTGTGGTGGTGCACATCCCCACGGGCTCCATCACCACCAAGGGACTCACCATGCCCCACTCACCCCGCTGGTACCAAGACAAGCTTTGGCTGCTCAATTCCGGCACCGGCGAGCTGGGATGGATCGAGCAGGAGCGCTTCCAGCCGCTCTGCACCTTGCCGGGCTTCGTGCGGGGGCTGGCCTTCGCAGGTGGCTGCGCCGTGGTGGGGCTGTCCAAGCTGCGCTCGCCCCAGTTCACCGGGCTGCCCCTGGAGGAGCGCTTGCAGACCAGTGGCCACCCCCAGGGCTGCTGCGGCATTCGCGTGATTGATCTCGCCAGCGGCAACGTGCTGCACAGCCTCGATCTGCCGGAGCCGATCGATGAGCTCTTTGATCTGGCCGTTCTGGAGAATTGCCGGCAACCCAAGGCCCTTGGCCTGGTCGATGACGCCATCGACTGCCTGGTGAAACTGCCCCAGCAGGACAACCTGGTGCGGATCAAACCCTCCATCCCCAGCGGCACACCCCACCAGGGCCCGGCAGTGGAGCGCCTTGGCCTGCCCCAGCCCACCCCCGCAGACGGCACCGCCGTTCACTACCAGCGGGTCTTCCAGCTCACAGAAGCCACCCTCGCCCCCTTCGCGTCCCTCACCTATCCCTCCCTGGCACCAGGTTCGGCTGCGTGGCGCAAGCTCAAGGGCGAACTGCTGGGGATCGCCGCCAACCAGAACGGCACCCTGGTGGGTCTGGCTCTGGCGGAGTGCACACCAGAGGGCAATGCACGTCTCGTCTCGCTCTGTGTCAGCCCACCCCAGCGGCGCCAGGGCATCGGCACCCGTTTGATCGCCCACCTCAGCACCTTTCTCACGCAGCAGAGTCAGACAAGTCTCTCGGTGAGTTATCAGGCTCCCCATCGCCAGCCCGGCCCACTGGATCGCCTGCTACCTCGGCTCGGCTGGTCGCCGCCACGGCAGACCTTTCTGCTGCTGGAGGGCCAGGCCGCACAACTCGCCTCCATTCCCGGGCCCGAACGCTTCCCCTTCCCTGCGGGCTATCAACTGGTGCCCTGGCGCGCCGACTACGCCGACGTCGCAGCGCAGTTTCCGGCTGGAGACAACCTCACCGCAGCCATGCAGAGCAGCCAACTGGAAGCCCAGGCCTCGCTGGCGCTGCTGCACCACGGCAACGTCGTGGGATGGGTGTTGGTGGATCGCACCAGCGCCAACGCCACCCGCATCAGTTCGCTGTTTGTGGCCAAAGGCCACCGCCCCCGCGGCCAGGCGTTAACGCTGCTCGTCCATGCCTTCCGCCAACAGCACGCTGCCGGGATTCCCATTGCGCGCGCGGCGGTGGCGCCCCACAGCCAGGCGATGCTGCGCCTGGTGGATCGTCATCTCGGAGCACACCTCAAATCGGTGACGGCGGCCCGCTCCAGCCAACTCACCCTGAAGACCGCCGGAGCTCAGCAACGATGAGCCTGCGCCTGATCAGCGCCAGCCGCCTGGATGACGCGGCCTTCAAAGCCCAGAGCCTGCTGGGGCAATCGCTGCAACACCCTGCCCACGCCGATCTGCCCCGCACGATCCACACCAACAACAGCGCAGGGTTGCCCGAGCTTTACAACCAGGCCCTCCAAATCTGCAGCGAGGAGATCCTGCTGTTCTGCCACGACGATCTGGCCCTGCCGCCTGAACCCTTGGAGCCGCTGCTGCGTCCGCAGCTGGAGCGGTTTGCGATTGCCGGCCTTTGCGGCAACAGCCGCGATCAAGGACACCTGAGTTGGCATTGGCGTCCCAATGGAAATGGCTGGGACTTCCCCTACCTGCGGGGAGCCATCACCACACTCACGGCCTCGAGCAAACGCAAGGACGTGTTTGGGACCAGCAACGCGCCGGTGCAGCTGATTGATGGCGTGCTGATCGCCGTGCAACGCCAACAGCTGCTGGATCACGGGGTTGGTTTCGATCCCCGCTTTCACTTTCATTTGTACGACCTCGATCTCTGCCGCAACGCTCGCCGCCAGGGGCTCTCCATCGGTGTGATCCGGCTGGATTGCATCCACGCCAGTGGCGGCGACTACGGCAGTGCGGCTTGGCGCGAAGAAGCGGAACGCTTCTGCGAGAAGTGGCAACAGCCCTTCTATGAACCCAACAGCAACACCAACAGCGCTCCTCCAACCACAGGCAACCAAAGCCAAACGCCAGTTGCCTTTCAGCAGGGCCGCATCGCCTACCGCGCCGGCCGCTACGCCGAGGCAGAAACCGCTTTTGCCCAAGCGGTGACCCAGGCACCCGATCACCTGTGGAGCTGGCTGCAGTGGGCCAACAGTCAGCGCCGCCAGGGACAGATCGACGCCGCAATCACCACCCTGGAGCAGCTCACCGAACAGTTGCCGGGCGCCGCTGATGGTTGGCGCAATTTGGCATTGCTGCACCAACAGAAGGGACATCTCGCCGAGGCCAGAGAAGCCCTGGAAAACCTGTTGGCGCTTCAGCCCAACAACCTGGAGAGCATCGGTCTTCTCGCCGATGGTCTTGTCCAGTGTCAGGCCCTTGACGATGCCGAATCGCTGCTGCGGGCGGCCACCCATGGCCTCGGCCAACAACCCAAGGCTGTGGGCCTGTGGCACCGCCTCGCTCACCTGCTGGTCCAACGCGGAGACAAACGAAAAGCGTTCAAAGCACTGCACAACGGATTGCTGCTTGATCCATCCGATTCCGCCTGCGCACTCGCCCAAGCCACCCTGTTGCTGGAAGCCGGCCAGCCGGAAGCTGCTCTCAAAGCAGTGAATGCCTTGCTGAAGCACCAGCCCGAGCAGATCGCGGCGTTGCAACGCAAAGCCGAGATCCTGCAATTCATGGGTGAGTTGGAAGCATCCCTCACCTTGTGCCGACGGGGCTTGCAGCAGGAGCCCAAGCGCTTGGAGCTGCTACTGCTGGAAATCTACGCCTGCCAAGGTCTCTGCCAGTGGGCGACGCTGGACGTTCAACTCAACCGCATCATCCAGCAGCTGCATGAACGGGGTGCTGCAAGCATCGATTCAGGCACCCCCATTCACCAGCCGCTTCCACCGTTTGGCTTGGTGACACTGCCACTCCCCCTGGCGCTGCACCATCAGGAACTGGACCGCTGGGTGCTGGCCAATGGCCATTGCCCGCCTGAGGATCACCATCCGCGACTGCCGGCAGTGCATGGCCAGCGGCGTCCCCTAAGGATCGGATATTTGTCGGCCGATTTCCGTACCCATGCGATGGGGCTGCTGCTGGAAGGGCTGTTCGAGGCCCACGATCCCAACCAGGCGTGCACCTACGCCTACAGCACCAGCCCAATTCAAGACAAGCTGACTGAGCATTACCGCAGCTCGGCAAATCACTTTTGTGATCTGCACCACCTGAACGACACCAACGCCATTGATCAGATCCGAGCCGATGAGCTCGATGTGCTGATCGATCTCACCGGACTCACCACCTTCTCCAGACCAGCCATCGCCTGCGCCCGGCCGGCGCCCATCGTGCTCAATTATCTCGGCTTTCCCAGCAGCCAGGGCACTTACTACGTGGATGGAATCATTGCCGATGCAGCGTTGATTCCTGCTGAGCAGGAAGTCAATTATCCCGAACAGATATGGCGGCTACCCCACACCTTCGCTAGTCGCTGGCGCCAGCCCATGGCTGGCATCAGCCGCAGCAGCTTCGGGCTACCCGATGAGGCAGTTGTGTTCTGTTGCTTCAACAGGGGGGACAAGATCACTGCCGGCATCTTCTCCAGCTGGATGACGATCCTGGAGGCGGTTCCCGGCAGCTTGCTCTGGCTGGCGGTGAAACCCAAGGCGCTGCAGAGCCTTCAGGCCCAGGCGCAGAAACGCGGCATCGATCCTCATCGCCTCGTGGCAGCTCCCTACCAGAAGCCGGTGCAGCGTTTCATCGCTGCCATGGCCTGCGCCGATCTTTTTCTCGACACTGCCGGCTTCAATGCCGGTGCGATCGGCGTGCTGGCGCTCAATGCCGGCCTTCCCTTGATCACCATCGCCGGCAATCGCTTCTGCGCCCGCATGGGCGCCAGCCTTTGCAATGCCGTTCATCAACCGCAGTTGATCACCACAACACCAGAGGCTTATCAACAAAAAGCGATTGAGCTGGCCACCACTCCAGGCGCCATCGCTCAACTCAGAACCCAGCTGCACAGCGACCCCCAGGGGCTGCCGCTGTTTCAACAACGGCTCTGGGTCAGCAGCCTGGTTGCTGCTTTGAATGGATGACGACTTCGCGAGCCTCGTTTTTTAACCAGGACAAGTCAAACAAAAACGAAATATTTACTACACACTTTTGAATTTCAAGTATATTAAAATTATAAAAATTTAAATAAAGTTGTGTTCAACAGCTTTTCCCTGGTGAACACAGGCAATTTTGCCTCTTTCACCGCAGCCAAAGCGAATGAACTAATCGTTGCCGACGGCTCTTGCCCCCAAATCCGCGACCTGCTGGCCACAAGCCAAGCCCCGGTGCTCTGGCTCGATGGCCAGGAGCTGCCCCTAGAAACCGTGAGCCGTGCTCTGGCCGAGCGCCGAACGCTGGGCCAGCCGGTGCAGACGCTTCACTGGGTGAGCCATGGCAGCCCAGGCGAACTCCACCTGGGCAACACCCGGATCAACAGCGCCTATCTACTGGCCAACGCCCAAAACCTCGCCAACTGGGAGCTCAGCAACCTGGCCCTGTGGAGTTGCCGCGCTGGCGCTGATCACAACTTCATCGCCCTTTTTGAAGAGCTCACCGGAGCCACGATTTGGAGCACAGCCAACACGCTCGGTTGCCTCGAGGATGGCAGTTCCCACTGGACTCTTGCGACTAGAAACGCGAGCAGCGCAGCAGCATCGCCGGCTCTACCCGTCGAACCGGCACGACGCCAGGCCTGGCCGGCTCAGCTCAATGGAGCACCCGTTGCCAGCGGCAGCCCATCCCTCGCCGCCATCTCAGAAGACAGCACTGATCCAG
>ERZ802830.4876-NODE-4876-length-10527-cov-7.01518_pt1 | contig 10527 bp, 11 predicted proteins | sample MGYA00345654_ERZ802830 | MGnify/ENA primary metagenome ERZ802830 (study PRJEB30503, sample SAMEA104212375) | marine metagenome | biome: Westerlies Biome; feature: [SRF] surface water layer (ENVO:00010504) within the epipelagic zone...; material: water...
GGCGCTACAGGATTTGAACCTGTGACTTCTTCCTTGTAAGGAAAGCGCTCATAAATCATTATTATTAATATAAATATAGACATAAAAAGGAGTTCAAATGGAGTTACATAAAGATAGTGGAGCACTGAGAGTTATTATTGATGTGAGTTATACATCTGCAGATGAATTTATAGATTTTATAGAAAATGAGCAATGCCAATTTATAGACAGCTTAGGCGTTGAAGGTCTTAAAAAATTTGAATGGTATGTTGATGAAAATACAAACACAGCAACATTAATTGAGGAATTTGATAATGCTGATAGTTTTAAAGAAATAGCTACTAAAGCAATAGGTACTCCTGTCAATTTAAAATTTCGTGAAATAACGAACTTTGACAATATGACAATTTTAGGTGATGTATCAGATGAAATGAAAGAGAACCTAGCTGCTATGGGTCCAAAGATTAAAACTTTTAAAGCAGGTCTGAATTAATATAACCGGCATTACTACAATGCTTACATGCAAAGGAATTCAAAAGTCCGTTTAACCGTTCGTAGATTTTTTGCATTATTTTTTCTTTCCTCAATCATATTTGGCATTATTACTGATTTTTCATCAGGAAATATTGAAGATACCCTTGGTGGTTCGATAGTTGGTTTTTTTATAGTTTATTTATTATGGAGAAAACCAAAATCTATTAAAGAAGAAACTAAGGAAGAAACAACCTCTATAGATAATGAATTTAATGAACAGACGATTCCTCTTGAGGAAGAACTTGATATAGATGATTTCTCTTTCGAATCTGATAACATACCTTCTCAGAATGCAAAACCAACCAAAAAATTTAATCCAATCAAAGATAAGGAAAGTATCTTCTCGAGAATTTTTAGAGGAAGAACTGATAGATATTAACTTAGAAAGAGGAGCTCAGACAGAGAACTCCCCCTTCAATACACTTATTTTGCTAGATGTATAAACAAAATAAGTAAACTTATAGTAATTAGTGGTTGTTCTTAACGTTATAAATAATATTATTTATTTACTTATTATTTTGTTTTCAATGAAACGATATATTTTATCTTCTATGACTTCTAGTTTTATAACTAATACAGATTCGTTTTTACCTTTTTCTTTAAATACTGGAACCATAGCATTCCATATGCCCTCACCTTTATATCTGGAATAAAGTGAAGCACCTACATGCAAAGCTATTGTTACGTAACTTAAAAAGGCAGAGAATTCATGTAAAGCAATAGCAGCTTGCATACCTGGAATGTCTACAGCCAACATTCCTGCTATCAATAAACCTGTAGTTGGCAACATTATTAAACTAAAGTAAACAAGCCTATGTGTTACTTTTGCTATGAATAAATGACCTTTGCGCATTTGATCATGTGCACCAAGAAGTGTCTTTACATCTTTCATATAAAAATATCTAAGTAAAACAATAACTAAAAATACAATTGCAAAAAATATTTCAAAATTAAGTAGAGATACATCTTCAAGTTCTTCAAGTTCATCAACTTGTTTAAATATTCCATATGCATATAGAACGGTAAAAGTCCAGTGAATAAATTTAGCTAAAGGTGTGTGAGAATTTTGCATTTAATAAATAATACAATTTAACAAGAAAATTGGAAATATTATTTTTATAAAGATAAGAGGGTTCCCATCCTGGAGAAACCCCTTATCCAAATTAGCTATTTAAATTCCTCAAAATAGATAGCTGATTAAATATTAATATTTTCTACTATTTACCTTCTAATTATTTATATTAAATAAAGTTAAATTATGAACTTTTTTGATATTGCTATCATTCTTTTTGCTTTTGAATTAGTATTTAAAAAATTTATTTCAGAAAGAGGATTTGTTATATCTTTAGTTCTCTCTTCTATTACAGCTTTTATACAAGTTTTAGTAGTTGGATATAAATGGCAGTATATGCCTATATATATAATTATCTTGTCTTCTGCTATTGGCCACACTTTTGGTCTCAAATTTACAAACAAAGTTCTTAAAGCTATCTCATTTATGATTTTTTTTACTTTATTTATTACCTCAACTTTACTTATTTATTTTCTTCCAATACCCGAATTTACAATTGAAAATCAAATTTATTCTGTTGGATATGAAGAAATACTTATATCAGTTGATAACAGAGAACAACCAAAAGCTTTTTATGAATTAAGTAACTTAGATCCAAATGGTAATAGAGAGTTACTTGTTGACCTTTATTATCCAAGTGATGGTGAATCCTCTTCTATTCAACTTTTTAAAGACTCTCCATCAAACTGGGGTGAAACAGTAGTTAAGTATTTAAACCGTACCTGGGGTATTAATATTCCAAATTTTTTATTAAGCCATTTAAATTTATCTTATTTTGACTTAATTACAGACGCTAAAAAGATTGATCAGAAATTTCCTGTAGTAGTTTATACACATGGATGGGCAGGTGAGAAAATATTTGCAACAGATCAGTTACTAACCATTGCTTCACAAGGATATATTGTGATTGCAATAGACCACACTGGTTTATCTATGTTTACTGAGCTACCTAGTGGCACAATATTTAATACTGGCTCTACAGAAGCTTCATCAAAAGTTTTTGATGTTATGTATGAAATGTCAATTGATATTGAAAATACACTTCAGTATTTAAATAAAAATAATCTAGTAAGTGATTTATCGGTAGTAAATATTATTGGACATTCAACTGGAGGAGGATCTGCGCATTTATATTGTTTAAGGAACAAATGTGAAACATTAGTGTTGCAAGATCCATTTTTTGTACCTGTCATTTCCGAATACGGTGGCATTGTTCTTTCATCACCAACTTATTTTATTTACAGCGAAGACTGGTTTAGGGGAAATGAAGATATTAACGAAATGTCAGAAATTGATGTCTATAAAAATTATTTAGCTGAACCATGTATGGGTGGATTTTGTACAAATTATGCAAAAGGATTCTATTTAGCTGACTCAGCGCACTATGACTTTGTTGCATTTGGAGCTATTAGTTCACTAACTAAATATACATTTTTAAAAGGAAGTATTGAATACACAGATTCATTAAAGGCAAATAATAGATTCAATTTAGAAGCTTTGAATCAATCTGAGATAACAACAGACAATTTAGTTATACAAATTGATAAATAAATTATTAAAAAATATTGAAGGTACGAATTTTCAAATTCAAGTGTGGACTGAGATTTCTAAAATTCCATTTGGTATGACCAAGACATATAAAGAAATAGCTGTATCAATAGGGAAACCAAATAGTGCTAGAGCAGTAGCTAATGCATGTGGTAAGAATCCATATCCTATTGATATTCCATGTCACAGAGTTGTAAGATCAGATGGAAATATAGGTGGATATAGCGGTGTTGGTGGACAAAAGAAGAAAATCGAGTTACTTAAAGCAGAGAACTTTAAGTTTTAACGTTTAAATCAGATTTTCTTAATCTTATAGTTTCTGGAGTAACCTCAACAAATTCATCATCGCTAATAAATTCTAAACATTGATCAAGAGACATTAATTGGGGTGGTCTTAAAGGTACTGTATCATCAGAACCTGATGCACGATGATTTGTAAGTTTTTTTTCTTTCGTTATATTAACAACTAAATCACCATCATTATTTCTCTCACCAACAATCATTCCTTTATAAACCATTGTTCCAGGTGGTACAAATAAAATACCTCTGTCAACCATTGCTAAACTGGCATAAGTTGTTACTTTTCCATCTCGATCAGCAACAAGTACACCAGAAGTTCTTTGTGGGATATCTCCAAACCAAGACTTATAGGAATCAAAAAGTGTGTTCATAATTCCAGATCCTCTTGTTTCTGTTAAGAACTGATTTCTAAAACCAATAAGACCTCTTGAGGGAATTTCAAATTCTAAAGTTGCTCTACCAAAACCATTATTCATCAAGCTAGTCATCTTCCCTTTTCTACTTGATAAATTTTTAGTAACAGTCCCAACATATTCATCAGGAATATCTATATAAACATTTTCTACTGGTTCATGAATTTGATTATCCTTTTCAATAGTTATAACCTCAGGTCTTGAAACCATAAATTCATATCCCTCTCGTCTCATAGTTTCGATTAAGACAGCCATTTGTAACTCACCTCTACCTTTAACTTCAAATACATCCGTTTTATCAGTAAGGGATACATGTAGAGAAACATTACTCAAAACTTCTTTTTCTAATCTTTCGATTATGTTTCTTGAAGTTACGTATTTACCTTCTCTACCCGCAAATGGGGAATTATTTACATGAAAAAATATTGATACCGTTGGTTGATCAATTGTAATTCGTGGAAGAGGTTTTGGATTTTCATTATCAGATAAAGTATCACCAATATTTACATTTTCAATACCAGCAACTGCGATAATATCTCCTGATTCAAGTGTATCAACACTAACTCTGTCTAATCCATTAAATGTATATAGCGCAGAAAGTTTTATGTTATTTATAGTGTTTTCTTCAGTGCATAAACTATATTTTTCATTTATTTTTAAGGAACCACTATCTAAACGACCTATTGCTACTTGTCCAACATATGAATCATAAGATAAATTAGTTACAAGAAATTGTGTGGTAGCTTCATCAGTAGTGTCAGGACCTTCAAAATAAGTTGTAATTAAGTCAAACAAAGGTGTGAGATCTTGCGGGTTGTCTTTAAGGTCTTTAACAGCGATACCATCTTTAGCATTTGTATAAATAATTGGAAATTCAATTTGATCATCATTTGCATCTAGATCAATAAATAAATCATATGTCTCTTGAACAACTTCATCAACTCTTGCATCCGGCTTATCAATTTTATTTATAACTAAAACAACTGGAAGTTTTTTTTCTAAAGCTTTTTTTAATACAAATCTAGTTTGAGGTAATGGTCCTTCGCTAGAATCAACCAACAGAAGAACTCCGTCAACAAGATTTAAACTTCTCTCAACTTCCCCACCGAAATCAGCATGTCCTGGAGTATCTACGATATTAATTTTTATATCTTCATATAGAATTGCTGTATTTTTAGAAGTTATAGTTATTCCTCGTTCTTTTTCTAAATCTCCAGAATCCATTACCCTGTCTTCGATTACAGCATGGTCACTAAAAGTACCACTTTGCTTAAGAAGACCATCAACTAATGTAGTTTTACCATGATCTACATGAGCAATTATTGCAATGTTTCTAATATTATCTTTTGACATAAGAAAGTAAGTATATCCTGAATAGAAGTTATAGATTCAAAAGTATTTTTATTTACTTACGTTTACCTGTTCTGCCTGTTCTGTAATCTAATCGGCCTCTACGTTTTAGCATATGTTTTTTTTTACGAGCTTGCCTTCTAAGTTCAGTTACAGATATTTCTTCCATACATCTATTTTACTGTTATTGTTATCTATAGGTAATAAGCCTGTTACCTCAAAAAAAGAGTTCGGGAAACTGGGCTCTTTTTTGCATTTGTTCTGTTGTTTAACTTAAAATTATGATGTGATAAATAAAATTCTTATACAATTTGGTCTGTATTACAAGTATGACAGACTGTGGATTACTAAGCGCTTAAGCAAATTGATATGGGGAGTATTAATTTTATTGGCATTTAGAAATTTTTATTTGTACCAGTTGTAAAATTATTATATGAAACCAAGAAGAATTATTTTATTAAGTTTTATACTCCTTATACCTTTACTTTCTGGATTACTTTACTTACTGTATTAAGAATATGAAAAATATCAACAACCACATAATACCGCGTATAGGACTAGGTACCTATAACATGAATTCAAATGAAGCTGAAGAAATGTCATATGCTGCTTTAGAGTACGGATACAGACACATTGATACTGCAGCAGTTTATAGGAATGAAGATGGTGTTGGTCGAGCATTAAAGAGAATCTTTGATGATACGGATCTAGTTCGAAAAGATATAACAATTACGACAAAACTATGGCCTGGTGGATTGGTAAAAGTAGATCGTATAAAAAATAGAGAGGGAACAATTAAATCTCTTGATAAAAGTCTTAGAAATCTTGATCTAGATTATGTTGATTTATACCTCATTCACTCCCCCCATGGTAAAAGTAAAAGACTGGATCAGTGGGAAACATTGTTGTCTCAACAGGAACAAGGCAAAGTTAAAAACATTGGTGTCTCTAACTGGGATATCAACCATATTGAAGAATTAAATGATAATGGATATCCTCTACCATCAGCAAACCAGATAGAACTACATCCCTGGTCTCAAAAACCAAAACTTGTCTCATATCTTGAAGAGAAAGGTATCGATATTATTGCATATAGCAGTCTTGTACCTCTATCTACTTGGAGACACAAAGACGGTGAAAATAGTTTAAAAACTGATGAAATGTATAGAGATAGTGAAGATGCTGAGTCACCTTTTAAAAAACTAGCTTTACAATATAGTGTTTCAGAGGCACAAATCCTACTTAAATGGGCTCTCCAACTTGGTTATGCAATACTTCCAAAAAGTATAAAGATGAACCGCATGAAAAATAACTTTGACCTTAATTTCACTATTAGTGAAGAAGATATGGCACTAATACAACAATTAGATCGTGGAGGTAGCGTAACTTGGGAATATGGAGATCCTTTAGCAATTCAATAACTATTTATAAAATAATTTATCACATAAGGTTGAAATATTTCATAACTCTAAGAGCAAATAATACGATTAGTATAAATGCAATACCAGCAGAGATAACTTGAATAACACTAACTCCTGGTGGCATCAAGGTGAGACTGTAAAATATTGGAAACACTCCTAGTAAAACTACTTGAATCACAACTGTAGAAGATTTTTTATCTTCTGAATCTGGTGATTTACGTAAACCATTAAGATACTTAGCAATTATGTTTAAAAAATGACCCACTTAGCTTTTCCTAAAAATTTTAAATAATAAATTCATATTTAACGATATTAGCATTTAATTGTTGGAATTATTTTTAATATTCTCACGATAAATTAACCTTGTTCCCCTTTTATTTAAGAAATAAGCAAATATCCATTCAATAAGAACAATGAGTTTAGATTTATACCCAATTAAATAAACTAAATGAATTAAGCTCCAAAAAAGCCAAGCTAGTAAACCTGATATTTTTAACTTACCAATAACACCAATAGCTTTAAAGCCTCCTATTGTCGCCATCATGCCTTTATCCTTATATTTAAATTTTTTAACACTTTCAGAAGATTTATTAGAAGTAATTTTTTTAGCTAGATATTTTCCTTGCTGTATGGCAACTGGTGCTATTCCTGGAAGTGGTTTACCGTCGAAATTTTTGTAATTTGAAGCATCTCCTATTACATAGATAGAATTATTTTCAATAATTGAGAAATCATCATTTACAATAACTCTTCCTAAATTATCAACTTCTGTTTTGAGTTTATCAATAAGTGGATTCGCTTTATTACCTGCTGCCCAAATAATATTATTTGTCAGATAAGTTTCTTTTTCAGTAGTTACTTTTTTATCTTCTATATCCATAACTTTTTCATTTAATCTGAGAGTGACACCAAGTTTCTGGAGATACTTACTTGCTTTATCAGATAAATCCCTTGAGTAATCAGGAAGTATATCTGGACCACCTTCTACTAGATAAACATTGATATCACTAGTGTTAAAGTTACGGTACTCATTTTTAATATTTTTATATGCAAGCTCAGCTATAGAGCCAGCTAATTCGACTCCGGTTGGTCCGCCCCCGACAATAACAAAGTTTAAATATGAAAGTTTTAATTCTAGGTTTTTTTCACTTTCAGCTTTTTCAAATGCCTTTAAAATATTATCTCTAATATCTAGAGCGTCATTTAAATTTTTTAATCCATGTGAGTGGCTGCTCCAGTTGTCATTGCCAAAATATGAATAACTAGATCCAACGCTAATTAATAAAGTGTCATAATTTATTTCATTTCCACTTTTTAATAATAAAGAATTAGTTTGTTGATTAATATCAATAACTTCATCTAAAACCACATTTACATTTTTGTCGTTTTTAAATAAGTTACGAATGGGTACAGTTATGTCAGCAGGTGACAATACTGCTGTTGCTACTTGATAAAGAAGAGGTTGAAAGAGATGGTGGTTAGTTTTATCAATTATCGTAAAGTTATTACTAGATTTACGGGCTGCTTTTAGAAAACTTAATCCCCCAAAGCCCCCTCCAATAATTACTATTTCAGACATTAATTAAATTATATAACAAGGAACTAAAAGAATAGAAGTTTACATTTAGAAAGTTACGTATAATACCTACATGAAAAGAATTTATACGTTTGGCCATGAACAAGTAGAGCGTAACATCACCGTTGGCGATATAATCGAAAACAAAAATAACAATGTAAAAATGACTCAAGTAACTGCAGCAAACCACGAAGAAGCAGAAATTATTGCATCACAAAATATAGATATGATTATTACTGGAAGTGATTGGTACCAGGATGTCAGAAATGGAGCTCCAAATACTTTTATTACTGCAGCTCTTTTTGCTGGAAGATTTATTACTAATGAAGAAATTCTTCGAGGAGCATTTGATGTCATGATGGCAGGAGCTGATTCTGTGCTAACTCCAAGAAGTTTTGATGTTGTGGAAATGCTATCCAAAGAAGGTATCCAAGTTCAAGGTCATGTAGGTATGGTGCCTTCAATGGCTACTAAATATGGTGGAATAAGAACTGTTGGTAAAACTGCTGATGAAGCATTGTCTATTTTAAAAGATATGAAAAGATTAGAAGACGCTGGAGCATTTGGTGCAGAAGTAGAGTGTGTTGCTGAAGATGCACTGATTGAAATTAAAAAACATACCTCTTTGGTAATCAATTCACTTGGGTCGGGTTCTGGAGGAGACGTAATGTTTTTATTCTTTGAAGACATATGTGGTGAAACAAGTGGGATTAAAATGCCAAGACATGCTAAATCCTGGGGTAATGGAAATTCAATCAAGGAGAAATTAAATTCTGAGAGAGCAAAGGCTGTAAAAGGTTTTAAAGATGATGTTGAATCAGGTAGTTACCCAAATAGTGATCATACTATTGAAATGTTACCTGGTGAGAAAGAAAACTTACTTGAAAAACTTGATAGTTTATAAATGAAGAACTGGCAGAAACTTGCAGTTGGTTTAGGCATTATTGGAATTGGGTATAATTTTATAATAAGATACGATTCACTTCCCTATTACCAGTTAATAGCTATTGGAATAGGCTTATTTTTTATCTTTAGAAAGTTTAGGAAATAGAACAGGAGTGTTTCTCTTGTATCGTTGATACTCTTCTAACTCACCGTATCTTTCATCCGCAATACGTTCAAGTAAATTAATACCGCTCATTCGTGTTAATAAAATATAAACGAACACAGGTGAAATAAGGGTAATATATTCAACACCTGTCAAAGTATTTAATGCTATTACAGCAATTCCTGTCCAAAGTGTTATTTCACCAAAATAGTTTGGATGTCTAGATCTTGCCCATAAACCTGTGTGTATGAAGGATTGACTTGGGTTGTTTTCTTTTCTAAAAGCTCTTTTTTGGTAATCAGATATAGATTCAATAGTAAATCCTGTAAGCCAGAGTGCCATGCCTACGATTGCTAATACGGGTAATGTGTCATCTTCAGGTGAAAGAATTGCAATTAATGCTGCACATGCCGTTAACGCGACCCACAAAGCTTGACCAATCCAGTATTGAAGAAACCAGAAAAAATGTCTCTTTGCTTTCTCAAACCTCACATCTTTTCCATCTTTTTGTACTCTTCTAAATAAATAGATGCCTAATCTTGAAGCCCAGATCATTACATAAATATAAATAATCGAATCAATTATTGTTTTGTTTTCAACAGCAAAATACGCTAACGATACGGTAGTTACATAAGTGAGGCTGCCAACTAAGTCGTAGTATTTCTCTGTTTTCAGTAAAAATGAAGGGATAAAGAAAATAACCTGTATCATAACAGCAACAATCAATATAAAAGTGAAAGCATTCATTCCCCTAATCTCTAAATCAATATTTTGTCCCGCATAATTTACTAGTGCAATACATATAAGAAAAACTGTTATAGTAATTATGTTTTTTAACTGCCTACTCATACGCAAAGTATATACGAATTTAGATTTACTTCTTAACCTGTTGTATCTATACAATATTAATCTTAGAATTATGAACAAAAATTATTATTCAGTAAACGATGATAATAGAAGTTATATCAATTACTTTGATGCACTCTATTTATTAAATATTGTATTTAAAGAAAATAATCAGTACGCGTTTATTGACTCATCACATGTTGAGTCTATTTGGAATACCATTGACTATAAGTATCATAAATTTTGCGTTATAAAAGCATTCGAGTACGAACTTGGTGGATATGAAGTACAAATAGGTGATGAATACAAGGGTGTATGTGAATCACTAATACCTTTTGAAAATTCTATTAACACATATAATCCTCTTAAATATGATGGGAACCCTGATTTTAAAAAATCATACTGGCAGAGAAGGGATAACGCACTCAATTCATTTACTG
>ERZ802830.4881-NODE-4881-length-10522-cov-5.45696_pt1 | contig 10522 bp, 9 predicted proteins | sample MGYA00345654_ERZ802830 | MGnify/ENA primary metagenome ERZ802830 (study PRJEB30503, sample SAMEA104212375) | marine metagenome | biome: Westerlies Biome; feature: [SRF] surface water layer (ENVO:00010504) within the epipelagic zone...; material: water...
CGGCTTTTCAGGTGCTGGCAGAGAGAGCGGCCGCGGAGGGCTATGATCTTCGCATCGCCTCAGCCTTCCGAGGCTATGATCGCCAAGTCCGGATAGTGAATGATAAATGGCGGGGTCTTCGATCCGTCACGGATGCCGACGGGCGGATACTGGAGCGAACTTCACAAACCGATATCGCCTGGCTGAGTGCCATCTTGCGATTTTCGGCGCTGCCCGGTACGTCGAGGCATCACTGGGGCACGGACCTTGATATTTGGGACGCCGCAGCGGTTAGCGAGGATTATACACTCAGTTTGTCTCCCGCTGAGTACGAGGTGGGTGGCGTGTTCTCTGACATGACACGCTGGCTGGATGAGCGGATGCACGCTGACGACGCGGAAGGATTTTTCAAGCCTTATGCACTCGACCGGGGTGGAGTTGCCCCGGAGGCTTGGCATATCAGTTATCGTCCCGTCGCGCGCCAATATCAAAACGCGGAATCACTTGAAACGCTAATGTCCCTGTGGCGGGGAGAGCCGGACGGGTTAGGTATTACCCATGAACCATTGGCGATGTTGGGGGTGATCGAGCCTCAAGCCGCGTCGCTGCTAGCCAGATTTGTTGACGGGATATGAAGCCGCCCCGCCCGTCAGCAGAGCCTCACGGAGTGCCAGAGGGGACTATTCAGGCCAAGGGTCGCAGCGCTTGGGCAGCAACACCTTTTTTAATCGTGTGTAACGGGGCATCCCTTTTTGGTAATCAGGGTAGGCCTCACCGGCAATGAGCGGCTCGAAGTAGGCTTTGCCTGCTGCTGTAATGCCAAAACCGTCCTTGGTAATGAAGCGTCGAGGCATTTTCTTTTCGCGGTTAGCAACAGGATGCAGCGGTGCAGTGCCGATACGCCAGCGATAGGGTCGGTTGGACAGCCTTTCGATGGTGGGCATCACAGCATTGGCGCCGTCTACCGCCAGCGCCACTGCCGCTTCACCCAGCGCGAAGGCCTGATCGACGTCAGTTTGACTGGCAATGTGCCGAGCGGCACGCTGCAAGTAGTCTGCGACCGCCCAATGGTGCTTATAGCCAAGCTGCTCCTTGACCATGGCTGCGAGGAGTGGCGCCAAGCCACCTAGTTGGGCGTGGCCAAAGGCGTCGCGCTCACCCTGATCTGAGAGTAGCCGGCCATCCGCAGTGCTCGTGCCCTCGGAGGCGACTACCACGCAGTAACCGTGCCGGTCGACACACTGCGAGACTTTGCTGAGAAACCGCTCCTGATCAAAAGCAATCTCGGGCAGCAAAATGATGTGGGGTGCATCACCCCGCTCGCTGGCTGCGAGAGCGCTGGCGCCGGCGATCCATCCGGCATGTCGACCCATGACTTCGAGGATAAAAACTTTGGTAGAGGTCGCACACATCGACTCGATATCCAGTGCTGCCTCGCGAGTGGAGATGGCGACGTACTTTGCTACGGAACCGAATCCAGGACAGTTGTCGGTTAGCGGCAGGTCATTGTCGATCGTTTTCGGCACGTGGACGGCCTGAATGGGATAACCCATCTGAGCGCTGATCTGGGACACCTTGAGGCAGGTGTCCGCTGAATCACCCCCTCCGTTATAGAGAAAGTAGCCAATGTTGTGGGCCCGGAAAACGTTGATGAGCCGCTCGTACTCGTGGCGATTCTCGGCGAGACTTTTCAGTTTGTACCGACAAGAGCCGAAAGCGCCACCTGGCGTGCTGATCAGCCCATTAATAGCGCGGCGGCTTTCCCGGGAGGTGTCAATCAGTTCCTCCCGCAATGCGCCCAGAATTCCGTTTTGCCCGGCCAAGACCTTACCGATCCGCTCGGGATGCGCTCTGGCGGTTTGAATGACGCCTGCTGCGGAGGCATTGATAACCGGGGTGACACCGCCGGACTGGGCATAGAAAAGATTGCGCTGGCTCATGATCAAAAATTTGGCTGGACTGACAAGGAATGCGTACCGTAGACCTCGCGAGACCCAATGGCAAACTGCCCGTGATAACCTCCTCTCTCCGTGGAGAATCTCCTTGTCCGATCACATTCACATTCTGGGTATTTGCGGCACTTTCATGGGCGGGCTTGCGCTACTCGCTCGGGAGCGCGGCTTTTCAGTGACCGGATCGGACCGCAATGTTTACCCGCCAATGAGCACCCAGCTTCTAGAGAGCGGTATTTCCTTGGTCGACGGTTATGAGGCCGAGCAATTATCACCGGTGCCAGGCTGCGTGGTGGTGGGCAATGCGCTGTCTCGTGGGCAGCCCGTTGTTGAGGCAATGCTGAATGAGGGCCTCTACTACACGTCGGGGCCTGAGTGGTTGGGACGACATATTCTTCAGGATCAATGGGTGCTGGCTGCGGCGGGGACCCATGGTAAAACCACTACTGCCAGTATGTTGGCGTGGATTTTGGATTGCGCCGGGCTTGAGCCTGGTTTTCTCATTGGTGGCGTGCCCTCTAATTTTGGCGTATCCGCGCGATTGGGCGGTGGCCGCTATTTTGTGGTGGAAGCAGACGAGTACGACTCTGCTTTCTTCGACAAGCGCTCCAAGTTTGTTCATTACCACCCCAAGACAGCGATTATCAATAATCTGGAGTATGACCACGCCGATATCTTTCCGGATCTGGCCGCTATCGAGACTCAGTTCCATCATTTGGTGCGCTGTATTCCCGCTGAGGGCTTAATCATCCGGGGTGATGGTGCCGCGATCGACCGGGTGCTGGAGCGAGGTGTCTGGAGTCCTACGGTGACTGTGCAAGCGTCAGGCGATGACGGCTGGTCTTGGCGGGCCTTGTCTGCACAGGCAGACAAGTTGGAGATCAGTGCTCCCGATGGCGCTGTGGCTTCACTACAATGGCCTCTTATTGGCGCTCACAACGCGGCCAACGCAACGGCTGCCATTGCGGCAGCGGGCCATGTGGGGATTTCATTGGAAGATGCGGTCTCGGCTCTGGCTACATTCAAGGGGGTCAAGCGTCGACTGGAGTTGCTCGGCAAACCCGGCGATATAGCGGTCTATGACGATTTTGCACATCACCCCACCGCGATTGAGAGCACTCTTTTAGCGCTGCGAGCGCAAACGGTGGCAGGAAAGCTGATCGCTCTGATTGAGCCCCGATCCAATACTATGCGTATGGGCGAGCATAGAGAGCAGCTCGCCGCGGCGGCTGGGGCGGCAGACCACACCCTGTGGTTTGAGCCGGTAGAGATGAGCTGGGAGCTGGGCAGTGCCGTCGGTGCTGCACCAGGACAAGAGGTCTTTCAAAGTATCGACACAATGATTGACAGAACGCTGGCGTTGGCTACTCCCGGCGATAATATCGTGGTGATGAGTAACGGGGGTTTTGGCGGCCTCCATCGTCAACTCATGACAGAACTGGAGGCGCGGGTAAGAGCGTGACGATGGCAGAACGATTCTATGCGCTGATTTTGCGCAAGCCCTTATGGATACTGCTGTGTTTCACATTGGTGATCGGGGTGGCACTGATCCAACTGCCTAAATTAAGGTTGGATGCTTCTTCGGACTCACTGCTACTGCAGGGTGATCCTGATCTGGCCTATTTTCGGGAGTCAGCTGAAAAGTATGCGGGAGACGAGTTTCTGATTTTGACTTGGGAGCCTGGCGTACCACTGCTTTCGCCAGACTCTCTAGAGCCGCTTGCCGCAATGGCGGATGAACTGGGTCGATTGCCCGGTGTGGCGGGTGTAACGACGCTACTCGATGTGCCACTTCTGGAAAGTCCGCCTCTGTCTCTCACCGATCTCGCCCGCGCCGATAGCATCGCGACGCTCCGCGATCCTGATGTGGATCGGGGCTTAGCGCTCACAGAGCTGACCACCAGCCCCATTTATCGCAATCTGTTGGTCAGTGAGAGCGGTGACCTGACGGCGGTTCAAGTGGCTTTGCAAGCCGATGAGCAGGCGGAGGCGTTACTAGACGAACGGGAGCGTTTGAGAGGTCGCGCGCGCGCAGGCGAATTAAATGCCTCCGGCCAGAGTCGGTTGGCGCAGGTGGAGGAAGACTACGATCTGGCGTTGGCGAGGATCGGTAGTGAGCGAGATCGAATGGTGGCAGCGGTTCGTGACGTAGCAGAGCGCTTTCGACCATACGCCAAGATTTTTGTTGGCGGCGTGCCCATGATCGCGGCAGACATGATGACTTTTGTTCGCTCGGATCTGGTCACATTTGGCACTGCCATTCTCGCGGTCATGGCGATGATGTTGTGGCTTATTTTTCGGAGTTTGAAATGGGTTTTCATCCCATTGGTGACGTGTAGTGCTACGGCCACACTACTGTTAGGCGTGTTGGCGGGGTTCGATTGGCGTATGACGGTGATTTCGTCAAATTCCGTGGCCGTCCTATTGATTGTGACCTTGTCATTGTCCATTCACCTCGTCGTGCGCTATCGCGAATTACAAAGACAGCAACCTGAGACGCCGCGGCGGTTGCTCTCAGCGGGCGCGGCAAGATTGATGCTCGTGCCGTGTCTGTATACCGCTATGACCACTATCGTCGCTTTCGCCTCACTGGTAGTGGCGGGTTTGCAACCCGTGATCGATTTTGGCTGGATGATGACAACCGGCATTGTTCTGGGGTTTTGCTCCGCCTTTACCGTGGTGCCGGCGCTGATGGTGATTATTCCCGACCGGCCGCAGCCGGTAAGCAGTCAGCCTGATAAGCCCTTCACTGCGCGGTTTGCGAGAGTTGTGCAGCAACATGGGCGCGCCGTCATTGCCGTGACAGCGGGTTTGGTGGTGCTCTCTGCCGTGGGGATCCGCATGCTCGAGGTCGAGAATCGATTTATCGACTACTTCAAGGAGCACACCGAGATCTATCAGGGGATGGAGCTCCTCGACGCCAGACTCGGTGGTACGATTCCGCTCGATGTCATTCTCCGGGCGCCGGCAGAAATGGCGCAGGACGCTGCAGAGGAAGGCGCAGTGGACGGGGAAGAAGACTGGGACGATGACGGGTTTTTTGATGATGCGTTCGACATCGATTTCGGCTTTGGTGCCGAAGACAGCGTCAAAACAGGCTACTGGTTTTCAGTACCAGGGCGTCGGCTGGTAGATCAGGTGCACAGCATCATCGAGAGCCGCAAAGAATCAGGAAAGGTGCTATCGCTCTCTACGGCTTTCGAGGTGATGGACGACCTCTATGGCGGGCAATTGGGCGGAGTGGAGCTGGCTCTTATTGAGAACAGCCTGCCCGACGATGTGAATGATGCGCTCGTGACACCCTTTTATTTTCCCGATGAGCAAGAGGTGCGCCTGAGTGTTCGCGTCATGGAGACTAGTGAATCGCTGCGGCGCGACGCCTACCTGCGTGAGCTACGAGAACAGATTCTCGAGGAAACAGGCATAGAGCCGGATCGATTGCAGTTCACATCGCTTCTGGTGCTCTACAACAATGTGCTACAGAGCTTATTTCAGTCCCAAATTATGACGCTTGGCGCGGTTTTCCTGGCGATAGGTCTGATGTTCTGGATATTGTTTAGATCACTTTCCATCGCTTTGTTGGCGCTCGCTCCTAATGTGCTCGCTGCAGGGTTGGTGCTGGGGTTGATGGGGTTGGCCGGCATTCCTCTGGACATCATGACTATTACGATTGCTGCGATTGTCGTGGGCATCGGCGTCGATGATTGCATCCATTATCTGCATCGCTTTCGGACAGAGATTGCCGTTGATCAAGATTACCGCGCTGCGATGCTAAGGAGTCACGGCAGTATTGGTCGGGCGATGTACTACACCACGCTCACCGTGGTGGTGGGTTTTGCGATGCTCACCTTGTCCAACTTTACCCCGAGTCTTTACTTCGGGGTGCTTACGGTGGTCGCTATGATCACTGCCGTAGCGGGTGCCCTCCTGTTGCTCCCGCAGCTAATCATGATTTTCAGGCCATTCGGACCAGAGGCTCGTTGATGGACTGCCGTCCGCATTGCGGCGCTTGCTGTATTGCACCGGCTATTACTCGGCCTTTTTGGGGTATGCCCGACGGCAAACCGGCCGGTATCGTTTGCGCACACCTGTTATCTGACGCTCGTTGCGGACTGTTCGATGACCCGCGACGCCCCGCGGTCTGCGAGCAATTTCAGCCAGAGCTGTCTACCTGCGGCGACAGTCGCGATGAGGCGCTAGCGCTGTTAGGCGCGCTAGAGCGCGATACGGCTTCGTAGTCTGATGTCAGAGATCGCGCTTTTCCCGTTGTCATCCGTGCTGCTGCCAGCAGGTCGACTGTCATTGCAGATTTTCGAGCAGCGATATCTCGATCTTGTTGCGCGCTGTATGCGTGAGAACGAAGGCTTTGGGGTGGTGTGGTTACAGCAGGGTTCGGAAGTATCGGGGGGGACACTCGATGCGCCAAATGTTGGGGAGTACGGCACCTACGCCCGGATTGTCGACTGGGATCAGCTCCCCAATGGACTCTTGGGCATCTTGATTGAGGGTCAGCAGCGGTTTGATGTGCAATCGGTTTGGCGTGAACCGGATGGATTAGTGAAAGCCGAAGTGTTTTTGCATGAAACGTCTGCGCCCGCTGCTTTGCCTGATGCCTATCTAGGGCTGGCCGAGGTCCTTGAGGGTCTGCTCAGACATCCCGAGATCCAGCGCTTGCAACTGAACAGCGATATGGCGGACGCATGGTGTGTGAGTGCCCAGCTTGCACAGCTGCTTCCCATCGACGAAGCAATCAAATACCAGCTGCAGGGTCTGACCTCGGTCGAACAGTTGCTGGAAGAAATGGATAAGATATTGGTCGATCTCAGCGGGGAAGCCGGAGAATAACCGGCTTTGAGACTTTGCAGCTTGCGCTTCGCTGAGTGACCCCGAGATGGCAGGAGAAAATAGCGATGTTTGATTTGAAAATTTCTGGCGGCTTGGTCGTTGATGGCACCGGTACTTCAGGGCAGATCATGGACCTCGGTATTGTCGGTGATCGCATCATCGCCATGGGCGATTTGTCGGAGGCCGCGACAGAAGAAATTGATGCCCGGGGTCGCGTGGTCATACCTGGATTCGTCGACATCCACACGCATTATGACGGCCAGGCCACCTGGGATCAGGAGATGGCGCCGTCATCGTGGCATGGTGTAACGACTGTCGTAATGGGTAATTGTGGTGTCGGGTTCGCACCGGCCGCCCCGGATCGGCGTGAATGGTTGGTCGGGCTGATGGAGGGCGTTGAGGATATTCCGGGCAGTGCTCTCACCGAGGGTATGACCTGGAACTGGGAGTCCTTTCCTGAGTATCTCGATGCACTTGAAGGATTGGATCGCACGGTTGATGTGGCCGCTCAAGTCCCGCACGGTGCCGTGCGCGCTTACGTAATGGGCGATCGGGGCGCAGCCAATCAAGAGCCGACAGAGACTGAGATTGCGCGCATGTCGGCAATCGTTGAGGAAGGGCTGGCGGCAGGGGCTGTTGGCTTCTCCACCTCGCGCACTATCCTCCACAAGTCGATTGAGGGTGAACTGGTGCCGGGAACGACCGCGACGAAAGAGGAGTTGCTGGGTATTGGCCGCGCGTTAAAGCGGGCAGGGCACGGGGTGTTCGAGATGGCAAGTGATCTTCTGCCCGAATGGAACGAGTTCGAGTGGATGGGCGATCTTAGCCGTGAGACGGGTGCCCCCGTTACGTTTACCGCGCTCGAATCTCCGATAAAGAGCTTGCCTTTCAAGGACCAGCTCGGCGAAATGCGCGACCAGAACGCCAAAGGCGGCAATATTGTTGCGCAGATCTCCATGCGAGGTACGGGCCTGATCCTCGGCTGGCGTGCCACCTTCCATCCTTTTTCTCAGCGCCCGAGCTGGAAGGCGATTGCCGACAAGCCCTGGCAGGAGCAGTGGCAGCAGCTGCAGGACGCCGAATTCCGTGCCAAGCTGCTGGCGGAGCGGGGCGAGCCGACCGGTAGCGACTTACAGCTGATTGCAGATCTGATGGAGAGCGCTTTCTCTATGCAATACGAAATGCTCCCCGGGTTTAATTACGAACCCACGGCCGATCAGACGATCGAGCAGAGAGCGCAGGTGGCGGGGGTGACGCCGGAAGAATATGTCTACGAGTTTATGATGCGTGTGGGCGGCTCGGGCCTCATTTATTTCCTGCTTCTCAACTACGCCAACGGTAATCTGGACTTTCTCGAGGAGGCACTCGACTCTGACGACTGTATCAATTCTCTCTCAGACGGCGGTGCCCATTGCGGGACAATCTGCGATGCAGCGGCCACAACCTTTATGTTGCAGCACTGGGTTCGGGATCGAGACGGAAACCGCATGACATTAGCGCAGGCGATCAAGCGCCAGTGCCATGACACGGCGAGACTGTATGGGTTTGAAGACCGGGGCGTTTTGGCGCCGGGGTTGCTGGCGGACCTCAACGTCATTGATCTCGAGTCACTGCAACTCAATCTTCCAACGATCGCTTTTGATTTGCCGGCGGGAGGGCGTCGCCTGCTTCAAACCGCATCGGGTTATGACTACACGATCAAGTCTGGCCAGGTGACGTTCCGCAGTGGAGTGAGCACTGGGAAATATCCGGGGCGGGTTATTCGGGGACCTCAGTCGGCGCCGGAGGCGTCCAGCCTCCCAGCGACTGCCACCGATTCACGATAAGGCAGAATAGTTCAGCGGTTTTCGTCGCGTCGTAATGCGCCGAGTGAGCCTCGTTGTTATCGAAAGGGATCTCTGCCAGAGCACAGGCGCGCGCCAGCACAGTGTGTCCAACGGCCAGGCCGGCCAGCGTGGCGGTATCGAAATGCGAAAACGGATGAAACGGATTGCGCTTAAGCCCCAGCCGCTCCGTGGCCACGTTCAGAAATCCCGCATCAAAATGGGCGTTATGGCCCACGAGAATGGCACGGTTGCATTGGTGAGCTTTCACTGCCTGCCGGACAATGCCAAAAAGCTCTCCCAACGCGATGTCTTCGGGAACGGCGCCGCGAAGGGGGTTTTAGGGATCAATGCCCGTGAACTCGAGGGCCGATGGATCGAGGTTGGCCCCTTCAAAAGGCTCGACATTGCGACTATGAGTCTCGTCGATCACCAGCTCGCCCTGATCCGTCATTGACAGCATCGTGACGGCGATCTCCAGGATAGCGTCGGTCTGACAGTTAAAACCGCCGGTCTCTATGTCGACTACGACCGGGAGAAATCCGCGGAAACGATCTCGAATCGATGGTGGATTCGGGGTCGTCATCAGGATGCCGGTGTCACCGTCCAGCCCACGCTTTCTCCAGCACGAATCGGAATCAATGCATCGGTTCCCAGCTGAAATTCAGCCGGGACTGCCTGCGGGATCTTGCTGAGCGTCACCGAAGTGGCATTGCGCGGCAGGCGGTAGAAATCTGGACCATGAAAGCTGGTGAAGGCCTCCAGACGATCTAGAGCCCCTTCTTCGTCAAATACCTCGGCATACAGCGCGAGTGCCGCGTGGGCGGTGTAGCAGCCCGCGCAGCCGCAGCTCGATTCCTTATCATCCCGGGTATGGGGAGCAGAGTCGGTGCCGAGAAAGAAACGGGGGCTGCCCGAGGTCACTGCCGTGCGTAGCGCCAGCTGATGCAGGTCTCGTTTTAGCACGGGCAAGCAAAACAAGTGCGGTTTGACGCCGCCCACCAGGAGGTCATTGCGGTTGTAAAGCAGGTGGTGTGCGGTGACCGTAGCGGCGACGTTCTCGCCAGCAGCCTCGACGAACTGGACTGCATCGCGGGTAGTGATGTGTTCAAACACGACGCGCAAAGCGGGAAATTGTGCCGTGAGGGGGATCAGTGCCGAATCAATGAAGGCTTTTTCGCGGTCAAAAATGTCGCAGCTTGGGTCAGTGACTTCGCCGTGAATCAGCAGCGGGATGTCGTGAGTCTGCATGGCTTCGATGACCGGGTAGAGCGCCTCCAGGGCGGTTACCCCGTCGTCAGAATTGGTGGTGGCACCGGCGGGATAGAGCTTGATGCCGTGCACAAAAGGGCTGGCTGCGGCGTCTGACACCATGGTCTGTGTTGTATGGTCAGTGAGATACAGAGTCATCAGGGGCTGAAAACTATTGCCCTCAGGAACATGGGCCAGAATTCTCTCTCGATAGTCCAGGGCGTCGGCCACGCTCAATGCGGGTGGCGTCAGGTTCGGCATCACAATCGCCCGTCCCGCCCAGCGCGCAACATCGGGCACCGTTGTGCTCAGCGCCGCCTCGTCCCGCAGGTGAATATGCCAATCATCGGGTAATGTCAGGTTTAGCGAGGTCATGTTTGCGGGCGCCTATCGAGTGGGTGCAGTGTAGCAGAGGTCGGTGGATGCCAGCTTCCTCTATGGCGCAGAGCCAACCGCAGACGTACACTACGCCCCCCGTTTTTCGTAGGCAGAGTTATGGCGGCGATCAATAAAGTCGTTCTGGCGTATTCGGGAGGTTTAGATACCTCCGTTATCGTGCGTTGGTTGCAGGAAACCTATCAGTGCGAAGTGGTCACCTTCACGGCGGACATCGGCCAGGGTGAGGAGGTCGAGCCTGCGCATGCCAAGGCCCGGGCGCTTGGTGTGAAGGAG
>ERZ802830.4882-NODE-4882-length-10519-cov-6.50076_pt1 | contig 10519 bp, 10 predicted proteins | sample MGYA00345654_ERZ802830 | MGnify/ENA primary metagenome ERZ802830 (study PRJEB30503, sample SAMEA104212375) | marine metagenome | biome: Westerlies Biome; feature: [SRF] surface water layer (ENVO:00010504) within the epipelagic zone...; material: water...
GTAGTTTGTATCTTCTATACTTCTATGGTTTTTTTTTTTGGATCTTCAGTATTTATGATTTCAAGTTATGGCGGCACTGTAGCCTTGGGAGGCTTGGTGTCAGCAACCTTGCTATTTGCCATGTTGGCCAACCTAATTCTTTTGCCATCGCTGTTGTTGTCTCTGGAGGAAAGTATCGCAAACGAAAGAACGCTCAAAAAACCCCGTATTGATCTATTGAAAGAGGATGAAAATAGCTGATGAACTTGCTTGTAAAATGAAGTATATTTGTACCCGAAATTTGATTTGATGAAAACGCAAACGATTCAAGAACTTTTCTCAGGTACTCATCTACACCAAAAAGTGAGTCTGCAGGGCTGGGTGCGCACCTTTCGTGCCAATCGTTTTATTGCGCTCAATGACGGATCAACACTCAACAACCTTCAGTGTGTTGTGGATTTTGAACAAACCGACGAAAATCTGCTCAAAAGAATCACAACTGGTGCTGCAATACACATTGAAGGAACACTAGTCGAAAGCCAAGGAAAAGGGCAGAAATACGAAGTACAAGTCAGTCATCTGGAAGTCATTGGCGACTCTGACCCCGATCAATATCCTATACAACCAAAAAAACACAGTTTTGAGTTTTTAAGAGACAATGCACATCTTCGTGTCCGAACCTCCACTTTTTCGGCAGTCATGAGAGTTCGCTCTGCGCTATCATTTGCTGTTCACGACTATTTTAGGAAGGAAGGGTTTTATTATGTTCATACCCCTATTATCACTGGAAGTGATGCCGAAGGGGCAGGTGAAATGTTTCGTGTGAGTACTTTAGACCCCAAACAAACACCCCTAGACGAAGCAGGTGATACAGATTTTACAAAAGACTTTTTTGGCAAGGAAACAAACCTTACTGTTTCTGGTCAGTTGGAAGCCGAAACATATGCAATGGGACTGGGTAAGGTGTATACCTTTGGACCTACATTTCGTGCAGAAAACTCCAATACCTCTCGGCATTTGGCTGAGTTTTGGATGATTGAACCCGAAGTTGCTTTTTATCAACTCGATCAGAATATGGATTTGGCTGAAGACTTCATCAAGTATGTACTTCAGTATGTTGTTGACAATTGTGAAGACGATTTGGCATTTTTGGATCAACGCCTGTCTAATGAAGAAAAAACAAAACCACAAATCGAGCGACGACCAATGGGTTTGCTCGAACAAATTCGCTTTGTTGTCGACAATCAATTTGTTCGACTATCGTACACTGAAGCCTTTGATATTTTGAGAAACTCAAAGCCAAATAAGAAGAAAAAGTTCAAGTTCCCTGTGGATGAGTGGGGCGTTGACCTGCAAAGTGAGCATGAGCGCTACTTGGTCGAAAAACACTTTAAGTGCCCTGTTATTTTGTTTGATTATCCTGCCAAAATCAAAGCATTTTATATGCGCCTTAATGATGACGGAAAAACTGTTCGTGCAATGGATGTGTTGTTTCCTGGCATTGGTGAGATGGTGGGTGGTGCGCAACGAGAAGAACGACTTGATGTGTTGCAAAAACGAATGTCTGAAATGGGCATTGAAGAAAAAGAACTCGACTGGTACTTGGATTTACGCCGTTTCGGAACAGCCCCTCATGCTGGATTTGGATTGGGATTTGAGCGTTTGGTTCAATTCGCAACAGGAATGTCCAACATCCGTGATGTGATTCCCTTTCCACGTACCCCCCAAAACGCATCCTTCTAAAACAGTTTTCATCTGACAAGGTTTTTGTACCTTTAGGATAGTAAAATAGTCATGTTAAAACAACAACTCAATTTAAAGCTTTCCCAAAAGCTATCGCCTCAGCAAATTCAGTTGATGAAACTGATTCAATTGCCCACACTTTCGTTTGAACAAAAACTACAACAGGAACTTGAAGAAAATCCAGCACTTGAAGCTGGAAAAGAAGCGACTGAAAATCAAGATTTTGACACCATGCAAGATGATGATCATGATATCATAGAAACAGATATCAACGTCGACGAATATCTGAGTGATGATGAAATCCCCTCCTATCGCCTCAATACAAACAACTATAGCCCTGATGATGATGACAAACAGGTGCCCTATGCCGCTGGTATAAGCTTTACCCAATTTCTGATGGATCAAATGCGAACATTTAGCATGGGTGAAACCGAAAGTCAAATTGCGCAGTTTTTGATTGGCAGTATTGATGATACAGGATATATCCGAAGGAGTTTACTTGACATTGTCGATGATTTGGCGTTCACTGAAAACCTATATGTCGAAGAAAATCAGGTGCAAAAAGTCCTCGAAAAAGTACAACAACTCGACCCTGCTGGCGTTGGTGCATTGGACTTGCAAGAGTGTTTGGCACTTCAGCTGCAACGCAAATCTCAATCGCCTGAAGTTTCCCTTGCCTACAACATCATCAAGTTTCATTTTACACCATTTTCAAAAAAGCATTTTGATAAATTGATGAGCACACTAGGGATTGATGAAAATCAACTGAAAGATGCCATCGCTGAGATTGAAAAACTAAATCCAAAGCCAGGGGCCTCATATGCATCATCAACCAAAATCAATAGTCATATCACCCCCGATTTTACAATTCGAATTGTAGAAGGCGAATTACAACTCTCCCTAAATGGAAGAAATGCTCCTGAACTTCATGTTTCGGCCTCTTATAAAAATATGATGGAAGGCTATAAAGAGTCGGCTGTGAAAAGCAAAGAACAACAAGAAGCCGTTTTGTTTATCAAGCAAAAACTCGATGCTGCTAAATGGTTTATCGATGCAGTTAAGCAACGAAACCACACGCTATTCATCACTATGAATGCAATCATGGATTATCAAAAAGACTATTTTTTGTCTGGTGATGAACAAAAAATCAAACCCATGGTATTGCGTGATATTGCAGGCATTATCCAGATGGATATCTCAACAGTGTCTAGGGTCGCCAATAGTAAATACGTAGACACCCCTTATGGAACCCGACTGCTCAAATCTTTCTTTTCTGAAGGCATGACCAACAGTGAAGGAGAGGATGTGTCGTCTATAGAAATCAGAAAAGCCTTGGAAGATATCATTGCTTCGGAAGACAAAACGAGCCCTCTTACTGACGAGGAACTGAAAAAAGAACTCAATCAAAAAGGCTATCCAGTTGCACGTCGCACTGTTGCCAAATACCGAGATATTATAGGAGCTCCTGTGGCACGATTGCGAAAAAAGCTATAAAAAATCATTTTCTTCACACTGCTTTCTACATCAATATTTATGAAAGAACAGGATGTTTTAGGCAACTACTCGTAGGCAGTATAATAAATCTCTAATTGCAACCGAAGATCAGGGTTGCTGTGGTTTGGTCCTGCAAGAATCACACTCGTTGGGGTGCTGATTGTAGATTGTGGTATACTAAACTCTGTGGGAGAAATTACATCTGAAATTTGGGTGTTGATGAATGGCGCGCTCGTACTCAATCCAAGACGTATGTTTTCGAAGTCTGCAGACTGACGAATAAGGTTGCTGATGTGTTTAGTAATCACAAATTTATATGAGGTTACCTCGCCTTCGTCATCATATTGCGCAAGACCCCCAAAAGTTGTTTTGTTGTCTTCAGGATATGGACTAGCACTTGCATCGATTGAAAAATCTTCAAGGGGTGAGCCATCGCTCTCAGTAAACAAGTACAAACGGTTGGGCAAATCTTTAATACCCAATGCATTGATTTTCTGCTGGTCGACGTGTAAAATGAGATTGGCTTCATTGATCAGCCAAGGGTTCGCTTGAAGGTTTTCCAATTGCGATTGACCATCAGCCCCTGCAAATAGATCGATAGTGGAGAAAACACCTAGCCCCCCTTTGAGGTATATGTTTTGTCCATCATCATTTCCATTTAAGGCTGTTTGAATTTCGGAATCGGGTGCCGATTGTGTGATGGTATTAAATCGAACACCTCCCAAGTTGATGCTAAAAGCCGATGAACTGTCTTGAGAAACATAGTCATCTGCATTTGCCGCATCTCCATCATCACTAAGCGTCAGTTCTTTATAATCGTAATTTATTTTGATCTGCCCAGCCCCAAAATTAAGTTGCATCATTAATGGGTTGGTTGGTTGCATATCGATCACAATTCCATTAAAATATTCTTGAAAAAGATTGTTGTCAATGATCACATCATCCCCCTCTTTGTCAAGGATATACTGCTGAAAAAAAGAGGTGTCTAATGGGATTCTAACACGTGGGCTCAGTCGTTGATCCACTTCTGTCGACTCATCAACATCATCAGTATCAGGGTCATCTTCTTTGAAATAAACGATTTCATTAAAATCAAGTGTAATTTTATCATCAAATAAAGTGCTTGATGTCAATCCATCTTGAACGAAGTCTTTATCAGAATAAAACATATTATCTGATTCAAAATTATTATTGGGGTCAAGCGTCGATAAGTAATAATCTAATTTTTTGACTTGAAAATGTAGCTCTTGATCAGTATCGCCGAACAAGTAGTCAATTTCATAAACATTCGCTTCGTTATCAGGATTTACTGTTTCGTCATCTTCCGCATCATTCAGACCATCTCCATCAGTGTCGGGGTTGAGTGGATCTAGGTTTACAGACCTTGACTCGTCAGCGTCAGTTAGAGTATCACCATCTGAGTCACTTTGTGGATCATCGGGGTCTGCGTCAAGTGAATCAATCACACCATCACCATCACGATCGCGTTGATTGGTGTAGAATGGTATTTCCAACCACACTTCTGAGACTGTTTCTTGCTCATCATGTGGGTTCTTGTTGGCCGTGTCTGAAGTCACTCCATTGGTTTCGGTAGCAGGACTCATGCTTCCAAAAGTTCCGGTTGAGCTTGTGGCTAGGCTCAATTGAGTCGTAAAGCTCGCCTTGGTATTTCCAAATGCAGCATCTTCATACTCTCCCAAAGAGAAAAAAGACAGATTGTCTGTTCGAACGATTTCAATGGACTTGTGTCCAAGCCCAACTGGAGCAGTTTCTTTTTCAATGACAAATGTATCTGATGGAAGTAGCGATGCCCCCAAATCGTTAAATTCTTTTTCACAAGAGGACACAAAGAGTAAAATGGCAAATAACCCAGCGGATAATTTGAGATTCATTTCTCTAAATTGAGGATTTGGTTTGTGTAAAATTCTTTATAATCCTCCTCAAAGCCTTCTTTGGAAGAGGAATGAAGTATGGGTTTGTTGGAAGATAAAATTTCTTTCTTCACACTTTTATCGATGTCAGTGTCGGCAATAATCAAACCATCGGAATTGGCTATTGCATTTTTTGCAAGAGCAGAAAAATTAGGGGTTTTCAAATCTTTTGTCAACTCACCATCTAGGCCATCAAAGGCTAATTTTTTGATCAAGTTAGATGAAAGAGGTTCTTCAAATGGTGCATTAAAAATTGAAGAAACGACCTTGGTGTTGGCCAAAATTGGTTCATCTGTGTAATAATGCTTGCAATAAAGCGGCATCAGCATCGCAATCCAGCCTTGCACATGAATAATGTCGGGTGCCCAATTGAGCTTTTTGACTGTTTCAATCACACCTTTAGCAAAAAAGATCGCTCGTTCATCATTGTCTTTATACAACTTTCCATTTTCATCTTTTTCCAACTGTCTTCCTTTGAAGTAGTCTTCGTTATCGATGAAATAAACCTGCATGCGTTCTTTTGGAATAGAAGCAACCTTTATGATCAAAGGCACATCGATATCATTGATCACAAGATTCATTCCTGAAAGTCGAATCACCTCATGCAACTGATGGCGACGTTCGTTGATCAAACCATACTTTGGAATAAAAATTCGGGTTTGTCCACCAACCTCATTCACCATTTTAGGAAGAGAGAATGTTATCGTTGATAAATTCGATTCTGGGAGATAAGGAACCACCTCAGAAGAAACGAATAGGACTTTTTTATCTGTCATAAAACCCAAAGATTATTCTTTTTGGAGTATGCGAAATTACGAAAATTATACCGAAGTTTGCCCATAATTCCTAACGGAAGGTGTTAAACTTTTCTAAATGCCAAAAGTCTTCACGACAGAAGAGTTACGTCTCTTTCAAAGAAAAAACGACAATAATCGCAGTTGGGGTCTGGTTCCTACTATGGGTTCTTTGCACCAAGGGCATCTGAAACTCATTCAAAAAGCAAATGCAGAAAATGCTGTGACATTTGTCAGCATTTTTGTCAATCCAACCCAATTTGACTCCAAGAATGACTTAGAAAACTACCCGTCAACAATCGATGCTGATGTTGAGAAAATACATGCGATAGACCCAAACATCTGTGTGTTTATCCCTAGTATTGAAACCATTTATCCTGATGGTGCTAAAGCAAAAAAGTATGCATTACAAGGATTGGACAAACCCATGGAGGGAATGTATCGCCCTGGTCATTTTGATGGGGTTGCAACAGTCGTTGAACGTTTGCTTACACTCCTCCAACCTGATGTTGCTTATTTTGGTCAAAAAGATTTTCAACAATTGCAAATTGTTTCTCTTTTGGCAAAACCATTGGGAATTGAGATTCGAAGTGTGCCTACCGTTCGCGAAGCCAATGGACTTGCCATGAGCTCTCGGAACAGTCGCTTGTCTGACGAAGGAAGGGAAAACGCCAAACATATTTATGAGACTTTGCAAATGGTTAAATCCAAATTTTCCTCCCATACTATCGATGCACTAAAAACGATGGCTATTCAAAAACTCTCCGAAACCCCTCAAATGGAGCTAGAGTACTTCGAAATCGTCGCAGAACATAACTTGAATGTTGTGCAATCAAAGGCAAAAGGGGTGTCTTATCGTGCCTTTGTTGCTGTTGTTTTTGAAGGCACCCGATTGATAGATAATATCTCTCTCAATTAAGTATATTTGCAGCATGACAATCGAAGTTCTTAAATCCAAAATTCATCGTGTCACTGTCACTGGTGCAGAGCTGGATTATGTGGGTAGTATTACAATCGATCCTGTTTTGATGGATGCTGCAGATTTGATTGCAGGTGAGAAAGTTAATGTTGTCAATGTAAACAATGGTGAGCGCCTAGAAACTTATATCATTGAAGGGGTGAAAAACAGTGGTGAAATAACCCTCAATGGCCCTGCTGCTCGTAAAGCCCAAAAGGGAGATATCATTATCATCATCAGCTATGCCCAAATGACTGTAGAAGAGGCAAAAAACTTTGATCCTAAAATTATCTTCCCCAACACAAAGACCAATACCCTACAATAGTTTTGTCTAAACCCCTCGTTTCTACATTACGCAACATCATTCCACTAGGAATTGGTGTTTTTCTCATCTACTACTCACTATGCTCAATCACTGCAGATCAACGCTCACAGATTTGGTCAACGATTCAGAAAGCGCACCCATTACCCATTTTGATTTCTGTCGTCTTTGGTATTATGAGTCATCTGTCTCGCGCATACAGATGGAAATATCAACTCAACCCCTTGGGTTATCATCCAAAATTGATAAACCTCATAGGTTCGGTACTGGTCAATTATCTATCAAACTTGGGTATCCCCCGCTCAGGTGACGTTCTTCGAGTGACAGTCATATCTGCCTACGAAAAAATTTCTTTTTCCAAAGGAGTGGGAACAGTAATTAGCGAACGAGTCATCGATCTTGTCATCATGTTGTTGCTCGTCTTCTCAGCGATCTACATGGGTGGAGATTGGGTCAAAGCAGAACTCAGCGAATCATCTGGACTCCTCATGAGTTTTTATATCATCATGGTGTTGGTTGTTGCGATCATGGTCTTTCCTTTTCTGATCAATAGCGAACGATTTCCTTTTTTGGCTCGTATAAAAAGCTTTTTTCTCAATATCTATCAAGGCATTTTATCGATTGGTTCCGTTTCCAATGCGTATGCTTTTTGGGCACATACCATTTTTATTTGGGTGATGTATATCATGATGTTTTGGGTGATTCAGTTTTCATTACCCCTTTCAGCCACTCTAGGACTCGAGGTTATCCTTGTAGGTTTTGTCGCTGGAGGGCTTTCGATTGCTGTCACCAATGGCGGAATTGGATTGTATCCACTTGCAGTCGCAACAGTACTCAACCACTATGGTATGCCCTATGAAATGGCGCTTGCCTATGGGTGGATTGCATGGTCAACCCAAACCATTATGATTCTCATTTTTGGTGGTTTATCTTTTGCCTTTTTGCCTGTTGTCAACAGAAAAAAATAAGTATCTTTCGGAAGACGATGGCGAAAGTAAAAACAGCTTTTTTTTGTAAAAACTGTGGCACACAGTACAGCAAGTGGCAAGGACAATGCCATGCTTGTAAAGAATGGAATACCATAGCAGAAGAGATTTTGCAAAAGTCAAAAACCGAACCTTGGCAAGCACCCAAAGAATCACAAGCAAGCATTCCAATTCCCATTGAAGAGGTTTCTGAAAGTCAACAAGCGCGCTTGGCGACAAAAGATGCAGAGCTCGATCGAGTTTTGGGCGGTGGAGTGGTGCCTGGGTCGTTGGTATTATTGGCTGGAGAACCTGGGGTTGGTAAGTCCACTTTGCTGCTCCAACTGGCATTGGAAGTCGACTACCCAACACTATACGTCTCTGGGGAGGAAAGTCTCACACAAATCAAGTTGCGAAGCAATCGAATGAGCAGTGGAAATTCACAATGTTATTTGCTCAACGAAACCAATGTGGAAAACATCCTTGCACAAGCACAAAAACTCAAACCCAAACTTTTGATTGTCGATTCCATTCAGACCTTACAAACCAATTTGATTGACAGTGGTGCTGGAAGTGTATCACAAGTGCGAGAATCCACCTCCTTGCTACAGCGATTTGCCAAGCAAGTGAATCTCCCCATTTTTGTCGTTGGTCACATCACCAAGGATGGAATGATTGCAGGTCCTAAAATTCTTGAGCATATGGTCGATGTGGTCTTGCATTTTGAAGGGGATCGAAACTATATGTATCGTATTTTGCGTACACCAAAAAATCGCTTTGGCTCTACCTCGGAATTGGGGATTTATGAGATGGAATCCAAAGGGCTTCGCGTTGTAGACAATCCCAGTGAATTGTTGATTTCCTCAACAAATCGCAACCAAAGTGGTCATGCGATTGCAGCCACTCTCGAGGGGATGCGACCCATGTTGATTGAATGTCAAGCCCTAGTGAGCTCTGCAGTCTATGGCACCCCACAGCGAAGCACCACTGGTTTTAATGTCAAACGACTGAATATGTTATTGGCAGTTCTCGAAAAACGCGCAGGGTTCAAACTGGGTGCAAAAGATGTGTTTCTCAACCTTGCAGGAGGCATACGGATTGAAGATCCCGCACTCGACCTTGCAGTAGCTGCTGCCATACTGTCGAGTAGTTTGGACGTGGTAATTCCTGAGAAATATTGCTTTGCTGCTGAAGTGGGGCTTTCTGGGGAGTTGCGCAATGTTCCACGAGTGGAACAGCGTATGCAAGAAGCCGAAAAACTTGGATTCAAAACACTAATCGTGGCTCAAAAAAGTAAACTCCCAACCTCCAAACTCGAAGTTATCGCGCTTGATAATATCCGTGGATTGGTGGAGCTGTTGTTCTAAGGCGCTGGATTTGAAAACTGCTTGTGAATCGCATCAAAATAAAAGTACTGCATAGCCTTATTATTCATTATAATTATTTTGTTTAATAAAATTTAATTTTGTATTTCAAAATTTATTATTTTTGTATTTATAAATACTCAGGTGCGAATCATAACCTACAAACGCATAAAAGAATTTGCAGCAAAACACGCAGATGCAGAAACGCCTTTGCAGGTTTGGCATCATACGCTCAGGTCCAAAAACTGGAAACATCTAAATGAATTGAAGCAGAGTTTTGCTGGTGTAGATTATGTAGGGAATCACAGATATGTGTTCAACATCAAAGGAAATGATTACAGATTGGTTGCAATTATTTCGTTTAATGCCCAAAAAACATATATCAGATTTATTGGTACTCACGCTGCGTATGATAAGATTGACAACATAAAAACGATTTAATCATGATACAAACAGAACAACAATATCAAACTCTTTTGGAACGCATCGAAGTACTTTTGAAAGAGTCCAAAAACATCGAAAATCAACATGCCAAAGGGCATATTGAACTCAATGTATTGTCTGACCTTGTGGCAGATTACGAAGAGAAAAATTTTCCAGTCAAAATGCCCCTGCTTGCCGATGTGATAAAATTGCGAATGGCAGCCTTGGGAATAAACCAAAAAGAGCTTTCAAAGCTTTTAGGTGTGAGTACTTCGAGGGTAAGCGAGTATCTCACTGGTAAAAGTGAACCCACCTTACGCATCGCTCGAAAAATTAGCAAAACACTCGAGATCGAACCAGCCATCGTACTGGGTGTTTAGTTCGCCAATCGACTGAACTGTTTTAAGGCGCTGGATTTGAAAACTGCTTGTGAACCAGGTCGATTTCTTCGAGGATTTCGTCTGATAAAGTCAGTGCTGCCGATGCGATATTTTCTTTGAGTTGTGGCATCGTCGTCGCGCCGATGATATTGGAGGTCACAAAAGG
>ERZ802830.4884-NODE-4884-length-10515-cov-8.28872_pt1 | contig 10515 bp, 8 predicted proteins | sample MGYA00345654_ERZ802830 | MGnify/ENA primary metagenome ERZ802830 (study PRJEB30503, sample SAMEA104212375) | marine metagenome | biome: Westerlies Biome; feature: [SRF] surface water layer (ENVO:00010504) within the epipelagic zone...; material: water...
TACTCAGAAGGCAGACAAAAGCCCGTAGCACGAGCTACTATCACGTATTCTATACCGCCTAAAACTAAAGATTAATTTTTAATTTCTGGTTCTTGTTTTTTTTCAGGTTCAACTTTTGGTTTAACACCCGTCGCAAGTGGGTCGTCTTGACGTTGAACTGACCCTTCGAAGTGCGCGCCAGACTCAATTGCAATTGTTTTGTGAATTATATCACCTTCAACGCGAGCTGTAGATGTTAATCTTACTTTAAGCCCTCTAACACGACCTATAATTCGTCCATTAATAACTACGTCGTCTGCAATAACTTCACCCTTAATCGTGGCTGTTTCACCAATAGTAAGCAGATGAGCTTTGATATCGCCTTCGACTGTCCCCTCAACCTGAATATCTCCAGTAGTCTTGATGTTCCCAACAATATTCAAATCTTGCGATAGTATAGAAGCTGGGGGTTTTGGTTTTGCCACCGGATTCATAGAAGTCATTTTTTCAGGCTCTAGAGATTTTGGGGCCTCAGGGGCTTTTTGTGCTGGTTCATTGATTTTACTCTTAGAAAACATTTTGTGCTGCCTTAATAAATTTCATTGGGTTAATGGCTTTTCCGCCTATTCTTATTTCATAATGTAAATGAGTGCCAGTAGAGCGCCCTGTGTTCCCCATGTCTCCTATATGCTGACCGCGGGAAACTCTTTGGCCTTTCTTGACACGAAACTTTGAGAGATGTGCATAACGCGTTTCGAGTCCAAAGTCATGTTTTATTTTGATCAATCTTCCATAAGCGCTTTGCCATCCAACATATGTTACAATACCGTCCGCGGTACTGCGAATAGGTGTACCATGAGGAGCAGCAAAATCTGTGCCATTATGCATTCTGCCCCAACGGGGACCGAATCCAGATGTAAATCGATTAGCTGTCTGTATAGGATGATAAAAGGGATACTTTTCTACAGCTATTCGATAAAGATTTAATTCGTCTAAATTTTCTAAAATTCGTGATGCTTTATCTAGATTTTTATCATAGATGCCAAAAGCTGTTTCGCCATCATCATCCATATAAGACAAATCGTAGCCGCCATAACCGCTATATCCTTGCCGGATTGTTTTTATTAAGCTTTCTGGATTAACACCGGCGGACCGAAACATTTTATCTAAAGGTCCAACTGAAACTGACAAAGCTTCCTCTATAAGACGAAATATTTGTTCATTTCGTTGTTCAATCAGTTTCATTTCTCTTTCGACTCTTTTCACGCTTAGCCGGGCATTGTACGCTTCATCTTCAAGAGTATCTCGATCTTCGGCGGTTTCACTTAAGACTTTAGCAAGAAGAGCTTCTTTCTCTGAATCGGCATCCCTTAAAAAGTTAGGAGAAGTTTCTTCTGGTATATCAGAATTTGTTACTTGCTTTAATTCGATCAGGTTTCTCTTAGCTATTTTCTCTTCTAATCTTGAAGTATTTAGCTTATTCTTTAAAAGAAAGAGAGCTGCGGTTAATTCTTTACGTTCAACTTCTCCGTCCATAAGCGCCATTTGCAAAAATGATATATGGCTAAGTGCCTCTTCAAACTTACTCTGGGCTCGCCTTGATACATCGAATTGAAAATCACGTTCATCAGCTAGAGACATTAATCGCGATTGATAATTTTCTTGGTCTCGCAGAGCTTGCTCTCTGAAATTTCCAGCTCCAAGGCTATCCATTGCCACAATGGCTACGGAAATTATCGACCAAGCAATAATACAAGAAATTATAATAAAGAAACCTGCCTGAGTACTTGATTTTAAATTAATAAAATGAGTTCTACCATTTGTTTTAATAAGCAACTGCCGCGAAGGAATTGCCTTTTGAAAAAAGACTTCTAAGCGCTCAGAAAATTTTGCTTTCAAGTTTTTGTTGCTCACTTTTATGCCATAGACAAATAAAAATCACTTAAATTTGATAACTATAACATAATAAATTGGCAATAATTTTATTAAAAAAGTTTTATTGGTGGATACTTGAAGTTGAGTTAGACTTTTAGTGGTGCAAACAGGTTGTATCTGTTTCTTAAAGGCTTTGGATTACTTCTAAAACCTCGTTCACATGCCCGGCAACCTTTACTTTGCGCCACTCTTTCGCAATTAAGCCCTTACCATCGATTAAAAAGGTTGATCTTTCTATCCCCATGTAAGTTTTTCCATACATAGATTTTTCTTTCCATACCCCAAAATCTTCACAAACATTACCGTCTTTGTCGGAAAGTAATGATATCGCTAGGTTTTGCTTTTTAATAAACTTGTCGTGGCTTTCCACACTATCTTTCGAAATACCAAAAACACTGACTTTAGCGTTATTAAAGTGTTCAAGATTTTCGGTGAAATCTTTAGCCTCTCTTGTACATCCAGACGTGTTGTCTCGAGGATAGAAAAATAAGATAATTGGATTGGGCCTGAGGTCTTTTAGATCTATAATTTTTCCAGTTTCGTTTGGCAAAATTACAGAAGGGGCCGGGCTTGGTGTAATTGACATATTTTGATCCTGTTATTAGGCGTTGATAATGATAGTAGGTCAGATAAGAATATTTGAAAGAGAAGATACAAATATTGAAAAATTTTTTTAAGATATTTTTACTGCCAAATACAAGCTCAGCTATTTTCCGTTGGATTGCTACAATAGTTTTTTCCCTCATACTTTTTTTTGCTGTAGTTACCATTGCGTTAATTGCAGTTTTACGTGATAGAGAGGTGCAAATCCCACAAAGGTTTGCCAGCAAAATACTTTATGAAATTAACTCTTTATCTTCTCCTTATTTGGTTGAGGCGGGTGGTGTTTCCTTGTCCTTGGATGATGGCTTTGTGCCGGAGATAAATATAAGCGGTGTTGACTTATTATTTCCCAGTAAAGAACCACTTTTATCGTTCAATTCATTAAAAGCTAAATTTTCTTTAGTGGATATAATTTCCGGTAAATTCAGAGTATCTTCAGTAACTTTAGATAGCGCAAATCTATCTATAATAAGAAAAATTAATGGCTCGTTAAATCTTGAATTCGGGGCTGAAAATATTTCTGAAAATAACTATTTTGATATTTTAGCCGTTCTAAAAAAACTAGACGAATATTTCGATGTTGATGAAATGGAAAGATTTCAGGAATTAAATCTATTCGGGTTAACAGTACAGTTTGAGGATCAACGTGCAGGTAAGATTTATACTATAGATGGTGCTAGGGTTCGCCTCGATCGGCAAGATGAAGCCTTGGTGATGGGTTTTGATTTGGCTTTGTTATCTGGTGGAGAAGGGGTTGCGACAATTGAGGGGAATTTTAAAAGTACTATAGGCCAATTGGACAGTGAGTTTGGTCTCTTACTCAATGAAGTTTCCGCGCAAGATATTGCCAGCCTATCTCCAGAATTTGGATGGTTAAGTGTTTTAGAAGCCCCAATTTCTGGTGCTTTACGAGGATCGTTAGATAAATATGGAAAACTGGATCCCATAAATACGACCCTGCAAATAGGTTCAGGCTCGTTAAAGCCTTCGAATGATATTGAATCTATTTCCTTTAATGCCGCTCGAGCTTATTTTTCCTATGCTCCAGGAAGTGGTGAGGTTAATTTCGATGAAATATATATTGATAGCAAAGATCTAAAAGCTAATGCTGATGGGTTTTTGATTATTGAAGATTTAGAAGATTTGCCAGAGACATTCGTTGCTCAATTAAACTTTACTGATCTGCAAACTGGAAGATTTGGTATATTAAACAATGGTATTTCTTCCAATTCGGCCGGTATAACTTTTAGAGTTAAGCTTGATCCCTTCGATGTGGAAATTGCTCAGTTGCACATCTACGATCAAAACTCGAAAGTCAGAGTTAATACAGATGGATTTATTACGGTAAGGGATAATAATTGGGTTATCTCTTTAGACACACACAGTGATACTGCAGATTTAGACGATGTTTTTTATTATTGGCCGAAACAACATAAACCAAAAGTAAGAAAATGGGTGGCTGATCATTTCGAAGAAAGTAAGCTTTTCGATATTTCGATGCAAACAGAAATAGAAAATGGGTTGGCTCCAAAACTATCATGGAGTTTTGCATTTGCTGAAACAAGTTTCACTCCCTTTAAAGATTTTCCCTTAGTCGAACGGTCTTCAGGACATTTTGTATCTAGGGATTATGCGACGAGTGTTATTCTGGAAGAAGGCATTGTCTATGACGATACAGGTAAGTTTGTTGATATTGGCAAAAGCAGTTTTTTTATCAAAGACAGTCGCATCAAACCTAGTCCCGCAGAAATACTGATTAGCGCTCATGGGGATTTAAGCTCAATATCTGAGATATTAAATAAACCGCCTTTAAAGATACTAGATAGAGCCCAGCAACCAGTAACTTTTGGAAATGCTCAGGTTTCTGGAAAGGGTCGAGTAGAAGTACTTTTGAAAAATAATTTAACTTCAGATGAAATTTTTTATGAAGTTACTGGTAGGGCTGAAAATTTTTCTTCCAATGTAATTAATCAGGACATTGAAATTTCGGATGGCACTTTAGATTTTTTCGCTGACACAAAAAAAGGTTTAGAAATTAAGGGTAATGCAAAAGTAAAAAATTTACCCGTTATAGCAAATTTTTCAGGCGCTTTAGCAAAAGGAGAAACTAAAAATATAGAAATTAGTTTTGACTTATCGGAGCAAGCTATGGAACTGCTACCAGCTGGTATGCCTGATATTAAAATTACAGGTTCTGCTCCGGCCAAATTATCTTTAAAATTTCTTTCGGGGGGAAATACAGAATTTAGCTTAACTAGTAATTTGAATGGGGTCGAATTGGGCTATCTACCAATAGGGTGGGTGAAAGAGATGGATGATGAAGCCGAGCTAAAAATTTCTGGGAGTATAGGTGATGAATTGGTTATTGACGATATTGTCTTAAATTCCCGCGATTTGACTTTGGTTGGTTCTGCTTCGCAAAAAAAAGATGAAGACTTTGTGATGAAATTTGCAAGGCTAGCCTTGCGAGATGCGTTTGACCTGCAGCTTTCGATAGAAAAAGGCGGAGCACTTGATGTCACTAATGGTGAACTTAACATGCAAGAATTTCTGAAATTACCACTAGTTAAAAATTCATCAGGAAAATCAGTACCAATATCAATTTATTTGGATGAGTTAAAATTGCACGAAAAACAAGTTGTTACGAGGTTTTCTGCAGCTTTAGGTTCCAGTGGAAAAGGAGAATTTTCTGGATTTTTGAATGACTTAGCCTCTTTTGATGGAACTTTGGAAAAAGTAGAAGAGGGCTATAGTATTAACGCAAACTCTACTAATGCTGGATCTTTTGTCAGAGCCCTGGGCGCTGCAAGGGCTGCGGATGGGGGTACAGTACAACTAAGCCTCAGGCATCTAAAGAATTCACCCGGAATGAAAGGAAAATTAAAAATTAAAAATATTCGCCTGCGAAATATGCCTGCTCTGCTAGAGCTTTTAGATGCTATAAGTATTGTGGGATTATTAGACCAACTGCAAGGTCCTGGGTTGATTTTAAACGAAATTGAGGCAGATTTTGTTAACTTGCCAGATCAAATAAAATTTGAAAGAGCATCAGCTTTTGGTCCTTCTATTGGTATTTCATTGGAAGGGTACTATGCTAAGGCCACTAACAATTTGAATATGCAGGGGGTTTTGTCGCCCCTTTACGTCGTAAACGCAATTGGATCTATTTTTACTAGAAAAGGTGAGGGACTTTTAGGATTTAATTATAGGTTAAAGGGAAATGCGGATAGACCAGAAGTTTTAGTTAATCCACTTTCTATTTTCACTCCTGCTATTTTTAGGGAAATTTTCCGACGCCCAGCTCCTAATTTGGAATGATTAATGTTGTTGAGTGATTTTGATTTTGAACTACCAGAAGAATTGATTGCAATAAGACCGGCAAGCCCAAGATCTTCAGCCAGATTGCTAATGGCAAGGGGAGATAAAATTGATGATAGACTTGTTAGTGACCTCCCTAAATTCTTAAAACCTGGAGATCGATTAGTCTTAAATGATACAAAAGTACTTCCAGTAAGAATGAGTGGAGTTAGAAATCGATCATTTGATGGTAATAAAATTGCGTCCGCTAACATAGAAGTTACCCTATTAACTAAAAAAAAACAACGAACACGGGGTGCTTTGATTAAACCATTGCGCCGGATGAAATTGGGCGAAAAGATTATTTTTGATAAAAGTTTTCACGCGAAACTAATAGACAAAACTGATGGGCAAGCTGTGCTCCAATTTAATATTGAGGGCACCGAATTCATGAAACGTTTGGAAAATTTGGGGATTATGCCTCTACCTCCATATATTGCCTCTAAGCGTCCAGCTGATGAACGTGACAATGTTGATTATCAATCTGTATTTGCTCGAAATTCAGGTTCCGTAGCGGCACCCACCGCATCGTTACATTTTGATCATGATTTGCTGGCGGAAATTGATAAAATTGGCGTGGAGACTTCGTTTGTCACACTTCATGTTGGTGCAGGAACATTTATGCCAGTTAAAGATGAAGATATTAAAAATCATAAAATGCACTCTGAATTTGGACATATTAGTCAGGAGACGGCCGATGAAATAAAAAAAACACAAAAAAATGGAGGAAGAATAATACCAGTTGGGACGACTGCATTAAGATTGTTGGAAACAGCAGCTCAATCGGATGGCACATTAAGCGAGTGGTATGGTGAAACGGATATTTTTATTTATCCAGGCTTCAAATTTAAGGTTGCTGATGGATTAATGACAAACTTTCATCTGCCAAAATCTACTTTGATAATGCTAGTTTCGGCTTTGATGGGCAAAGAAACTATTGAAACTATCTATAATCACGCCATAAAACATCGGTATAACTTTTTTTCTTATGGAGATTCGTCACTCCTTTTCCCATAGAAAATAATATTCAGTTTTTGAGGTGTTAATATGTTGCTCGTTATGCAAGGGTCTTGGGCTCTCTTGTTGGGTATGCTTTTTTTGCAACTTGGGAATGGCCTTCAAGGTACGTTACTAAGCGTAAGAGGAGAATTAGAGAACTTTTCTACTTTTGAGATGTCGGTTGTAATGTCGGCTTATTTTTTGGGGTTTTTAGGAGCCAGCAGGCTTGTGCCTGAGTTAATAAGGCGTGTTGGTCATGTTAGAGTTTTTGCTGCTCTCGCTTCATTTATTTCTGCAGTTTTGATCCTATATCCTCTTTTGGTTAATCCTTGGGTTTGGACTGGAGGTAGGGTTATCATTGGTTTTTGCTTTTGTGGTGTTTATATAACAGCTGAAAGTTGGTTGAATAATTCTGCAACAAATGAAAATAGAGGCCAGCTTTTGTCTTCTTATATGGTTGTACAAATGGCCGGTATTGTAGCAGCACAACTTTTATTGCTTGTTGGAGATCCAGGTGGGTTTGAGCTTTTTGTATTAATTTCCGTATTAGTATCGATTTCTTTTGCGCCAATTTTATTGTCGATAACCCCCACGCCTGCTTTTGAGACTACTAAACCGATGAGTATTAAGAAGTTATTCTCTACTTCACCTTTAGGTTGCGTGGGCATGTTTTTTTTGGGCGGTGTATTCTCAGCTCAATTTGGAATGGCTCCTGTATTTGGTACTAATGCTGGTTTATCCCTATCTGAGATTTCAATTTTTGTTGCTGCCTTTTATATTGGAGCAATGGTTTTTCAATTTCCTATTGGTTGGCTTTCAGACCGAATAGATCGAAGAATTTTGATTGTTGCGACATCAGCAATTGGGTTTATAGCGGCTGTATCTGCCATCATGGTTGACGATTTTTTTCTAATATTCGTAGGGAGTGCATTTTTTATTGGTGGTATGTCAAATCCTCTGTACTCTTTACTTATAGCATATACAAATGACTTCCTCGAACTTGATGACATGGCTTCTGCTTCCGCTGGATTGCTGTTTTTAAATGGATTAGGCGCTATAAGTGGACCTTTATTGACTGGTTATTTAATGACAAAAATGGGACCTCAAGGGTTTTTTATAATTTTAGCCACTTTGTTAGGCTTGCTGACAGTTTATGGTTTTTATAGAATGACCCAACGGGGGATTTCTGACGTAGATACCTCTAGTTACGCAACCGTTCTCCCTACAGCCTCTGCTGTTGCTGTTGAAATTGCTCAAGAGTTAGCTATTGAGGCAGCCGAAGAAGCGGATGAAAGTCAGTCTTCGTTCTAAAAAATACTTCACAAAAATTAAAACTCATGTCTTAATGCACTAAAAAAGCAGGATAACAGGCATGAAACCCGAATTTATTTTAAGTTTCTGGCTCGACGAAGTTGGGCCTGATCATTGGTATAGTTTTGATGAATCTTTGGATGGATTGATTGAACAAAAATTTAAAGAAACCTTGGAGCATATCCTTTCAGGAGGGCACAGCCTTTGGCTAACTTACCCTTCTGGGGCCTTAGCGTACATTATAGTCTTGGACCAGTTTTCCAGAAATATTTTTCGCGGAAATAAAAGCTCTTTTTCTGCTGATAGAATTGCGATCGCAGCCTCTAAGCAGTCAATAAAGTATGGGTTCGATTTGAAATTAAGTGAGCCAGCCCGTCAGTTTTTTTATATGCCATTAATGCACTCTGAAAATTTGTACGATCAGGAAAGATGTATTCGTCAAATATTGGAAAAACTCCCATTAACTGGAGCTAGTTTACTTAAACACGCTCGAGCGCACCGTGAATTAATAAGGAGTTATGGTCGGTTCCCAGGTAGGAATAGTCAATTGGGGCGTACGAATACTTCATTCGAAAAAGAGTTTTTTGATCACGGCGGTTATCAGGGTGTTTTCTCAAGAATAAACATCTCTGCTGCCTAACTTATATTATACTATAACAAAAGACAGATTGAATATTTAAATTTAATAGTTTAACGCTAAACAATATTTGTTTTGGAGCTAAATATGTCGCAAAATGACTTTGATGTAGTTGTAATTGGTGCTGGGCCTGGCGGCTATGTTGCCGCTATTCGAAGTGCGCAGCTGGGTCTTAAGACAGCAATTGTTGAGCGAGAGCATATGGGAGGCATTTGTCTTAATTGGGGGTGTATTCCAACAAAGGCAATGTTGCGATCTGCTGAGATTTTTCATCTGATGCACCGGGCAAATGAGTTTGGATTGACGGCAGAACAAATATCTTTTGATTTGGATGCGGTCATAAAGAGGTCTCGTGGTATTTCTAAACAACTGAACCAGGGCGTAACGCATTTGCTAAAAAAGAATAAAGTTAAATCTTTTATTGGAGAGGCTACTATTCTTAAAAAGGGAAAAATTAAAGTTTCAAAAGATAAAAAATCTGAAGAACTATTAACTGATAATATTATAATTGCGTCTGGCGCGCGGGCTAGAGAATTGCCTGGTTTGGAGGCAGATGGAGAAGTAGTGTGGACTTATAAGCATGCGTTGACACCTGCGCGTATGCCCAAAAAGCTACTAGTAATAGGCTCTGGAGCAATAGGAATAGAATTTGCTAGCTTCTATAATACTCTCGGCGCTGATACCACAGTTATAGAGTTGGTGGATCGAATTTTGCCTGCAGAAGATGCTGAAGTTGCAAGCTTTGCTCATGAACAATTTCTGAAGCAAGGGATGAAAATTTTAACTCGGGCATCCGTAAAGAAAAATGAGCTCAAGAATAATATTGCTAATATCCAAATAGAGCACGATGGTAAAATAATAACGGAACAATTCGATACTGTTATTTCGGCTGTTGGCATAGTTGGAAATATAGAAGAATTAGGCCTTGATAAGTTGCCAATTAAAACTGAAAAATCGCATATAAAAACTGATAGTAAATGTAATGTTGGTATAGAGGGGATCTATGCAATTGGGGACGTAGCTGGAGCGCCGTGGCTAGCCCACAAGGCAAGCCATGAGGGTGTGATGGTGGCTGAGTTAATTGCTGGAAAGGATGTTCACGCTGTTGACCCAAGTTCTATCGCAGGATGTACTTATTGTAATCCTCAAATAGCAAGTGTTGGATTTACCGAAGAGGATGCAAAGGAAAAAGGATTAAATATAAAGGTTGGTCGCTTTCCATTTATTGGTAACGGTAAGGCAATTGCTTTGGGTGAGCAGGAAGGCTTAATCAAGACAATTTTTAATGCTGAAACTGGAGAACTTTTGGGTGCACATATGGTGGGTGCAGAAGTGACAGAATTAATTCAAGGATATGTGTTAGGTCAAAAATTGGAGACAACTGAAGAAGATTTAATATCAACAGTCTTTCCTCACCCTACGCTTTCAGAAATGATGCATGAAAGTGTATTAGATGCTTACGATCGTGCAATTCATATTTAAGAAGACACGTTATAATCGATAATTGACAATTTACTGCAAGACGGTGCCTTATCCTCGGCGTCTACCGCCGCGCCTTCGAGACCTTCCACCTTCACCAGAGTTTTCACTTGAGGTACTAGTTGGCTTGTTGAATTTAATCCAGGCTCCACCGTGTGGATCGTTGTTTGTGAGTAAGTTTGCCGCCCGTATTGCCTCCATCTCTTTTCCTGGGC
>ERZ802830.4885-NODE-4885-length-10514-cov-16.1552_pt1 | contig 10514 bp, 13 predicted proteins | sample MGYA00345654_ERZ802830 | MGnify/ENA primary metagenome ERZ802830 (study PRJEB30503, sample SAMEA104212375) | marine metagenome | biome: Westerlies Biome; feature: [SRF] surface water layer (ENVO:00010504) within the epipelagic zone...; material: water...
AGTCCTCGGGCAATCTGGTCGGGGGCGTTTTTTTTTTTGTTTTACTACAAAATCACTACAAATTGTTTGTTTAACGGAATGTTTATTCTTGCATATGTTGACGCAATAGTTTCTTGCTATATCACTGGATTGGTCAAAACACCAATTCCATCAACTGATACGCTAACCGTATCACCTGGCTTTAAAAACTTTGGTGGTTTAAAACCAAGCCCCACGCCCACTGGTGTTCCAGTGGCAATAATGTCACCTGGAATTAATGTCATTGTCGCGGTCAAGGTTTCCATCAAGGTGGGAATATCAAAAATCAAATCTGCAATTTGCGCTTGTTGCCTAACTTCGCCGTTAACAGTTGTTGAAATTTTGGCGTCAGTAATATCAGGTAATTCATCAACTGATACGATTACTGGCCCAAGTGGAGCAAAACTATCAAGGCTTTTCCCAAGGAACCATTGATTATGTTTCTGCTGCAAGTGCCTAGCTGTGACGTCATTTAGAATTGTGTATCCAAAAATATATTTGAATGCCTCGCTTCTTTCGACTTTGTGCGCCCGTTTTTTGATAATGAAACACAACTCACATTCGTAATCCACTGAGTTAGTGTTGTCCAAAGATGAATTAATTGGAGCATTGTGACCAATGACCGACGTAGTGGCTTTTGTAAAAATTACTGGAACAGATGGTATCTCTTCTTTAGTTGATGTATCAAAGCCCGAGTCATTAAACTCCTTCGCATGTGCATAATAGTTTTTTCCAACACAAAAAATATTGCGTCGAGGTTCAGGAATTGGTGCCAACAATTCAACATCTTCTAAATCGAGTGTAGTTTCACCGCCTTGCCAGGGACTTGTGCCCTTTTCACCCTCTATGAGATTTAGCACAGCATTGATTGCGTCTGGACTATCATCTTTAATTATAATCCTATTTTTGTCAGTTAAGACGCCAGCTTTGATATTATTCTTATGGCGAAAAGTGATTATTTTCATAAGACTTAACTCTCTGTTTAAATTAGATGAAAATATTTTCCATTGAGAAGCTTTTAACAATAAATTACTTGTAAACAGGTGGAGTTCGACCAAAAAATCCATCCAAGATATCATATACCATTTCATAGTTTTTCTGTTGGAAGCTGGCATGCGAAATCCCTTCCATAACTGTGAACTGTTTGTCCTGATGAGGAAGCTTTTCAAAGAAACTCAAGAGGTCCGGTACACTTGCTATCCCATCATATTGACCCCGTAAGATAATAGTTGGTACTGTGATGTTTTCTGGGTTTACTAACGGTAGGCGTGAACACATGTCGATGTAGGTTCCATTTGGCATTGAGTCATCAAGTGAACAAATGGCCTGGGCAAAAGCATCAATTACTTTGGGTTCCACACAATCAGGGTGATCTCGATTAAATATTGATTGCACAAAAGCATAATTGATTGGTCGACGCTTTGATTTTGAAAATTCAGGCAGTTTTTTACGTCGTTCTATTAGAGTAGGACTTCCTTCTCCTGTCCAAACAAATGCGTCTAAAGCTAAGCGTCCTAACCTTTCAGGATACTGTTCAGTAAATACAGCTGCTCGAAGCGCTCCTGAGGATATCCCATAAAGGTGTATGCCTGTACAACCGGAATACTGCTTTATATAGGCTGTTGCTGCAGCAAGATCATCAGCGCCGTTAGCAATGTCACAAGTGATGTCCCGATGTTTTGAAGACCTTCCATAACCCTCCATATCAACACACCACGTATCGTAGCCGAGGGCAGCAAAATAGTTCATCGCTGAACTGAAAGGTCTCCCCTTAACTTCAAGGTCAAAAGTTGGTTGGGAAGCCATTGATGAACCATGCACAAAAAGGATTGTTCCATTTTTTGCCTCATCACTTGGGAGAAATTTGTTCCACATAAACAGATCAACGTCACCTTTTTTTGTCCAGTGTTCTTCACCAACAACTAAATTTTCAAGGTGTTCATTTTTCATTGTCTTTCCTCTAAATGTTAAGTGATGTTGTCCATTTTTAATATTTCAAGTCCTTGGTTTCGGTCTAAGACGTAAATGAAGCCATTTTTATCGACGTCAACATCGTTACTTTGGGGACTTGAAAACCCTTTGGGTGCAGCTGGAATATAATGGGCTACTTCTCGAGGTGAGAATGGATCAGCAATATCCACCACTCGTAATCCACCAGAGAACCAAGTTACATATACAAGGGTGCCATCAATTTTTTCTCTAAACTGATGAGCGCCAAACCTACCCTTTTTTTGAGACCAAGGTGATTCTGTTTCGCTTACATTAAAAGTAGATAATGCATGGATGTTGTTGAGGTCAGTTACATCAAAAATCCATAAGAATGCATGTAGTTGTCCTGGTGTATGATCGTGCTCCTCATCCACCACGACTGCAATACGGCGTCCGTCAATCAATTGTTCACAGGGAAGTACTGTATGTGTGGGTTCAGGAAAGGGTGGGTGATAATTGTGACCTGCAATAGTTGTTGGATTGCAAATATCACTGATATCAATAACTTGAAAACCTGCATTCCAAACAGCAGCCCATAATTCATTGCCAACTCGTAATGCGTGATGTAGGCGGTTTTTGTAGCCTTTCCAACTTGGTTTTTCTCCAGCATCTAAATGCTGGCCAGGCATGTGCCATCGCGATATCTCTATTGGTCTCTTCGGATCAGCAAGATCATAAATAACTAGTATATTTCCGATGTAACCATTCATCTCGGTAGAGATATAAGCGTAGTTTTCATCCATATCAAAACGATGGACACCAAAGCCGTATGTACGAACATAGGATAGTAATTCGGGATTCTTTGGGTCAGAAATATCCCAAACTCGAAAGCCACCATCTTGATAGCCTTTCTTAAGAAACTGTCGGACGTCAGCTAACTTAGATGGAGGCAGGCCAAGCGCATCAGCAATTTCCGAATCATCTGGTTGTCTGTTCAGTGATGCGGTTAGTGTTCTGATTACGTTTGGAAGTTGTTCGCCCTTACGTAACAAATGTCGTTGCGCCTGTTCGACATTGGTGATCATTATTTTCCCTGCCACACGAACTTTATGTGTATGTGATAACTCATCCTCTAAAAAAATTTGTTTCAAAACCTTAGGTTTTGACGGATTCTTTATATCGATTATTGTGGTTCCATTTGGAGCATCCATGTGGCCAACAAAGGCAAGGCCGTCTTGCACAGTAATCTGACCGCCACCAGGAATGTTTAGCCGCGCTACAGGGGTAATGTTCTTAGCGATCGGCTCATTAAGGAGGTCTGTCATTGCTTAACCTTTTTTTGTTTTTTTATAATTTAATACTGCGGGCAGAACCAATGTTGCCACTAGTAACGCCCATAAAGCATTTCCAAGCGATGATGAGAATAAAACTGTGGCGTCACCTCCTGACATTTTAAGGGCTCGCAACATATATTGTTCAAGCAATGGGCCAAGGATCACGCCTATTAGGATTGCTGCAACATGATATCCAGTTTTGCGGGCAATATAGCCCAATATACCAAAGGCAAATGCAAGGTACATATCAAACATGTATTCACGTGGCACAAATGATCCAACTAAAGTAAAGGCTATGATTATTGGCGACATATAAATTGTTGATATAAGCGTCACCCTCGACATGTAACGAGACATCGGCAGAATCGTGAACGACATTAAGAGGTAAGTCACAAACATGGCCATGAACACCCCATAGCCAAGATCAGGACGTTCAGTGAACAACCCTGGACCTGTTGGTACTCCTTGATACTGCATCACTACCATCATGATAGCTGCTGTTGCACCGCCCGGAATCCCTAGCACCATTAGTGGAATCAATGTGCCTGCAGTAACTCCATTATTTGCAGCTTCTGGTGCAATCAATCCTTCAACATGCCCAGTGCCATAGGCTTCGGGGGTCTTTGAAAAAGTACGTGACTGTTGATAAGCAACAAAAGATGCAATGGCAGCCCCCGCTCCAGGAATGACGCCAATCACAAGGCCAATAAGGCTTGTCCAAGTGACATGAAACCAACGTTTGAGAGTTAGCTTTGCTCCATAAAAGGTTTCGGACCAACTTGCATTTTTTACTTGCTGAACCCTTTCTTTTGACAGGAATGAACCAGTCTCAATGACCATAAAAGCTTCAGAAATGGCAAATAAACCAACAAGAGCTGGTATTAAAGGCACACCATCATAAAGCTCAAGAAAGCCCATGGTGCCGCGTGGCGTGGCGTAAATATGGTCTGCGCCAATTGAACCGATCATTAACCCAACAAACCCTGCAATTAAACCTTTAATCGTGTCTTTCGTGGCAACAGAAGCAATCAAAGAAATGCCAAAAAGCATCACAACTACCATTTCAACACTGTGCATATAAAAGCCTACTCGGGCGAGCCAAGGCATTGTCATTAGAGCAATCACTGTTGTTAACAAGCCGCCTAGAATTGATGACACAAATGAAATTGAGAGCGCCCTCTGACCTAAGCCTTGTTTTGCCATTGGATAGCCATCCAGCGGAGTTGCTGCAGCACCGGCAGTACCTGGAATATTTACCAAAATTGCAGGAATTCCTGCGCCAAGACGTGAAGAGCAATAGAGAGCAATCATGAAAACTAAACCCACTTCAACTTCCATAAGGAAGGTAAACGGCAGCAAGACAATAATCGTATTTGCAGCGCTGAACCCTGGAATACCGCCAACAAACAGACCTAAAAAGATACTCGGGATAATCACCCACCAAAGACCGAGTTGATGAACGAATAATTCAACAAAAAACTGAGCATCAATTGTCATTTGACAAAAACCCCCTTCAAGACTTCCTCGATAAGTCCCTTTGGTAGCCTCGTCTCAAACATTAAGATAAAAACTGTGTAGCTGACGGCACCCATAGTAATGGCTAAAAGAAGCTTAACAAAAGTTCTGCGGCCATTGTCCAACAAAGTCATGGATGACCAGAGAAAAAAAATTGTTGCAAGAGTGTATCCAAAAAACTCAACAAAAAACAAATAGCCAATTGTGAGTATAATGAATGCTGTTTGTTGTGTTTTTAGCGCTGGCAGTAGCTTTTGGTAGGGTACCCTAAAGACTGCCTTGTCAGTGATAACTTCTAGTAGTTTGCGTATAAAAAAAATTGAACAAACTATTATTAGAATCAAGCCAACCATGACCGCATTGACTTGCGCGGTCCAAGGAGAGTCAATGATTGTTGAAAAATAATAAGTTGTAAAAATAATTCCGAAAATGGGCAGTAACAGTTCACCTGCGACATTGTATTTACTATTGATTTCAGATTTTTTATTTGACATGGATTATATCCAAAATAAGTTTTTTTAGAAAAATATACAGGAGCATTGTAGATCAACGCTCCTGTAACATCTTAATCACTTACCAGTTAGAAGAGGCTTAAACCGCTCTCCCATCTCAAGCATTGCCTGCTTAAATTCAGCACAATCCTTAACACCCCCATAATTGGCATAGGGCCAAAAGCCTTTTGATTTCAGAAATGCATCCTTAAATCCTGGATCATCAAATGCTTTTTTACCTGTTCTCTGCAACATTTCAAAACGGTCTGGATGAGCATCGACTGCCGCTTTATGAATGCCAAAAGCTCTGGCTGAAAACATTGCCGGAAGTTTGGTTCCAAAATAATCATTCATAGTGGGCGCATTATCCAACTTTTCCCCTGCAACATTTTTGTCATTGAACACCAACATAGTTCTGCAAGCATCTGCTGCTTTTATGACGGAACCCGATGTCAAGACGCAAAAGTCCATCTCTAACGTTACTGCTCCGGCGACAGTGTTTTTTCCTCCTGATAAAGGTACCAAGTTAAATTTTGCTCCTGTGTGTTCTCCCAACGCTAAGATTCCTATGGAGGCTGGGTGTGCTAGGCGGCTTGTACCAACGTTTAATGTGCGTTTCTTACCTTCAGCAACAATATCGTCGATTGATCTAAATTTACTTTCTGCGCCGACAAACACACAGCCGGGGTCGGTATCAACTCTATTAAAATAAATGTAATCTTCGATATTAAACGAGGGTGCCTTCACTGCCCAGTTGAGAACTTCTGGACCCATATTTCCAAAGATCAAGCTATAGGCATCAGGTTTATATTTACCCATGTAAACTTCGTAGCCAACACGTCCAGAAGCTCCTGGAAAAAAACCGGGCTCGAAATTTGTGTTCATGTGGTTTTTCCACAAAGAAGTAAAAGCTCGAAACAATCGATCAGCCCCGCCACCTTCACGGGTTGGAATAATCACATCAATATTTCTATCAGGGTAAGATGCTAATGCGGGCATCGCCAAGCCACCTCCAAGCATCAAACTACCTGTGGCTAAACCGCCTTTAATGAAAGTACGTCTCTTCACTGAATTTTTTGTCATAATTTCCTCCCTAATCTGCGCATCTAAAAAAACCTCTTCAAAACTGAAATGAAATGCGCAGTTAATCAAATCAGTCGGGTTATTCTGCTAATTCAGGCCTTACATATGATCCTGATTTTTTGTAATGGTTAAGTAGTAGCGATGCTGCAAGGTCAGCATCGCGATTCACGACAGCATCACAAACCTGAGTGTGTTCAGTAGCTACATCGCGCCCGTGGTAAAGATTTACAGCGGCTAATTCACGATACCGAATGTTGTGCTCATATAATTGTTTGCAAAATTTAATAAGCAGTGACGATCTGCATGCTGAAATTAGTGTCATATGAAAGTTCTTATGAGCAGATTCCCATGCAGGATTTGACGTAAAACGTTTCTTATCTAAAGAACGTGAAATACGGGAGAGTCTGTAATTAGCTGTTATAACTTGCTCTTCCCAAAGCAAGGTACCGCTTGATACCGAATCCCGAATTGCTTGCTCTTCAAGCAAACAACGCATGTTCAGAATTTCTTCATATTCATTCAGGCTGACATTTGAGACAAAAAAGCCTCTCTGCTCGACTCTTTCAACAAGATTGTCAGAAGTTAAAAGACTCAGCGCTTCTCGAACTACGCTTGATCCAAACGCATACTCTGCTTTGAGCTCATCAATTTTTAGTTTGCGGCCCGGCTTAATGCGACCAGAAACGATTTCAGTTTTCAATTTCAGGTAAGCTTTACTAACAAGGGATTTGGAGTTTTCTAGAATCACAACCTCTTGGATTAAATCATTCTTAAGCAAGGGGTTTTTGAGAGTCATTGTTATTTACCTAAACCAAAATTTTGAGCAAATCATATCCACGGAAATTAATAATACCTATTTTTTTAAAAAAACATATCTTTTATTAAAAATCGATATTTTGCAAAACAATGGGCCATGGCAACAGTTAGTTGCTAGCTAATGTGATACTTGTGTGCCCATAGTTAAGTTTTTTGGAGTATCTACAAATGCTTTTAAGCAAACTGCAGATTCTTTGAAGAAAGGTTAGGAAAGAGCGCGTATCAAATCGCAAAAAAAGCTGGCAAAAAGCCTGAACGGATGAGGAAAGTTGGCAGCAAAGGCGCTCCGACTGCTGAGGGATTTCGGCAATCTGCTAAGACTGCTAGGGCATAAATCTGGTCACGTTTGGTCACGGTTTTTGCTAACTATGGCCACCCAAACGCACCCAAAATAACCCAGAAAACCCGTAATATAACGCTCAAAAACTGGTTAAAACCGCCCTTTCACGGCGGCAACAGGGGTTCGAATCCCCTACGGGATGCCAAAGCTTTTTTCCATCATTTTGGATTTTAGTTCTGATGCGCGTCATTGCGCGTCAATCAGGCTGCTATTTGTCTTGGCTTTGGCAAGGCGGGTACTGTTTGGCTGGGTTCGGTCTTGCATCGATTGACATTTTGCGGAATGATCTGGGCTTACGCCGCTTGCACCAATCAAGAGCCGGATGACCGATTTGTCCCAGATAAAACAGCCCCCGATAAAATATCAATCGCCAGACTCCGCTGACGCCAAGCCAAGGCCGATCTTGCAGCCGCAATGCCCATCTTGCGGGCGGCCTGAAAATATTGTGTGGGTTCATGGTCATGGGCAATGTGCGCATTGCCACATGAATGTTATGCCATGCTGTGACGGCGAAACCTGCGAGGCACCATAGGCGTGTTTCGCCACACAGGCCGGTTTTAGCCACAGCCATCCTCGACAAACTGGCTTAGCGGCGAATTGATCCTTGCCATCATTGGCAGAACCGCCTAATAAACGACCATTATTTTGATTGGGAGATCATAACCATGAATGCGAATATTGGTGTTTTACTCGTTATCGGCTTTCCGCTTGCACTTCTTGCCTGTCTTTGGGTGTTTGACAAGGTTTCAGTCAGGCCTGAATAAGCCCTTATTTTGCCTGTGCCTTTGTTTAAGAGCGCGTCGCTATGATTGGTCGAGCGCCTGCATGGCAGCATGAAATGCCAAAAGAACGCATTTGTGCCGGTTGCGGATATCACGCACCGGCTCAAATTTTGCCATTTCTTCACTCGGAGCTTGGTCTTGCTCTTTGCCGATCCATGTGGCGAATTGCGCTGTCATCTGGCGGGCTGTGTTTTGCTGCAGGCCTTCGAATTGCGCCACAACCAGACCCGCGCCAGCCTCGCATAAAGCGCAGCCTCGAACCTTGATCCCAATATTATTGATGGCGTCGTCTTTCAGTGCAAAGGATATATCTACCCTATCACCGCAGGTTGGATTATCACAGCTGGCTTGAAACGGGGCGTTTATGTCCAACTCGCACGAGCGGGATTGTTTGGCTAGCTCTAGAATCTGTTTCTGATAAAGCGCATCCAAGAATTTGGTTCCCGCCTGAGTGAGTAAGTTATCCGGCGCTTTTGATTAGCATAAACAAAGCCACGGCTGAAACAGCATAGGCGGCGATCATTAACCAATGAGGTGATGTGTAGACATTTTCTTCAGGAACATGGGCGGGACGCTGTTTGTTTGTTGATGAAGCCATTGGTTTATCCCCAAAATTCGTTTCAAAGCAAAATATAAGAGTCGGATTCATAGCCTGAGGCCTTGTCAAAAACAAGCCATTTGCCTGCAATTTTTGGAAAAACCATCACTGCCTAAAATCAAAAATACATGTGATTGAAACGATATAGTCACCGAAATAGCATTGAAGCCGTAAAAAAAGCCATCTAATGTAGTTATCAAATATACACGATACAGAGTTTTTGATTTCAGATGCGTTTCCTGATCTTGTTTACGACCTTGATGGCTGGCTGGTTGCTGATGTCAGGCATTTATAATGGCCTGCTAATTGGGTTTGGTATTGTCAGTTGTTTGCTTTGCACATGGCTCAGCCTTCGCATTGGCGCGACTGATCGCGAAGGCCTGCCAACGCATCTTTTTGCGCGGTTGCCAGCCTATTTGGTTTGGCTGATTGGTGAGATTGTTTTATCCAACATTGCAACAGCCAAAATCATTCTTCGCGGAGAATCTGATCCTGAAATTTTTGAAGTCCCCGCCAATCAGGCGACCGCGGCCGGCCTTGCCAATTATGCCAATTCGATCACCTTGACCCCGGGAACCGTCACCGTTGATATTGACGAAGCCAAAACAGGCTCAAGCCGGTTTTTGGTTCATGCGCTTCATCCGCAATTTGGGGATGATGTGAGAAGTGGCGATATGGATGAACGCAATTGCGCACTTGAAGGGGGCATATCAGGACGTTTGGGGAAATCTGGCAAATGATGATGATTGTTGCAATAACCGCCTGTGCGGTTTGCCTTGTGATGGCGCTTGTCCGTACCGCACTTGGCCCAACGGCGTTTGATCGTGTTCTAGCGGTCAATGCGATTGGTACTTTGGTTATTTTGGGGATCGCCCTTCATGGCTTTATCATGGAGCGCCCTGAATTTGTCGACATCGCGCTGCTTTATGCCATTTTGAATTTTATCGGCACTTTTGCTGTCCTGAAAATTTTCAGCACCGGATCGCTTGGCGATCATTCAACGGGGGCAAAATAATGGATATGCTTGTGCTTGCCCTATCTGGACTGTCGATTGCGATTGGCGTGATTGCGCTTTTGATTGGCAGCCTTGGCCTGATCAAATTGCCTGACGTCTATTGCCGGATTCATGCGGTTGGCATGATTGATACGGCTGGAGCCAGCTTCATCATCCTTGGCATGATCATTCATCAAGGGTTTAGCCTTGTCAGCTTTAAACTAGCTTTAATTGGCGTGTTTCTGTTTTTCACCAGCCCGATTGCAACCCATGCGGTGGCACAGGTGGCGCATAAAATGGGCGTAAAACCGGTTGGGCGGAATTTGGTTAAGGCTACGCCCATGAAGAAAGCAAAACCCCAGAAATCGAATGCCAAAACCGCTAAGGGAAAATCATGATGGTTGGTCTAGTCATTGATATTTTTCTGCTGGCTTTGCTGGTGCTGATCGCGGTGATGGTGGTTCGCACTGGACGCCTTTATGCCGTGATCGTCATGTCAGGTGCCTATTCGCTGACCTCGGCGGCGATTTTCGTCAATCTGGATGCGGTTGATGTTGCTTTTACCGAGGCGGCGGTTGGCGCTGGCATTTCAACAGTGCTGTTCCTTGCCGCAA
>ERZ802830.4888-NODE-4888-length-10513-cov-20.9028_pt1 | contig 10513 bp, 15 predicted proteins | sample MGYA00345654_ERZ802830 | MGnify/ENA primary metagenome ERZ802830 (study PRJEB30503, sample SAMEA104212375) | marine metagenome | biome: Westerlies Biome; feature: [SRF] surface water layer (ENVO:00010504) within the epipelagic zone...; material: water...
TTGAGGGCCTAGTGGGAGTTAAATCCCGTGGAGGTTCGATTCCTCTCGTGCGCACATTTCGTTATTTCTTTTATTTTCAGAACTTTATATTTATTTTTTTTGTAGTTTTGTTTAAGAGTGTTTATAAAACATTAAACAAATGGATCGCGTTAAAAGTAATTTTAGTATAAAAAACCTGGAACATCTTTCAGGAATTAAGGCACACACCATCCGTATATGGGAAAAGCGATACAACCTATTTGAGCCCGAACGAACCGACACCAACATACGTCTCTACAATCTTGAAAACCTTCAGAAACTGCTGAACGTCACCCTACTATACAACAATGGGTATAAGATTTCTAAAATAGCACTACTCAGCCCACAGGAAATAAATGAAAACGTTCACAAGCTTACCATAAACAAAAATGCAGACGATTGGTCTATAGGTTTGTTTAAACTGGCCATGATTAATTTCGATCAAAGGTTGTTTACTAAAACTTTTAACGATTTACTGGAGCAGTTTTCATTTAGTGAGGTATTTAAAAACGTATTTGTTCCATTAATGAACGAATTGGGCGTATTGTGGCAAACAAATTCCATCAGCCCGTCACACGAGCACTTTATTACGAGCTTGGTAAAGCAAAAAATTCACGCCATGTGCGAGGATTTACAGCAAAAATCTACCCGCAGAACTGATCGTAGGTTTGTTTTATTCCTGCCGGATAATGAAATTCACGAGTTAGGGCTGTTGTATTTACAATACGAAGTGCTAAACAATGGTTTTCAATGTGTATTCTTAGGGCAGTCCGTTCCAATTGAAAGTTTAAGCAATCTAGTCGACATAGGAGAGCCGATTACGTTTATTTCCTACTTCACTATTGAGCCTTCGCAGGATAAAATCAAAGCTTATTTAAATACTTTTAATTCAGAAATCATTGAAAATATTGACAGCGAATTATGGATTTTAGGCTATCAAGTTCAATTCATGTCAGATGAAATGCCTGATAAAATGCGTAAATTCAGGTCTATTGATGATGTGATTTACGCGTTGAATGTTGTTTAGTAAATACCGAACATTTTATGCCCTTTGGGTAAATTGATACGATAATTACTTTATATTTACAAGCATCAAGGCAAAAATATGAAAGCGCTATTCGATCAAGTTTCGCATCAGAGCAGTAAAATCGTTACTGAATCTTACAGTACGTCCTTTTCACTAGCAACTCGCATACTCTCCAACGAAATCCGTCAAGACATATACAATATCTATGGGTTTGTCCGTTTCGCAGATGAGATTGTGGACTCCTTTCACGATTACAATAAAGCGGAATTATTTGCCCGCTTTGAGCGATCATTAGAAGAAGCATTGACAGATAGAATTAGCCTAAACCCCATTTTAAACAGCTTTCAAGAAACGGTACACCGCTACAACATTGACCGTGAATACATAAATGCTTTTATGCAAAGCATGCATTGGGATTTATTTAAGAAAACATACTTAAGCGACGAAGAGTACAAAGCTTACATATACGGCTCTGCAGATGTAGTAGGTTTAATGTGCCTAAAAGTTTTTGTCAAAGGAGATGATACCCTATTTGAATCTTTAAAAGATACTGCCATGAGGTTGGGTTCGGCTTTCCAAAAAGTCAATTTCTTAAGAGACCTAAAAGCAGATCACGAACATCTAGAGCGCTCCTATTTTCCTAACGTTGATATGAATGCCTTCGATGAAGATTCAAAACAGGCAATAATCGAGGAAATTGAAGCTGACTTTAGTGCTGGTTTGAAGGGCATTTTTCAATTGCCAGATGATGCTAAATTTGGTGTTTATACGGCATATAAATATTATTTACGCCTGCTCAAAAAACTTAAAAAAACACCTTCAACGCAGATAAAATCCAAGAGGATTCGCGTGCCGAATTATCAAAAAGTAGATGTGTTGGCGCGTTCATTTATTCGTTATCAATTTAATTTACTATAAGTTAAGTCCATGTCCCTGATTGCTCAAATTAGTGTGTTTTTTCTAACGTTTTTTGTTATGGAATTTATTGCGTGGTTTAGCCATAAATATGTCATGCATGGCTTTTTGTGGTCGCTTCACAAAGACCACCACCACAAAGACCACAACTCTTGGTTTGAACGCAATGACCTGTTTTTTATCTTCTATGCAGTTGTGAGTATGGGCTGTGTAATATTATGGGGAGAGTATGGTTTTACTCCAGGACTAGCCATCGGCATAGGCATCTTTGCTTATGGATTGGCGTACTTTATGGTGCACGACATCTTTATTCATCAGCGTTTTAAAATATGGCGTAATGCCAACAACCGCTATGCGAGAGGCGTAAGGCGCGCTCACAAAATCCACCATAAACACCTTGGTAAAGCAAATGGGGAATGTTTTGGAATGTTGTGGGTTCCCTTAAAGTATTTTAAATAGCAAGCATTGCCATCTTGATGGCAGCAACAGCAGCTTCTGCACCCTTATTTCCTAGCTTTCCACCACTTCTGGCTTTAGCTTGTGACAAAGAATCATCGGTGAGTACTCCAAAAATAACGGGAGATTTACCTTGAAGATTAAGGTCTTTAATTCCTGTAGCCACTGCTTCACACACATAATCGAAATGAGCTGTTTCACCTCTAATCACACTTCCAAGTGCAATAACAGCATCGTAACCCGCATTCATGGCTAATTTGCATCCATAAACCAATTCGAAACTACCCGAAACGTCTATACGCTTAATTGCAGAACAAGCCTTTTGCTCAAGCACAGCATGGGCGCCTTGATATAAATTTTCTGTTATTTCGGCATTCCATTCAGATACAACAACGGCAATTCGAAGAGCGGCTGCGCTAGGCACAGCATCCAAATTCAAAGGACCGTGTTGTGCCGTCGCCATACTAGTTTTGGGCTTGGGCTAATAGAACCTCAACATGTGTTGCCTGAGGGGTTTCTGCATAGTCTGCCGCTAAGGCTTCTAGCATTGATGTGGCATCAGACTTGGCATCTAAACTTAAGGCTACCTGAGCACCTTTAAGTAAAAAACGAGGCGTTGTCATATCATTATCAGCATAATTAGCTGCTTTTTGATAATAGCCTAAAGCATCTTCAAGTTGGTTTAGCTCCGTGAATGCGTCAGCAATTCCGCCAAGCGCAAGTGCGCCCAACACAGGATCGTTAGCAGGAAAATCTTCCAAATAATCAATGGCCAAATCATATTCCCCGCGTTGCAAATATATCATGCCAGCGTTGTAAGTGGCAATTTCAGCAGCCGCAGAAGCACCATAGCTGTTGATGATTTCAATAAATCCAGGGTTTAGGCCGTCCCCTTCAAGGGCGAGTACAAACAAAGAATCTTGCAAGGTTGGATCTTCCAAAGCTTCATTAAAGTGGGCTTGCGCCTGTGCCATAAGGTTGGTAGACTCCTCTTGCATGGGCTTGGCCACATAGTTTTCATAGCCCAAATAAGCGAATACTCCAACGACCACGAGGCCAATAAAGGATAGGATATAGTTCTGATTTTGAGAGACCCAGGCCTCTGCACGACCTGCAGAAGTGTCAAGTGTTGAAAATACTTCAGCTGTTACACTCTCTTGCTCTGGTGCTTGTTGTTGGGGCATTTTTGATTTACCTCCGCGTTTTTTGTACGTAGCCATTATAACATATTATGGTCGCAAAAATAAAATTTTTATTCCAATACTCCTTGCCGCCAAAATGTTTATTTTGGATGCTTCTTAAATATATGTTGTTTTATGAGCAGTTTGCGTCTTAACGCCCTCGAGATTACCAACTATAAAAACGTGTCAAATGCAAGTTATGCATTCGATGCGCCTATTCATTGTTTTGTTGGAAATAACGGGAAAGGAAAAACCAATACGCTAGATGCTATATACCATTTGGCCATGGGACGTAGCTATTTTTCTGCTGTAAACGCCCATACGATACAACATCAGGCCGACTTTATGCGAATTGAAGGACACTTTGAACGTGATGACCGTATGGAACGCATCGAATGTTTGCTCAAACGCGAAGCCACCAAAGTATTTATTCGCAACGGCAAGAAATACAAAAAACTTTCAGAGCACATTGGCCTGCTTCCTACTGTAATGATTTCTCCATCTGACGTAGACCTAATCAACGAAGGCAGTCAAACCAGAAGGGGCTTTATCGACCGTCTGATTGGACAAGCAGACAAAACCTATTTGCATCAGCTCATACAGTATCAGAAAGTCTTACAACAGCGCAATGCCCTGCTAAAGCAAATGGGGCGCTATGGGCAGGGTGCAAATGAAACATTGGAAATCTACAACGAGCAGTTGGTGTCTCTAGGATCACCCATTCACCAAACTAGAGTCAAATACCTATCCACCTTTGAACCTTTGTTTAAAAAGCGATATGCCGCCATAAGTGGTGTTGAAGAAAACGTGAGCGTATCCTATCAAAGTCAACTATTGAACGAAGATTTCAGAAAATTAATCGAAAACGCAGCCACCCAAGACCGCATGGCACAATTCAGCACCGTGGGTATCCACAAAGACGATTTGGTGTTTGAGATTGAGGGATACCCCATCAAGAAATTTGGCAGCCAAGGACAGCGCAAGTCGCTGTTAATCGCACTAAAATTGGCGCAATTTGATATGCTAAAACAAATTACAACTGTGACGCCTCTCTTGCTTTTGGATGATATTTTTGACAAGCTTGACGAAGAGCGTGTTTCTAAAATCATCAGTCTGGTACACGAATCCTCTTTTGGCCAACTGTTTATTACCGACACACACCCCGAACGAACAGAAGCGGTTATAAAAAAAACAGAACAAGCCTTCCAACTACATCACTTATGAGAATAGTATATCCCCTCTTATGCTTGCTTTTGATAAGCTGTACTGCCAATGTAAAACCGGCAGATCTAGATCAACTTAATGGCTATTGGCGTATTGACAAAGCCGTGTCGCCAAGCGGTGAAGAAAAACAATATAAATCCACTGTTGATGTTGATTTTTTTGAGCTTGATGACCAAAATGGGATTAGAAAAAAACTAAAGCCATTGTTCAACAAGCAATTCAACAGTTCGAATGATTTTGTGCCGTTCAGCATTGCTTTTTTGGAAAATAAATGCATTATTACATACAGCAAACAAAACCAAAGCTGGCAAGAAGAAGTCACGACATTAACAGCTGACAAGTTAAAGCTAAAAGATGCTCGAGGTGTCGTCTTTCATTATGTAAAATATCAGCCATGAGCACACGAAAAGATGAACCGCAACCGATAGAAGACGTACTGCGTCAGTTTACGGCTGCTAATAAGCTGGAAAAAGGCCTTGACAATGTCAAGGTAGCAGCTTTGTGGGCTGAACTCATGGGTTCTGGAGTACAAGCATATACCACATCAGTTAAGTTAGTAGGAGACACGTTACACGTAAGCCTTACCTCCTCTGTACTACGTGAAGAACTAAATTACGGCAAAGACAATATCATTGTCATGCTCAATGAGGGCTTAGAAAAAGATTGTATTACGAAACTGGTGTTGCGTTAAAACTGCTCACTTTCTGGGAAGTGAAAAGCAATCTCAATTGCTGCATTTTCGTCGCTGTCAGAACCGTGAATCGCATTCTCGCCAACAGACGTTGCAAAAGATTTACGGATGGTTCCTACTGCTGCTTCTTCGGGGTTGGTAGCGCCAATTAGGGTACGAAAATCATCAACGGCATTGTCTTTCTCCAATACAGCTGCTACAATAGGACCACTGGTCATGAAGGAAACCAACTCATTAAAAAATGGACGTTCGTTATGAACGGCATAAAAAGCCTCCGCAGCTGTTTGAGACAAGCGTGTCATTTTTAACGCTTTAAACGTAAAGCCTGCTTCTGCAATTTTATTCAATATCGCACCAATGTGGCCATTTCCGACAGCATCGGGCTTAATCATCGTGAAAGTTTGATTTGTTTTCATATCCAATTTTGTGCAAACCTAATGAAATTCATATAAAGTCATTTGCAAGTATATAGTTATTTGTAATTTTGAACAATGATGCGAATAGCACTTTTTGGCACTGGTAACCTTGCCACACATTTTTTAAAAGCCTTTGAAGGATTAGAAGCTGTTTCGTGTGTGCAGTGGATCGGCAGAAAAGAAAATCCGCCACGAGCAAACACCACACCCTATTTTAATAGCTTCCAAAATGACATTGAAGTGGATGTTTGCCTTTTGACCATTTCTGATGATTACATATCGGAAGTCGCACAAAGTTTTGAGACAAACGCCTTGGTGGTGCATACGGCCGCAGCCCAATCAATAGATGTGTTGGCACCTCATAAACGCAGCGGGGTTTTCTACCCCTTACAACGTTTTTCACGAGACCAAAAACTAAGCTGGAAAAATATTCCCATCTGTTTGGAAGCAAATACTAAGACTGACTTAGATTTGCTCGAAAAGCTTGCACAGCAATTGAGCAATGAGGTCCATTTTGTGACCACCAAACAGCGGCTGCACCTCCACGCAGCAGCCGTATTTGCAAATAACTTCTGCAATCACCTTTTGGGTATTAGCCAAGAAATCACTTCAAATGCAGCACTCCCCCATGCCTTGCTCCACCCGATTATCAAAGAGACGCTATCCCGCAGTCTTGATTCAGATGCAAAAAAACATCAAACTGGGCCAGCAAAACGAAACGACAAAAAAACACAGTCAAAACATATTGATATCTTGACGGCTGAAGAAGCTGCATTGTATCGCGCATTGAGTCAATCTATTTATAAAGCACATAACAAATGAGTTACAAAGAAGAATTTAGACATATCACCACTTTTGTTTTTGATGTAGACGGTGTATTTACCGATGGCAGCATTACCATTTTGCCCGATGGTGAAATGATACGTACCATGAATACTAAAGATGGCTATGCGGTTAAAGCAGCGCTTCACGCTGGCTACGGTGTTGTTATCATTTCGGGCGGCACAAACGAAGCCGTAAGAATGCGCCTCAATCAACTAGGTGTCAAAGACGTGTATTTGGGTGCACATCAAAAGGGAAGTATACTGCACGCCTTCAGCAAAGAAAACAACATAAGCTTTGAAAACATGCTCTTTATGGGGGATGACATTCCCGATGTAGAAGCCATGAATTTGGTTCGGCTTGGATGCTGTCCAAATGACGCCGTTCCAGAAGTTTTAGCTGCCGCAGACTATATCTCACACAAAGACGGCGGTAAAGGCTGTGTTCGAGACGTAATTGAACAAGTATTAAAGGTGCAAGGCAAGTGGGGAACGCTCACCAATGCCCGTAACGACAGCAAATGACCTATAAATTATTCCTTGGTTCTGGCTCCCCAAGACGTGTGGCACTCTTACAGCAAATGGGTGTGGCCTTTGAGCAACGTGTTTTAGCCGTTGAGGAAATATATCCACAAGAGCTAAAAGGCGCTGAAATCACTGAATTTTTAGCACTATTAAAAGGAAAGGCGCATCAGCCACAGCTTAGGCAAAACGAGTTGGTGCTCACTGCCGACACCCTTGTTTGGTTTGACAACAACGCGCTAGGCAAGCCCAAAAATGAAGCCCATACTATTGAGATGCTATCAAAGTTATCTGGTGAAACGCATGAGGTTATCACTTCCGTTTGTTTAAGTTCTAAAGAAAAACAGACTTGTATTCAGGCAACAACAAAGGTGAGCATGGCTGCAATATCAAAAGCAGACATCACTCACTACGCCAAAACCTATAAACCTTTGGACAAGGCAGGAGGTTACGGCATACAAGATTGGATTGGCCTGATTGGCGTATCCAAAATAGTGGGTTCTTATACCAATGTTGTGGGTTTGCCTACTGAAAAAACATATCAATTGCTACTCCCCTATTTGTCATCAATCACGTCATAGAACCCGGTCTATTTTCAATATTATTATATTTACGTTTAGATTTAAATAACCAATAATGACAGAGCCAAAAGCGTATATCGTTGAATTTCTATCTAACGAGTGGATAAGAAATTGTTTGTGGACGCTGTTTATTATGGTTACTTATCTGTTTGTTGGCAAACGCATGTCGGCTAAGCATCAGCTGCGTATGGGAATACTGATAGCTGTACTTTTAATCAGCACCACTATCACGGGCCACACACGAAACATCATCAATGGGTACTGGAATATCAGCGATAACCTACCCTTGCATCTTTGCAGCGTTTCAAACCTCATCGCTTGTTTTATACTGTTCATTCCTAAAAATAACAGGCTTTTTGAGTTTTTGTATTACGCTGGTATAATTGGCGCGTTTCAAGCCTTTTTCACACCACAAATAAATAATTTTGACGGTACTAATTACGAATACCTAGAGTATTATCTCTCGCACGGAGGGATTATGCTATTGCCCATATTTATGTTCAAAAACTTGGGCTATGAGTTGACGAAATATTCTTGGCTAAAAGTTGTGCTTTACCTCAACATATTACTGGCAATTGTAATGCCTTTGAATTTTATCATCGATTCCAACTATATGTACCTTGCATACGTACCTGATGTCAGTAATCCACTAATCATAGGTGATTGGCCCTACTATATTTTATTCTGGGAAATCATACTTGTAATCCTCACCTATATACTTTACGTGATGAGTACAGGTAAACGTGTTTAAATAACATTTAGCTAACCTTATCCTTCTTATTTTAGCAGCATGAAACGCTACACTGCACTTTACGCTGAATTTGTTGGAACCTTTGCAATGGTCTTTTGCGGAACAGCTGCCATGGCTGTAAACGAAACTACAGGCGATGTTGCCCACGAAGGAGTTGCTATAACATGGGGGCTTATCGTAATGGTCATGATTTATGCTTTTGGCTCGCAGTCTGGCGCACATTTTAATCCAGCGGTAACCACGGCTTTTGCACTTGCCAAGCGCTTCTCCTGGAAAAAAGTACCTGCTTACGTAATTACCCAAATCGCAGCAGCCGTAGTAGCTAGTGTAGCGGTAAAAGCTATTATCCCAAAAAGCGTAATTATTGGGGCAACCATACCCAGCATACCACATGACAGTGCCTTTTGGCTTGAGTTTCTATTGTCCTTTTTTCTGATGATTGTCATCCTTCATATTAGCACGGGCAGCAAAGAAATAGGGCCTGTAGCAGGTTTGGCTGTTGGTAGTGTGATTTTACTCGAAGCCATGTTTGCCGGCCCCCTAACCAATGCCTCCATGAATCCTGCGCGTTCGTTTGGACCTGCACTTATTGGGAACCATTGGGAACCCATGTGGCTATACCTCACTGCACCTTTTGCCGGCATGGCACTTGCCGTAGTGCTGTTCAAGTATTTCGTATCTTTAAAAAATGCTGGATAATCCACCAATCTTTGTTTTTATTCTTTGCGGTCTGATATACATCATCACAGGGCAGCTTGTATTGCGATATCCCCCAAAAAAAATTAATGCCTTTTATGGCTATCGTACTGCGGGCTCAAAAAGAAGTCAAGCCCATTGGGATTTTGCACAAAAAGAATCGTCAAAATACATCATCCAATCGGGTTATTACTGCCTTTTAACATGTGTCCCTTTTATCCTTTTTGAATCTGGAAAAGCAGGAATATGGATCGCCATCATTTTGACTACCCTCTACCCTTTTGTATCCATCTTTCAAACAGAAAAAGCCCTCAAGAAAAAGTTTGGTTAATAATTTTGTTTAATGTTATTCAGATAACGTTAAACAAAATAGGTATATTTGCATAAAAACCTGCATCATGTACCAGTATATCTCAAAACAAGAACTGCCCATAACAATGGAAAAAGCTTGGGAATTTCTTTCAGATCCCAAGAACCTAAAACGCATTACGCCAGACTATATGGGCTTTGATATCCTCTCTGGTGCAGACCGTCATATGTTCCCTGGACAGATCATTCAGTACAGGTTAACGCCGATTTTAGGCATTCCCTTTCGCTGGGTTACTGAAATTACACATGTGCAAGAAGGTGCTTATTTTGTTGACGAACAGCGATTTGGACCATACACTTTTTGGCATCACAAACATTTTATACACAAAACAGCCAACGGGGTTACCATGGAAGATATTGTAGATTATAAGCTTCCATTAGGCCCTTTAGGCTGGTTTGCACATGCGCTTTTTGTCCGTTTTAAAGTGAAGCAAATATTTGATTACAGAGAAAAAGCATTAAACGAAATTTTTAAAACAACATCATGAGTAAAACATATTTACTAATTGGCGGGAGTTACGGTATTGGAAGTGATATCATTGACCAACTCCCAGAAGGATCTGAAATAATTGTGGCTTCCAGAACCAGTGAAGGTTTGGCTGGCAAACAAGTGAAACACATCCCATTTAATGTGCTTGAAGACACGCTCCCTTTAGATCAATTGCCATCAAAAATTGATGGATTTGCTTATTGCCCAGGAAGTATAAACCTGCGACCCTTTAGAGGATTAAAGGCTGAAGCCTTTATAACTGATTTTGAGATCAATGTTATGGGCGCCGTGCGCTGTTTACAAAGCATTCAGCCGCTATTGGCAGCCAGTGAGCAAGCAAGTGTGGTGTTGTTTA
>ERZ802830.4890-NODE-4890-length-10512-cov-15.0722_pt1 | contig 10512 bp, 9 predicted proteins | sample MGYA00345654_ERZ802830 | MGnify/ENA primary metagenome ERZ802830 (study PRJEB30503, sample SAMEA104212375) | marine metagenome | biome: Westerlies Biome; feature: [SRF] surface water layer (ENVO:00010504) within the epipelagic zone...; material: water...
TTATATGCGGTGAAACTAAAGATTCTTTTGATGAACTTAATAACAAACTTAAGTCCATTGAAGATGCTGCTGGAAGAAATAGAAGTGCTCCTAAATTTAGTGCAAGGACTTTAGATATCGATATAGTTCTTCAAATTGACGAAGATGAGGAAATATTATTTGAAAGTGATGAAATAGAAAAATATACTTTTGTATCTGAGCCATTAAAAGAATTATTAAAATGAAAGCAAAAAAATTCACAAGAAATCTTCACAGATATTTAAGTATATTTGTATCCATTCAGCTTTTGTTGTGGACTGTATCTGGTATTTATTTTGCTTATAACAAAATTGAATTGGTTAGAGGAGAGCAGTATCGCTTACCTAAAGATGTCGAATTTAGAATTTTTGATAGACTTGGAACCTCTATTATTGAGACAAATGAAAATGGAGAAAAATCTTATAAAACTTATCCAGAGGGAAATATTGTTAAACCTCTTTCAAAAGAAGAGGCAATAGAAATAACATCTCAAAAAACTACTTTAAATCCTCTAGAAGTTACTTTGGTTACACAACTTTATCCAGGTGGTGAATATAGAGGAAGTCTGCCAGTATACAAAGTTAAAACAGATACCAAAGATGATATAAATGTCTATGTTGGTTATATGACTGGTGATATTGGCTCAATAAGATCGGATTCCTGGAGAATCTGGGACTTGATGTGGAGCCTGCATATCATGGATTACAAGGAAAGAGATAATATCAATAATATTTTACTACAGGTCTTATCAATACTTGCATTAGTTACCTCTATATCAGGAATCACTTTATTTTTTGTTAAAAGATAGGTAATTAAAAATTTTCTTTAATTGTATTCCATGCTGCTTCAGATAAAGGGTAAACCATCATACCTCTATCTTCAGCATGCTTACTTGATGCTGTTCCATCTCTTACTCGACCAAGGATTCCTTGCAAGATTCCTGCAATTTTAAACATATTAAATGCCATATAGAATTCCCAATTTTTTGATAGGTCTTTGCCAGTATTTTCACAGTACATATCCATATACTCTTTCTCAGAAGGAACACCAAGTTCTTTTAATTTACCTTGATCCCAAAATGCCTCTTGAGTTCTCCATGAAAGACAATGATAACTAAAATCTGCAATAGGATGTCCCAAGGTTGATAGTTCCCAGTCCAAGATGCCCATAACCTGATTATTTTTTAATATCATATTATCTAGTCGATAATCTCCATGAACTATTGATGTCTCATCATCATCGGGAATATTTTTTGGCAACCAATCAATTAAGTTATTCATAGCTTCAATGTCATCCGTTTCAGATGCCCTATATTGTTTTGACCATCTAGCAACCTGTCTAGCTACATAATTTCCAGGCTTACCATAGTCTTCCAATCCTATCTTTTTATAATCAACCCCATGAAGCAAAGCCAAAGTTTTATTTTTGTTTCGATATATCTCTGTTCTATCTTTATTTGAAAGTGATGGAATCATAGGATTCCAAAAAAGATCTCCATCTAAAAAATCCATAACAAAAAAAGCTGTACCTGCTACTTCATCATCTTTGCAGAGCCCATATGTTTTTGGCACTGGAACATCAGTTTCATATAAAGCTGTTATAACTTTATATTCTCTATCAACTGCATGCGCTGACGGTAATAGTTTACCCGGTGGCTTTCTTCTTAAAACAAGATTTTTAGATTCAGTAACAATTTTATAAGTTGGGTTAGATTGGCCGCCTTTAAATTGTTCAACAGATTTAATTTTTCCAGCTCCAGGCACAAATTCATCAATCCATGGCTGTAAGTTTGATACTTCAATTGTTAAATGTTCAGCAACTTCTTTTGTACCAGAGAATTTTGCATCGTCGAGTGGCTCCATTATAAAGATCTTCCTCCATCCACTTTGATAGTTTGACCAGTAATATATTCAGAGTTGGCAAGGAATTTCACCGCATTAGCAATATCCTTTTCTGAACCCATTCTCTTAAGAGGTATTGTTTCAATAACTTTATTTTTTTGTTCTTCAGTCCAGGTAACATCTGGAGGTTCAAGCATAGCACCAGGCGCAATTGCATTAACTTTTATTTCAGGCGCTAACTCTCTTGCAAGTCCTTTAGTTATAGCCTCTAAACCGGCTTTTGCTGCGGAATATATAGAATAATTTGCAACTCCTTTTGTTAGATTTGTATCAGTTATATTAATAATTGATCCATTAGATTTTTTTAGTTTTTCTTTTAGACCTTGTATTAGAAAAAGCGGACCTTTTAAGTTGCTTCCAATTAGTTTTTCCCAATGATCTTCTGAAATTTCATCAATAGGGGTAGGATAAAAAGTAGAAGCATTATTTATCAATAGATCTATTGAGGGAAATGCATCATTTACTTCATTTAAGATTTTCTGAACATCTTCTTTTACATCAAGATTACCTTGAACAGTTTTAGCAGAATTAGGATTATCTTTATTAATTTGATCAGCTAGATTATCAGCATCATTTTTAGATGAGTTATAATGAATGATAATATTCCAACCTAATTCTTTAAAAGTAAGAGCTATTTCTTTACCAATTCTTTTAGCAGCCCCTGTTATAAATATAGTCTTGTTCATTTGCACTTAAATATAATATTTTTGTACATATTAAACTTTTCTTGCTCAACTTTCTCTTTTGGTGTACTTGATAAGGTAGAAAAATTAGTATTTCTGATTTCTTTAACCAGTTTTAATATGAAATCTTTAGTCTTTTCTATATTCGGTAATGTAACTAGTTTATTAATAAGATCCTCATTTCTCTTAAAATTTGATGTGATCAAAATTGAGATCAAATCGCTATCATTAATTTTCATATCAATTTTTGATATGTTTTTTAATATATTAGACGCATGTTTAAATTCGTTAGGTATTGGCAGCTGCTCTCCTATTTCAAAACCATTATTTATTTGAAGTTCCGCCCATCTTACTTCAGGATCTTTATGCGAATGGCAGCTGGCAATATTTAAATTTTTAAAGAATGGATTTTTTAAATTCAGTGTTATTATTTTTTCAAAATAAATGTTCGGATAAGAACTATTTAGAGCTCTTGCGGTTTCTGACCATATCCTGTCAGCAGATAATTTTTTTATCTCATCGTTTGAAACTATCTTATTAATACTATCTATAGTTGTGTCGTTAATATTGAAATCTTTTAAATGCTCATAAGTAAAAAGTCTTGCTAGTCTTATAGCTCTTAATGGGTCCTCATAGAAAGCATCTGAAACATGCCTAAATAGTTTATTTTTAATATCATGCTGACCGTTAAACGGATCAATAATGTTGCCTTCTTCATCTTCAGCAATAGCATTTATTGTGAAATCTCTTCTAGATAAATCATCTTCTAGTGTTACATCTTTCCCAAAGTAAAATGTAAAACCGTGGTATCCAGTTCCAGATTTCTTTTCAGTTCTTGCAAGAGCATATTCCTCACTTGTATCAGGATGTAAAAAGACTGGAAAATCTTTACCAATTGGCTTAAAGCCATCTGCCACCATTTCTTCAGGAGACGAACCGATGACGACCCAATCGTTATCCGCTGACCTTACACCTAGTAAAGAATCTCTCACAGCGCCACCAACTTTATAAATTTTCATTTTCTTTTGACTTGAATCAGCCTTTTATCTTCTAATCTCAAAGCTGTAAGTTTATTCCCCCAAACACATCCGGTATCTAATCCAATTATATTATCTAATTTTGTTTTACCTTCAAGTGCTGCCCAATGACCAAAAATAATATTTTCTTTTTCTTTAAGATTATTATGAGTTTGAACAAACCACGGTATATGATTGTGCTCTGATTTTAAATCTTTTTTCTTAAGCTTCAAGCCTCCCTGTTTATCTAAATACCGCATTCTTGTGAAGTAATTGATTATCGTTCTATATCTTTCATAACCCTCTAAATCATCTTTCCATAATGCTGGCCTATCACCCCACATATTTTCAAGAATATTAAAAGAGTCATTTTTCATAACCACTTTCATTTCATCTGAAAGATTTTTTGCTTTCTTTAGATCCCAAATAAATGGTATTCCAGCATGACTAATCCAAAATGATTCTTTTGATGATTTAATTTTGATCGTTAGTAAGAGGGGGAGTTTTTTTAACCAGCTATAAATCTTGTTACTATTTTTTGAGTTAAGAATATTCTTAAGAGACTCGTTTTTCTTTTTGTGTTCCAAGAGGTAAAGTAGGTAAAAATCATGATTTCCTAGGACAGCTCTTACAGATTTTTTATTTTTGAGGCAGAAATTTAGTACCTCAAGTGATTTTGGGCCTCTATTTACAAGATCTCCTGCAAATATCAATAAATCTTTATTTGGATTGAAATTAATTTTCTTACAAAGTAATTTTAACTCATCGTAACAACCTTGAACGTCACCAATAACATAATGCGCCATTAAGCCGAATATACCTTTGCTAGATTAATAAAATCAGTTAATGGAATTTCTTCAGATCTCTTAGTTGGGTCTATATTTGTTTTATCCCAATCTATGTCTAACTTCTTTAAATTATTTTTTATATTTTTTCTTTTTGAAGAAAAAGCTAGATCAATTATTTTATAAAGATTATCTTTTATGGAAAGGTCATAATTTAAATCTTTCTTTGGAAGTAGTCTTATAAAGCTTGAATTTACTTTTGGTTTTATATCAAATGCTTCGGGTGGCACATCAAATAAAATTTCACTATTAAAAAATGCTGAGATCTTAATTGCAAGTTTACCCCAATTTTTTGACGCTACTTGGCCAGTAATTTTTTGCGCAACTTCTTTTTGAACTAAGAAATGCATATCTATTATCTTTTGATAGTCATTTAATAACTTTAAGATTATTTGAGTAGAAATATTATAGGGAAGGTTGCCTACTATTCTTTTATCGACCCTTAAGTCTTCTAACTTAAATTTAAGAATATCTTCATTTATAAAATTAAAATTAGCAGGACCTTTAAATTTATTTTTTAGGGTTTCAATATTGTTTGCATCAATATCTATGGCAGTAATATTAATGTTTTCTGTATTTATTTGATTCGTAAGAGCACCAATACCTGGACCAATTTCAATAAAATTATCTGAGTCATTCGGAGAAATCACTTCACCCATCTCAAATAATATAGCTGGATCTATTAAATAGTTTTGACCATATTTCCTCCTGATATCTCTTGAACTCATTAAATTAATTTTTTTGCAGTCTTTATTGCAAGGATAAGAGATGAAGTGTCAGCTTTGTTGGTTCCTGAAATATCTAGAGCAACACCATGATCAACAGAAGTTCTAATTATTGGTACTCCAAGAGTTATATTAATAGAATTACCAAAACTTAATGCCTTTAAAACCGGAAGAACTTGATCATGATACATTCCAAGATATGCATCAGTTTCTTTTAAAATCTTATGCGAAAATGCAGTATCAGCTGAGATAGGCATTGAAACATTAATATTACCTTTCCTTAATTCCTTAACTGCTGGTTTTATATGCTCTAATTCTTCCTTACCAATTTTACCGTTTTCACCAGCATGGGGATTCAATCCTAATATTTTTATATTTGGTTTCTTAATATTAAATTTATCCTTAAGATCATTATTAAGAATCCTGATTTTATTTTTTATAAGATTTTTTGTAATTTTCTTTGGGACACTTTTTAAAGGTATATGAGTTGTTGCCAAAGCAACTCTTAGCTTATTAGAAGCAAGCATCATCAGAACATCATCACTTTTAGTAACTTTTTGAATATATTCTGTATGACCAGTAAATGTTTTACTAACAGATATGATCGTTTCTTTATTCAAAGGGCCTGTTACCAAAGCTACATCTTTATTATCAATAGTTTTTTTAATAGCATAATCAAGAACATCTAAGACATATTGGGCATTAAGTGTTGTAAGCTTGCCCGCGTTAGTGTTTTTACAATTGGAAACTTTAATTATCTGTATTGAAGATTTTTTATTTTTTTTAATTTCTTCTAGATTATCTAACTCAACTATCTTAAGTCTTTTTTTTAGTTTATTAGCTCTATCACCAAAAAGTTTTGGATCCCCAATAACAACAACAGGGACCTTTAGAGCTTCCCATTCTTTCGATAGTGCTAATTGGATTATTAGATCTGGACCAATACCAGCTGGCTCTCCAGGAGAATATATTATTTTTTTCAATCTAAGTTTTTAAATTCGACAAAAGCTTCTGCTCTCATTGTTCTGAGAGTATTTTCTAATTCTTCTTCAAATTTTCTTGCGTAGAGAATAGAGTAGGCCCTATCTTTTATTAATTCTTCAGTTAGTTCGTGAGTTCTTTTTCCAACAACCTCTAGAAAATGAAAACCAAATTCAGTTTGAAATACCTCAGAAAGAATTCCAATATCTGTTTCAAGCATTGTTTTTTCAAATTCACTTGCAAGAACACCCAATCCTAACCAGCCCAAATCACCACCCAGTTTTGCTGATCCAGGGTCTTCTGAAAATTCGTCTGCAAGAGAACTAAAATCCTCGCCTTGAAGGACTCTCTGTCTTATTTCGTTAAGCTGTTTTTCTGTATCTTCTTCACTTCTAATTGCTGAGGGTATTAAAAGAATATGTCTTGATTGCCATTGCTCTTCATATTTGACAAATTCACCTCTCTTATCTTCAAGTTTTAGGATGTGATAGCCAGAACCACTTTCTAAAGGGTCTGAAATATACCCAACAGATTTTTTATTTAGGGCTCTTTCAAATAACTCAGGCATATCAATAAGTCTTCTCCAATTAATAAGACCTCCAGTTGATGCATTTGAGCTAACTGAAAATTCACTAGCAATTTGTGCGAAATCACTTCCATCCTTAATTAATTCAATAATTTCATTTGCTTGATCGATATCTCTCACTAATATTTGTCTTACAAGAAGCTCTGGCTGTAATGCTCCAAGACTTTCGTCTGTAGCAATAAAAGCTTCGAATTCTTTCTCAGTGATATCTATATTTGAGTTTACTCTACCTCTTTGGATTCTTTGAATCCTCATCTCTCTTCTCATCTCTTCTCTGAGATCTTCGTATGAATCTCCGTTTTCTTCAATAAAACCTATAAAACCCTCTAGAGTCATTTGATTATTAGATGCCAACCTTCCCATTGTTATATTAAGCTCTGCATCACTAATTTTAATACCAGCTCTATCAGCCATTTGTAACTGAAGTTCTTCAATTATGAGTTTTTCTGAAACTTGTTCCTCAATAATATTCTGGGGAGGTTTTTCAAGATTTTGATCTTCATATCTACCAATAATATCTTCAATAGTACTTTTAATTTGCGACTCCATTACAACTCCATCGTCAACAATGATTGCAATTCGATCTAAAACCTCTATCTTTGCATCAGATACAGACGAAAGGATTATTAATGATGCTGTAAGTAATTTTTTCATATTATTAATACTTAAGAATAGAATTATCCATCATCCTACCAATTTTTTTAAAAGACGAATTTAAACCCTTAAATTCAAATTGAAGATTAACTCTGCTCTTATTTTCAAGTTCTATTATATTATCCCATGCATCATTTAGATACATATAAGAATTCGATTCTAGAATAGGTAGATATTTTGAGAGATTCTTATCTGAAATGGTTAGCCTAAAAACAAAACAACAATTTTCATAACCAAGACCAAAAACAGATTCAATTTTAGAGTTCAAATCATCATCTCTTTTTAATTTTGCAATAATACTGAGATTATTTTTAACTTTTAAATCTGCATAAAATTCAGAATAGTCAAGAACTGTCATAAAATCACCAGCCATTCTCGTATACCTCTTTGCATATCCAACACTACCCTTATCAAAACTTTGTTTAATTGTGATACCTGCCATAGGAACTTTGTTCTGATCTTCTAAATAAGAGGAGTATGCCATTATCATTCTTTTCATATTTGGCATCCATTTTCCCATTAACATTAATGGCCCTTCATCCATTGGCATTTTCATCATATCCATATTCATTGTAGGCATTGCCATTGAACCCATTCCCATCATTCCCATATCCATTCCCATATTAATAGGCATATTCATATGCATATCATCTAGCCAGACCTTTCTATCTTCTAAATAGAACTTTTTAGAAACAGTTAACGATATTTTATCCATATTCATTTTTCGTTTTTTATACTCAAAACTTAAAGTATAGAATTTTTGATCTCCTATCCTATCCATTCCTGAAAATCTTTCAGTGTTAAATAGTTGATTCATCATTGAAATCTTATGACTGTCAAAAACTGGATTCATATCTTGATCTTCGTATCCTACATATCCATATAAAAATCTTGGTTTTAAGATATGAAGATTCATTTTTTCTCTTTTAATGAAAAGGGTACTAACATCTATTTTAAAATTCGGTACATTTACAGAATTTGTTTTCATAGATTTATCATCTAAATTATATTTGATAGATTTCAATCCCAAACTTGAAGAAAGATTAATTCCATTAAAATATGTTTGATTTGTTATATTGAAATTTGAAAAAATTCTCGATCCTTCTTGTGGATTGTCTATCGCATAAAGAAATCTATTACTCCCATTTGCATTACCATAATAACCATGAATATTTTTTGCTTTAAAGTAAGAAATATTAAATTCTTGATGAAGTCTAAAATTATTAAAATTTTTCAAAAATTGCAGCTCAAGAGATGGCATAACTTTATAACCGTTGGTCAGAATAGGATTAAGAGTCTGAAAGCCTTGATGTTTAACTTGAATCCCAAAATTACCAAAAGAACCATTAATAGAAATATTTTGTTTCAGGTTTTGCTTTCTTTGTGATCCAATAGAAGTGATTTCACCTGCGATGTCTCTCAAAACAAGGCTATCTGAAGCTTTAGCCCAATCAACCTCAACCCATAATTTCTTTCTATCTCCATAATTATCATTAAGACTAAATGCCCATCGATCACTAGATTGATTAGCATAAAGACTTTCATATTCTTTATCTTTTTTAAAATAAAGAAAATCAAAATTACTAAGATTATTTGTTTTTCCATGAAGGTTTCTAAAATTACCTTCAAAACCCAAACCTCTTTCAGTAATATTTCTTGTGGCTAGAGTTATATCAGATTTATCTGATATAACTTTGTAATATGGAATCATGAAATCTAAACCATCTGAAGAATATGATAGCGAGGGTTCTAAAAAGCCAGTCATTCTTTCACTAGAGGTAGAAAAGGGTAAATATGGAAGTTTTAATATTGTCTTATCCAATACCTTAATTTTTATTTTTTGTGCAAAACCTCTTTTTGTTTGATCATCTAATTGTATCTTTTCAGCAACGAACTCCCATCCATTTCTAGAATCTGAACAAGAAGTCATTGATACATTATTTAATATAATTTTGTCTTTTAAATTTCCTTTAAGGTCACTGAAACTTAAAATTAGATTTCTATTATTAAGAAATGTATCACCGTTATAAAGTTCTATAGATTGCTTGTCTTTGTTAAATGAACCTTCTTTAGCTTTGAAGAAATAATCTTCTAAGTAGATATCCCCATTTTTCTTAAACTCAACGACACCATTTTTTCTATCAACTCTTGCTTTACCAGATTTAAGAACACCACTTGGGAAGTCAATCTCAACATTGCCATTTAAGATAAGAGCCTCATTATCAGTCATTTCAAATTTATCAGATTTAATATCAAGGCCTTCTATATCCTCAACAATTCCAAGGTATGGTGTATAAATTAGACAGGTATTATTGTTTGAAAGATTTTTTTTAAGAATGCCGTCCTCAACAAGACTTCCATTTAAATTGCCTTGAAGTATAAGCAGTATTAACAAAAAAGTTTTTTTCATCGCGTTAAGCATTTATATATTTTATACCTCAAAGCTTTGAAAGCGTATTCTTTAAAAAGTTCTATGATTTGTATGAATTTATGTATTCTTCTAATTGATACAAATGATCCTTGCCAAAAAATATTTGATTATCAAATAAGAATGTAGGAACACCAAATGACCCATTAGAGACAGCTTCATTTGTATTAGCTATTAATTTATCTTTGCATTCTTGAGTAGTAATTTTGTTAAGGATTTCGTCAGCCTTTAGATTATTGTCTTTTAAGACTTCTTTAATCACTTCAATATCAGACATATTTTTATCTTCCTCCCACATAGCCTTTAAAACGCATTCAAGAAATTCATCAAATATACCTAGCTCTATAGCTGCAATAGCACATCTTTGAATTTGAACAGTTATTGGTGGAAAGTGAGAACTAAACTTAAAATTTGTAAGATTATGTTGTTTTATAAAACGCTCAATTTCTATCATTTGGTAGTCGCTTTTGTTTTTACAATCAGCAAAAGCAATAAAAGGCGGTTGGTTGTTGGTAATTTTCATAATCCCACCAAGCAAACAGGGAATGTAATTAAATTTTACGCCAGTTCTTTTTTCAAAGTCTGGAATTAATTTATGCGCAAAGTAAGTGTTTGGACTAGCTACATCAAAGATAAAGTCTACTATCATTTCTATTAACAATTTTGTAAAGTAAA
>ERZ802830.4893-NODE-4893-length-10509-cov-10.8344_pt1 | contig 10509 bp, 11 predicted proteins | sample MGYA00345654_ERZ802830 | MGnify/ENA primary metagenome ERZ802830 (study PRJEB30503, sample SAMEA104212375) | marine metagenome | biome: Westerlies Biome; feature: [SRF] surface water layer (ENVO:00010504) within the epipelagic zone...; material: water...
ACCAGTGGCACCTTCTGGCATGCCAATGGCGAAGTGCTGCCTTGGTGAGCTGAGATGGCAAGGATCCCCAGCCGTACATTGCTGACATTCGGGAGTGCGGGTCATGGGGTTCGATCCGCGCCAATGGTCGCCGCACCGCGATATGGCTTCTTGGCCGAGGTCGACGTCTGGCCAGCGGGTGACCAGCAATGTGGAAGCGATTCTCCGCGAGAACGATGCCCTGCGACGGGAGGTCAAGCGCTTGCAACAGGAGCTCGAGCGCGCGCGTCGTTCCCAGTGGCAGCAGCCCTCAGCCCAGGCTCCTGCACGGATCAGTTCGGAGCAGGTCCAGGCCTGGGGTGCGGCCATGGCCAGGCAGCCGGGATGGAGTCAGCTGCGTCAAGTTGCTCTTGATGCGCTGATCGACCAGCTCAACCGCAACAGCTTTCCGTCTCGATTGAACCTGCAGCAGCGACTGGATCGTCTGGTGAGCGGGTTGGGGACCGATCTGCTTGCTGCTGTCGGCCCCAGAACAACCAAGAAGACGGCTGCGGTGATGGCCGCTTTTGCCCTTTACGGCGTGCGGGCCAGCGAATGGCTCGAAGAAGATCCGGCTCGGGTCGTGAGCGAGCTTTGTCAGCTCCAGACCCAGTCGAGTCGTCGCCAGACCCAGGCCAATCGTCGCCAGACCCGGCGCACCCGCAGTGACCGGCGCACAACGGATCGTGAGCCTTCAGCTGCAGCAGTGAGCGAAGAGGAGAAGGCTCTGGCGGTGCTGGGTTTGCAGGTGGGTGCAACCCAGGAGCAGATCAAGCAGGCCTTCCGTCGCCTGGTGAAGCGCCATCATCCGGATGTGGGTGGATCGGCGCATGCTTTTCGCCGCGTGAACGAGGCCTATCAGCAGTTGATGGCCTGAAGCCAGCTGTGCAAGCAGGCCATCCAGCGTGGCGATGGCCGCGTTTGGAAGCTTGCGCCGCCAGAAGCCCGCCAGAAAGGAGAACAGGGTCCAACGGCTCTTCATGGCTCGCGAGCCGGCCTGCAACGTCTCCAACCATTCGTCGTCGGCCGCATCCGGCTCCAGGGTTCTCCAGTGCTGGATGAACCGGTCCCAGAAGCAGCTAGAGCCCAACGCCGATTGGATGGATCAGCAAAAGCGTTGAGGCGCTACACAGGGCGTTGCTCCTGCTGGCGCAGGGTTTCGTAGGCCTGCCAGAGACCGTTCACTTCTGCGCAATGGGAGTCGCGATCGCAGACGCGGTAGCGACCATTGCCGACGGCATCGATGGTGGATCCGCGGGAGGTGGCGCAGATGCGGCTGACAAACGCCATGGGCTTGAAGCGAATGAACCCGGTTTACGCGTTGGCCTGATCCTTTCCTCAAGGAAATTTCATTTCGACATCACTTCTGGAAACGAAAAATCTCCAGGTTGGAGTGGATCGCATGCAGGGGACACGGTTCACAATGAACCCAACGCTTCCGTTCGAGATGTCCAACGCCCGCGACATGATCAACGCCCATCTGTTTCCGGTGCTGGGCCTCATCGCTACAGCCAGTTCGGTGTCGATCGCACTGTCGTTGCGACCGATTGCCGAACAATCCACCCGTTGGAACACCTGCTACAGCGACAGCCTGGCCTGGTATGAGGCCAACAAGCCTGATTGGACGATTCAGGACAAGGAGGTGTTTGCCTCGAATTTCTGCAACGGCGGCGTGCCAGTGAAGCCCGGAGCCGGATTTCAGTTGGCGCGTTGATGGCCGTTACACCCGGCTGTACCCCAGTTGGGTTTCAAAAATCTTCAGGGGGAGACCGAGGGACTCCATCAAGGTGCGGCATTCGTCTCCCACCGTTCCATACACCTCCACCCTGAAGTCGTCGGCCAGTTCGGCGTGCTTCTGCAGGTACTCCTGAACTGGAGGATTCGACACGTGTGCGGCAAAGGCGGCGTCGTTGGCATAGAGCTCTGACCACACAAAGGCCTGCGGGTCATCTGGATCCTGATCAAAGGTGTGGTGGAGCATTCCCGGTTCGCTGGCCTGCACTGCAGCGTCGGTGGTTCGCGCCAGCTCGAGATAGGCCTCCACGCAGTTGGGCTTCACGTGAATCCGTGCCAGCAGCATGAAAGGAGTGCTTTTGTCGAAGTTGGCCATGGCTTGAGATTCGGTTCAGCGATCATCGCCGGCGGCCGAGCACCATGCGCTTCACCACGCCGTCCTCCTTTTGGTAGAGCACCAGATCGTCTTTCTCGAGGGTGTAAAGGCGCCTGACTCCATCGGTGCGGTACTCGCGATTGAAAGGAACCACCCAGGAGGTGCCCATCGCCATCACGTAAATCAGCTCCGACTGATCGGCACTGATGCAAAAACGCACTTTCTGATCCTTGTAGAGCCCAACATCGCTCACAAAGGGCGCCTTGAAGTAGTCACAGGAGTGGGCTCGCTGGTATTCATCTTTGATAGTCGCCAGAGCCTGTTCAGGTACAGCCGCGCCAAGCAGCAGGGTCCCGAGCAGGAAGGTGAGGAATTGGGATTGCCCCATGGCATCGACAGTGCAAGGGATTTGAGTCTTTGTAGCGGCTTCTGCTGCCCCCTGCAGGGAGGCAGGGCCGGGTTCTAAGGTTCGATTCGCTACAGAACCGGTTGGTCCGGTTTTCGCTCGAGATGTTCCATCCCCTGGCCCCCTCCAAGGTGCTCGACTTCCTGGGCCGCCTGTGTCTGGCAGCGGTGTTCGTGAACGCCCTGCCAGGCAAGTTCAGCAATTTTTCGGACACCGCTGCCTCGATCGCAGCCAAGGGAGTTGCCGAGCCCCTGGCCGGTGTGCTGCTGGTGGCTGCGATCGTGATGCTGATCGCCGGCTCGCTGTTGCTGGTGTTTGGCACGAACACCCGGCTGGGTGCCTCCTTGCTGCTGGTGTTTCTGGTGCCCACCACCCTGATTTTTCACACGTTTCCGATCGATGCCGGCTTCTTCATGAACCTGGCTCTGATCGGTGCTCTGATCCTGGCGATCACGCGCTCCACCGGCGCAGCGGTTCCTAACTTCCGTGATGTGCGAGTCCGGGACGGCATGAAGGCGCTGCGTCACTGAAGCCCGCTGATGAGCATCCGTCTGGGGAGCCCGAATCCAGCGATGGCTTGCTCTGATCGCGTGAGCGCCAAGCTCTTCACGGCAGGGCCAGGGCTGTTCCTTCCCGACGAGGGTCGGCGGCTCCATGCCAGCGATTGCCGATCCGTTGCACCAAGCCGATGCCGCTGCCCAGGGTCTGGAGGCGCAGCTCGCGGCCGGGTGCATTGAGTTCATTGGGATTGACGGGCCAGGGGAGCGGCGGTTTCCTCTCGATCACAAGGGTGTTTCCCTGGGGAGACACCAACGGCAGCCCAACCGATCGGGCCGGAGGCTCAGCCCACGGCAGTGCGGCCAGCAGCACCCGACTGATGTAGTGGGGGATGCGCTTTCCCCCCGGACTGCCCAGCGCCAGGACCGGCTGGTCACCGTTGAACACGATCGTGGGTGCCATCGACGACACCGGCCTGCGCCCTGGACGGCGGCGGTTGGCCACGGGGAGGCCCCCGACCACGGGCCGCCAGTCGAAATCAGTGAGCTGGTTGTTCATCACCATGCCCTCCACCAGATTGCGGCTGCCGAAAACGGTTTCCACCGTTGTGGTGTAGCTGGCGAGATTGCCCCTCCCGTCCACGATCGTGACGTGAGAGGTGCCCAGTTCGGTGCCGGGCCCGGGGCGACCGAAGGGAAACCGCTTCATCCCTGGCGGCAGACCCGGCTGCGCCACGCGTTCGGGTGAGGCCTGCATGGCCTGGACACGGGCCCGGATGTAAGCCGGATCCAGTAGTCCCTGGGTGGGAATGGTGCCATCAATTGGATCGTGAACCCAGTAGAGGCGATCGGCGTCGGCCCAGGATTCCGCCAGGACCAGATGGCGCCAGCTTTGTGGGTTCGATGGATCGTCGAAGCTGCCGGTTGCATCGAGCAGGGCCAGGGTCTGTAACACCGCCAGTCCGCCGCTGCTCGGAGGGGGCACTGTGCAGACGCGGTGTTTCATCTGCACCCGGCAGAGGGGAGCTCGGCGCACCACGGAATAGGAGGCAAGATCCGCGGCGGTCCAGCCTTTGAAGCCTGGTTCTTGACTCTGCAGAGCGTTGACGCCGCGCTGGATCCGTTGTGCCAGCGGGCCTTGGTAAAAGGCTCGGCCCCCCTCCTGGGCCAGGACCTCCAGGGTGCGGGCCAGGGCTGGGTTGCGGAACAGACGGCCTGCTGGCAGCGGCGTTCCGCCAGGCAGGTAAAGCTGTTGAAAAGCATGGTTATGGCTGGCACCGAGGCGCTGGGCCAGGGCCACGGAGCGGCGCAGCCGCGGGCTGGGCAGGAACCCATCGCGGGCCAGACGGATGGCAGGCGTGAGGGTGCTGGACCATGGCCGTTGCCCCAGCTGTTGATGGGCCTCCCAGAGCAGGGCCACGGTTCCGGGCACTCCGATCGCATGCGGATGGCGGGTGGCCGCCCGGTAGGACAGCGGTTCACCAGAGGGCTGAAGAAGGTCGTCGCTGCGACTGCGCGCCGGGGCCGTTTCACGGCCATCGAAAACCTCCAGGGCCTGACGACGGGCATCCCAGTGCAAGAGGAAGCCTCCGCCTCCGAGTCCGGAACTCTGCGGTTCCACCACAGCCAGCACCGCTTGCGCTGCGACCAGGGCATCCACGGCGTGGCCACCGCTGGCAAGAACGCCCAGGGCTGCCTTGCTGGCCAAGGGGTTGGCAGTGACGACCACCGCCGAACCGGCGGCGGTGGACATGGTTTGTTTGTTGGTGTCCGCTTGCTCGGGATCCTCGCGACTCACCGGAGCTGCGCTGCCGGGGGTGAGGCTGAGGGAGAGCAACAGCAGCAGGATGCGGATCACCAAGATGGTGCGGTGATTGGCAGGGCTGATGTGGAGTCTGGCGGGACAGGCACCTGCACTGCCTAGCGTGGGGTTCGGGATCGGCTGCAGGATCGGACCATGACAGAGGCAGTCCCATCGACTCCCAACCCGTCGCATGTTGTGGTGATCGGTGCGGGGTGGGCAGGCTGGGGTGCCGCCAAGGCCCTCTGTGAAGCCGGAGTGCGCGTGACGTTGCTGGATGGGATGGCGGATCCCACGGGCAGCACCCCCCTGACCACCAGCAGCGGCAAACCTTTTGAAGCCGGCACCCGCGGGTTCTGGAAGGACTACCCCAACATCAATGCCCTCACCGCTGAGCTCGGGCTCAGCAACGTGTTCACGGAGTTCACTACCAGCGCCTTCTGGTCGCCCGATGGACTGGAAGCCACAGCCCCGGTGTTCGGTGATGCCCAGCGATGGCCCAGTCCCATCGGGCAGGTGTTGGCCACCACCACCAACTTCAAACGGCTTCCCGTGGCTGACCGCCTCAGCATTGCCGGGCTCCTCTACGCGATGCTCGATCTCAACCGCAGCGCCGAGGTGTTTGAGCGCTACGACACCATCGATGCGCTGACGCTGTTCCGAAGCCTCGGAATCAGTGAGCGGATGATCAACGACTTTCTCCGTCCCACGCTCCTGGTGGGCTTGTTCAAGCCGCCGGAAGAACTCTCGGCGGCGGTGACGATGGAGCTTCTTTACTACTACTCCTTTGCGCACCAGGATTCCTTCGATGTGCGCTGGATTCGCTCCAGGAGCATTGCGGAACAGTTGATTGCCCCCTTGGCGAAGCGGCTGATCGATCGCTACGGGCTGCAGGTGCTCGGCGGAACCCTGGCCACGCGTTTGAATCTCCATCCAGACACCAAGGCTGTTGCATCGGTGGACACCCGGGCTGTTGCCACTGGTGACGAGGGACTGATCGAGGCCGTGGATGCGGTTGTGCTCACGGTGGGTGCCAAGGGGATGGGTGCACTACTGGGCAACTCGCCGGCCTGTGCTGCTGCAGCCCCTGAACTAGTGGATGCCGGCAATCTCGGGGCCATTGATGTGGTGTCGGTGCGGTTGTGGCTGGACACCTACCTGGAGGTTGCCGATCCCGCCAACGTGTTCTCTCGTTTCGAGGCCTTGCAGGGGGCGGGCGGCACCTTCTTCATGCTCGATCAGCTGCAGAAGGAGACGGAAGCAGCCCTGTGGGGAGGTGAGAAACCCCGGGGATCAGTGATCGCCAGCGACTTCTACAACGCCACGGCGATTGCGGTCCTCAGTGATGAGGAGATCGTGGCGTTGCTGATGCGCGAGCTGTTGCCGGTGGCCAATCCCGCCTTTCACACCGCCAATGTGCTGGAGGCTGAGGTGCGCCGCTATCCGGGGTCGGTGGCCTGGTTCTCACCGGGGAGTTTCCGGCAGCGGCCGCCGTTGGAGACGAACATCCCTTCATTGGTGTGCGCCGGCGACTGGGTGCGGATGGGGGCTCGGGAATTCGGCGCCAAAGGGCTTTGCCAGGAGCGGGCCTATGTGTGCGGGCTGGAGGCGGCCAATTCCCTGCTCCGGCGAAGGGTGATCAAGGGATCGGAGTCTGCTGGCAGCGCTCAGCACCAGGTGATTCCGATCCGGCCCGATGAACCCCAGGTGCTGCTGGGACGTGCACTCAATGCCCAGGTGATGAGCACGGCGGAGACCCTGGGCTTGCGTTGGCCGTGGTTGGCATGACGTGGTTGGCATGAAGCGGATCCTGATCACCGGAGCGAGTTCCGGCATCGGTTTGGAGGCCACCCGGCGGCTTGCCCTGAGCGGCCATCAACTCACGCTCTTCTGCCGCACGCCAGAGCGCGGCGAGCAGACCCGATCGCAATTGGTCGCAGCTGGTGCAATGCCGAGCCAGGTGAGCTGGCTGGCTGCGGATCTCGCCGACCTGCGCAGTGTGCAGAGCGCCTGTGATCAGTTGCTGGATCGCGCTGAACCCTTGGATGCTCTGGTGCTCAATGCCGGGCAGCAACGGGCGGGGGCCGCGGCGCCGGTGTTCTCGCCCCAGGGCCTTGAGATCACCTTTGCGGTGAATCAGTTGGCCCATCAGCTGATCGCCACGCGCCTGTTGCCGCTGTTGCGGTTGGGATCGCAGCCCCGGTTGGTGATCACCGCCTCCGATGTGCACAACCCCGCTAGCGGCGGTGGGCGCGTGGGCCAACCAGCGGATCTGGGCGATCTGGCAGGACTGAAGGCCGGCGCAGGTTTTGCAATGCTCGATGGCAGTGCCAGCTTCGATGGCGACAAGGCCTACAAAGACAGCAAACTCTGCAACGTGCTGCTGGGACGCGAACTCAACCGCCAGCTTGACGCGATGATGCCGGTGATTGCCTGGAGCCCCGGGTTGGTGATTCCCCGCAGCAGCGGGGGCTTCTTCCGCCACAACCGCCAGAGCAATCCTTTGGGGATGCAGCTGTTTGCGTTGGTGGCCCGTGATGTTCTTCGGGTCACCGAATCCGTGCAGACCGCTGGCCGGTTGTTGGCGGATCTGATCACCGACTCTGGCTATGCAGCACCAGGATTCAGCTATTGGAGCAACCGGTTGGTGCGTCCTGGTGTGCATCGCTTTTCTGAAGCCATAACCAGTGCCGAGGGTGCCGATCTTCAGAAGGCCGTCGATCTGTTTCGTCTCTCGGACGACTTGATCTGTGAAGCGTTAGCGCCAAACTGACGCCGTGATCCCCGATCGTTGCTGATGTCTCCCTCTGTAGTGACCTACGTGCTGGATCGGTTGGCGGATCTCGGCATCGGCCATGTGTTCGGAGTGCCGGGGGACTACTCCTTTCCTTTAAACGATGCGGTGGAGGTGCATCCGCGGTTGCAGTGGGTGCCATCGGCCAATGAACTGAATGCCGCCTACGCAGCTGATGGCTATGCCCGTCGTCGTGGAGCAGGGATTGTCTGCACCACCTATGGCGTTGGAGAACTCAGTGCCCTCAATGGCGTGATGGGCGCCATGGCCGAGAGAGTGCCTGTGTTTCACCTGGTGGGCACCCCCAGCGTGCGCATCGTGCGCCAGGGATTGATCTGCCACCACACCCTCGGTGATACCCGTTACGACCGTTTCGAGGCGATCTCGGCTGCAGCTGGTTGCGTGAGTGCCAGGCTCACCCCCGAGAACGTGGTGGTGGAACTGGAGCGGGTGATCGACAAGGCCCTCGAGGATTCGAGGCCTGCTTACCTCACGGTGCCGATGGATCTGGCGCTGATGCCGATTACCGGCACGCCGATCCAGGGAACACCCATGGGCGCGGTCGATCAACACGCCAGTGTGGCTGTGGAGCTGGAGGCTGTGCTCGATTTGGTGATGGGGCGTCTCGCCGAGGCGGCCCGTCCTCTGGTGATGCCTACGGTCACCCTCAAGCGCTTCGGTTTGGTGGAGACGTTCGCTGCGTTTCTGGAGGCTTCAGGGTTGGCCTATGCCACAACGCCGATGGACAAGTCGCTGCTGAGCGAGGGGCATCCCGCCTTCCTGGGGATGTACAACGGCGCGCGTTCCACACCGGCGGCCCTCCAAGGCGTTGTGGAAGACGCCGACTTGTTGATCGATTTCGGCGGCTTGGTGATGGAGGACCTCAACACCGGCCTCTGGAGCGGGCATCTGGATGCAAGCCGGGTGATTTCCCTGCATGCCGACTGGGTTCAGGCGGGTGATCAGGTGTTCACCAGTGTGAGCATCAGTGAGGTGCTGGCGGGGTTGATCAAGCGTTTCCAGGCCACTGGTTCCAGGCTCAGCCACTGGGGGGAGCAGCGTCCTGTGCAGCCTGAGCCCCTGCTCCCCATGCGTGGTGAAGGAGATCAGCCCACGGGATCGGCGAGTTTCTATGGGCGTCTGCAGCGGTTTCTGCGGCCCACGGATCTGCTGGTGACCGACACCGGCACCTGCATGCTCAAGCTCAATGCCATGCGCCTGCCCGATGGGGTGGCGATTGAAAGCCAGACCCTCTGGGGCTCGATCGGCTGGGCGACGCCGGCGGCACTGGGCTGTGCCCTGGCCGACAGCGAGCGACGGGTGGTGCTCGTGACCGGTGATGGGGCGCACCAGCTCACCGTGCAGGAGATCGGTGTGATGGGTTTCACCGGGGCCAAGCCCGTGGTGATTGTGCTGAACAACGGGCTTTACGGCGTGGAGGCCCTGCTCAGCGAAACGGGGCATGCCTACAACGATCTGCCCCCTTGGCAGTATGCCCAGCTGCCCGAGGCCTTCGGTTGCCAGGGCTGGTGGAGTGGCCGCGTGTCCACAGTGGCGGAGCTGGAGCAGGCGCTGGTGGCGATCAATGCCCATGACGGCGGCGCTTACCTCGAGGTGATGATTCCTCCTGAGGAGAGCCAGCCGTTGGCGGAGACGTTGATCGAAACCATGCACCAGACGGCGACGCCGCATCCGGAAGCAGCTGAGTAAGCAGGGCTTCACAATCGCTGCGGCCCATCAACCGCGGCACCGGATAGGCGGGGTGGGCTTCCTTGAGGGCATCGGCGCTGATTCGGGGAATATCGATGCTGCGCAGCGGTGCAATCAATGGAGGCACTCCCAGCTGCTGGTTGAGTGCGACCACCCAGTTGATGAAGTCCCTCGCGAGCCTCTGGTCGCTGTCTTGCGATGTGCCCAGCCCTGCGGCCCGAGCCAACGCAGCAAGCCTCGGCTCGCAGGCTGGAAGGGAAAAGCGCAGCACACTCGGCAACACCAGCGCATTGGCAAGGCCATGGGGGATGCCGTAGGCGCAGCCGAGGGCGTGGGCCAGGGCATGGGCATAGCCCACATTGGTGCGAGTGAACGCCTCACCAGCGGCATGGGCGGCAAGGGCCATCTGCAGGCGGGCCTCGATGTCGCTCCCATGGGAATAGGCCCGCGCTAGCCAGCGGCTAATGGCGGCGGTGGCATCGAGGGCGCGACGGTTGCTGAAGGGGGTTCCCCCGCGGCCGATGTAGGCCTCCACCGCGTGGGTGAGGGCATCGAGGCCACCGGCGGCGGTGATCGCTGGCGGTAGACCGAGCATCAGTTCGGGGTCGATCACCGTGATCTTTGGAAGCAGCTTGAGATCGGCTATGGCGAGTTTGCGTTGCCGTTGGCCATCGGTGAGCACGGCTGCGATCGAGGCCTCTGATCCGGAGCCGGCGGTGGTGGGTACGCAGGCCAAGGGCGGTGGCGGCAGCACCACTCGGAAGAGCCCCTCCATGGCCCGGCAGCTCAGCCAGGGGTTGGCGGCGCGGGCGCCGATGGCCTTGGCGCAATCGATCACCGAGCCGCCGCCCACGGCCACGAGGCTGTCGCAATGTCCCTCGCGATAGGCGCGCAATCCAGCCTCCACACAGGCAAGGGTGGGATTGTCGGGAACCTGATCGAACACCCGGCAGGTCCGTCCGTCCGCTTCGAGTTCCTGCAGCAGGGGCTGGGGCAGCTGCAATTGCAGAAGCTGTTGATTGGTCACCAGCAGTGGCCGTTGCCAGCGACGCCCTCGCATCTGCGCCGGCAATGACCGCAGGGCACCGGCGCCGATGAGCTTGCGGGGTTGAGGGAAGGGCAACAGCAGCGCCAGGCCCTGGAACAGGCGCTGATAAGCCCGCATCAGCAACA
>ERZ802830.4894-NODE-4894-length-10508-cov-11.66_pt1 | contig 10508 bp, 9 predicted proteins | sample MGYA00345654_ERZ802830 | MGnify/ENA primary metagenome ERZ802830 (study PRJEB30503, sample SAMEA104212375) | marine metagenome | biome: Westerlies Biome; feature: [SRF] surface water layer (ENVO:00010504) within the epipelagic zone...; material: water...
TTATATGCGGTGAAACTAAAGATTCTTTTGATGAACTTAATAACAAACTTAAGTCGATTGAAGATGCCGCTGGAAGAAATAGAAGTGCTCCTAAGTTTAGTGCAAGGACTTTAGATATCGATATAGTTCTTCAAATCGACGAAGATGAGGAAATATTATTTGAAAGTGATGAAATAGAAAAATATACTTTTGTGTCTGAGCCATTAAAAGAATTGTTAAAATGAAAGCAAAAAAATTTACAAGAAATCTTCACAGGTATTTAAGTATATTTGTATCTATTCAGCTCTTGTTGTGGACTGTATCAGGTATTTATTTTGCTTATAACAAAATTGAATTGGTAAGAGGAGAGCAGTATCGCTTACCTAAAGATGTTGAATTTAGAATTTTTGATAGACTCGGAACTTCTATTATTGAGACAAATGAGAATGGAGAAAAGTCTTACAAAACGTATCCAGAGGGAAATATCGTTAAACCTCTTACAAAAGAAGGGGCAATAGAAATAACAACTCAAAAAACTACTTTAAATCCATTAGAAGCTAGTTTGGTTACAGAGCTTTATCCAGGCGGTGAATATAGAGGAAGCCTGCCAGTATACAAAGTCAAAACTGATACCAAAGATGATATAAATGTTTACGTTGGATATATGACTGGTGATATTGGTTCAATACGATCAGATTCCTGGAGAATTTGGGACTTGATGTGGAGCCTACATATTATGGATTACAAGGAAAGAGATAATATCAATAATATTTTACTACAGGTCTTATCAATACTTGCATTAGTTACCTCTATATCAGGAATCACTTTATTTTTTGTTAAAAGATAGGTAATTAAAAATTTTCTTTAATTGTATTCCATGCTGCTTCAGATAAAGGGTAAACCATCATACCTCTATCTTCAGCATGCTTACTTGATGCTGTTCCATCTCTTACTCGACCAAGGATTCCTTGCAAGATTCCCGCAATTTTAAACATATTGAATGCCATATAGAATTCCCAATTTTTTGAAAGGTCTTTACCGGTATTTTCACAGTACATATCCATATATTCTTTTTCAGATGGAACGCCAAGTTCTTTTAACTTGGCTTGATCCCAAAATGCTTCTTGAGTTCTCCATGAAAGACAGTGGTAACTAAAATCTGCAATAGGATGTCCTAAAGTAGATAGTTCCCAGTCCAAAATGCCCATAACTTGATTATTTTTTAATATCATATTGTCCAATCGATAATCTCCATGAACAATGGATGTTTCATCATCATCGGGAATATTCTTCGGTAACCAATCAATTAAGTTATTCATAGCTTCAATATCATCCGTTTCAGATGCCCTGTATTGTTTTGACCATCTAGCAACTTGTCTAGCTACATAATTTCCAGGCTTTCCATAGTCTTCTAGCCCTATTTTTTTATAATCAACGTCATGAAGCAAAGCTAAAGTTTTATTTTTGTTTTGATATATCTCTGTTCTATCTTGGTTGGAAAGTGAAGGAATCATAGGATTCCAAAAAAGATCTCCGTCTAAAAAATCCATTACAAAAAAAGCTGTACCTGCAATTTCATCATTTTCACAGAGTCCATATGTTTTTGGAACTGGAACATCAGTTTCGTATAGTGCTGTTATAACTTTATATTCTCTATCAACGGCATGTGCTGATGGTAAAAGTTTGCCTGGTGGCTTCCTTCTTAAAACAAGATTTTTAGATTCAGTAACAATTTTATAAGTTGGGTTAGATTGGCCGCCTTTAAATTGTTCAACAGATTTAATTTTTCCAGCTCCAGGCACAAATTCATCAATCCATGGCTGTAAGTTTGATACTTCAATTGTTAAATGTTCAGCAACTTCTTTTGTACCAGAGAATTTTGCATCGTCGAGTGGCTCCATTATAAAGATCTTCCTCCATCCACTTTGATAGTTTGACCAGTAATATATTCAGAGTTGGCAAGGAATTTCACCGCATTAGCAATATCCTTTTCTGAACCCATTCTCTTAAGAGGTATGCTTTCAATAACCTTATTTTTTTGTTCTTCAGTCCATGTAACATCTGGGGGTTCAAGCATAGCACCAGGTGCAATTGCATTAACTTTTATTTCAGGCGCTAACTCTCTAGCAAGTCCTTTAGTTACTGCTTCTAAACCTGCTTTTGCTGCAGAATATATAGAATAATTTGCAACTCCTTTTGTTAAATTTGTGTCAGTTATATTAATAATTGATCCATTAGATCTTTTTAATTTTTCTTTTAGACCTTGTATTAAAAAAAGTGGACCCTTTAAGTTGCTTCCAATTAGCTTCTCCCAATGATCTTCTGAAATTTCATCAATAGGAGTAGGGTAGAAAGTAGAAGCATTATTTACCAATAGATCTATTGAAGGAAATACTTCACTTATTTCACTTAAGATTTTTTGAACATCTTCTTTAACATCAAGGTTGCCTTGAACAGTTTTAGCAGAACCAGGATTGGCTTTATTGATTTGATCAGCCAGATCATCAGCATCTTTTTTAGAAGAGTTGTAATGAATAATAATATTCCAACTCAACTCTTTAAAAGTAAGAGCGATCTCTTTACCAATTCTTTTAGCAGCCCCTGTTATAAATATAGTTTTGTTCATTTGCACTTAAGTATAATATTTTTGTATATATTAAGCTTTTCTAGCTCAACTTTCTCTTTTGGAATACTTGATAGGAGAGAAAAATCTGTATTTTGAACTTCTTTCACCAGCTTTAATATGAAACTTTTAGTTTTTTCTAGGTTCGGCAACGTAACTAATTTTTTAACAAGTTCTTCATTTCTCTTTAGATTTGATTTAATCAAAATTAAAATTAAATCTTTATCATTAGTATTCATATCAATTTTAGATATGTTGTTTAATATTTCAGAAGCATGTTTATATCCATTTGGTATTGGTAGACACTCTCCTATTTCAAAATTATTATTTATTTGAAGTTCTGCCCATCTTACTTCATGATTTTTGTCGGTATGACACCAAGCATTACTTAAATTTTTGAAGAATGGATTTTTTAAATCCAAAGTAATAATTTTTTCAAAATAAATACTTGGATTAGAACTATTTAGAGCTCTTGCAGTTTCTGACCATATCCTTTCAACAGATAATTTTTCTATCTCTCCACTTGAAACTATCTTATTAATACTATTTATAGTCGTGTTATGAATTTTAAAGCTCTTCAAATGATCGTATGTATGAAACCTTGCTAGTCTTATAGCTCTTAATGGATCTTCATAAAAAGCATCTGACACATGTCTAAATAACTTGTTATTAATATCTTCTTGGCCATTAAATGGATCAATAATTTTGCCTTCTTCATCTTCGGCTATAGCATTTATTGTGAAATCTCTTCTAGATAAATCTTCTTCCAGCGTTACATCTTTGCCAAAGTAAAATGTAAAACCATGATATCCAGTTCCAGATTTTTTTTCTGTTCTGGCAAGAGCATATTCCTCATTCGTATCAGGATGCAAAAATACTGGAAAATCTTTGCCAATTGGCTTGAAACCATCTGCCATCATTTCCTCAGGCGACGAACCAATGACAACCCAATCATTATCTGCTGACTTTACACCTAGTAAAGAATCTCTTACAGCACCGCCTACTTTATAAATTTTCATTTTCTTTTAACTTGAATCAGTTTCTTATCTTCTAATCTTATAGCCGTAAGTTTATTCCCCCAAACACAACCCGTATCCAATCCAATTATATTATCTAATTTTGTCTTGCCTTCAAGTGCTGCCCAATGACCAAAAATAATATTTTCTTTCTTTTTGAGATTGATATGAGTTTGATCAAACCATGGTATGTGGTTACTCTCAGCTTTCAAATCTTTTTTCTTAAGCTTCAAGCTTCCCTTTTTGTCCAAATAGCGCATTCTCGTGAAGTAATTAATTATTGTTCTGTATCTTTCGTAACTTTTTAAATCATCTTTCCATAATGCAGGTTTATCACCCCACATATTTTCTAGTAGATTAAATGAGTCTTCTTTCATAATCGCCTTCATTTCATCTGAAAGATCTTTTGCTTTCTTTAAATCCCAGATAAATGGTATTCCAGCATGACTAATCCAGAATGTTTCTTTTGAGGATTTGATTCTAATTTTAAGTAAGAGGGGCAGTTTTTTTAACCAGCTATAAATTTTTTTATTATTTTTTGAATTAAGGATTTTTTTAAGAGATTCATTCTTCTTTTTATGTTCTAAGAGATAAAGTAGGTAAAAATCATGATTTCCTAAAACACCTCTGACAGATTTTTTATTTTTAAGACAGAAGTTTAAGACCTCAAGCGATTTTGGGCCTCTATTTACAAGATCTCCAGCAAAGATTAATAAATCATGATTTGGGTTGAAATTTATTTTCTTACAAAGCGCATTCAATTCATCGTAACAACCCTGAACGTCACCAATAACATAATGTGCCATTAGGCCAAGTATTCCTTTGCTAGATTTATAAAATTATTTAATGAAACTTCTTCAGATCTCTTGGTTGGGTCTATATTTGCTTTATGCCAATCAATGTTCAATTTTTTAAGATTATTTTTTATATTTTTTCTCTTTGAAGAAAAAGCTAAATCAATAATCTTATAAAGGTTGTCTTTTATGGCGAGGCCATAATCTAAATCTTTCTTTGGAAGTAGCCTTATAAAACTTGAATTAACTTTTGGTCTTATATCAAATGCATCAGGCGGCACATCAAACAAAATCTCACTATCAAAAAATGCCGATATTTTTATTGCAAGCTTACCCCAATCCTTTGTTGCAACTTGGCCAGTAATTTTTTGTGCAACTTCTTTTTGAACTAAGAAATGCATATCTTTTATTTCTTGATAGCTATTTATTAATTTTAAAATGATTTGAGTAGAAATATTGTAGGGAAGGTTGCCTATTATCCTTTGATTATCTTCTGAATCTTTAAACCTAAATTTAAGAATATCCTCATTTATAAAATGAAAATTAGCAGGACCCTTAAATTTTTTCTTGAGAATTTCAATATTGTTCGCATCAATATCAACAGCAGTAATATTAATATTTTCTTTATTTATTTGATTTGTGAGAGCGCCGGTACCAGGACCTATTTCGATAAAATTATCTGAATCATTAGGAGAAATGACTTCACCCATTTCAAACAATATAGCAGGATCTTTTAAATAGTTTTGACCATATTTTCTTCTTATATCCCTTGAGCTCATTAAATTAATTTCTTTGCAGTCCTTATTGCAAGAGTAAGAGATGAAATATTCGCTTTATTTGTTCCTGAGATATCTAAAGCAACGCCATGATCAACAGAAGTTCTAATTATTGGTACTCCAAGAGTTATATTAATAGAATTGCCAAAACTTAATGCCTTTAAAACTGGAAGAACTTGATCGTGATACATTCCAAGATATGCATCAGTCTCCTTTAATATCTTTTGAGAGAAAGCTGTATCAGCTGAAATAGGCATCGAAACATTAATATTGCTTCTTCTTAATTCCTGAACTGCAGGTTTTATATGCTCTAATTCTTCCTTGCCGATTTTACCGTTTTCACCGGCATGAGGGTTCAATCCTAAAATCTTTATGTTTGGTTTTTTTATATTGAATTTGTCTTTAAGATCTTTATTAAGAATTTTAATTTTATTTTTTTTTAAATTTTTTGTAATTTGTTTCGGGACGCTCTTTAGGGGGATATGAGTTGTTGCTAAGGCAACTCTTAACTTGTCAGAAGCAAGCATCATAAGGACATCATCGCTCTCAGTAATTTTTTGAATGTATTCTGTGTGACCAGTAAATGCTTTATTAATAGAGATAATGGTTTCTTTATTTAAAGGCCCTGTGACTAAAGCTGTTTCTTTATTATTAATTGTTTTTTTAATAGCATAATCAAGCACATCTAAAACATATTGAGCATTAAGCTTTGTAAGCTTTCCTGCATTAGTGCTTTTACAATTGGAGACTTTAATTATCTGTATTGAAGACTTTTTATTCTTTTGAATATCGCTAATATTATCTAATTCAATTATCTTGAGCCTTTTTTTTAGTTTATTAGCTCTATCACAAAAAAGTTTTGGATCTCCAATAACAACAACTGGGATTTTAAGAGCTTCCCATTCCTTTGAAAGAGCTAATTTAATAATTAAATCAGGGCCAATGCCAGCTGGTTCTCCAGGAGAATATATTATTTTTTTCAATCTAGATTTTTAAATTCAACAAAAGCTTCTGCTCTCATTGTTCTGAGAGTATTTTCTAATTCTTCTTCAAATTTTCTTGCGTAGAGAATAGAGTAGGCCCTATCTTTTATTAATTCTTCAGTTAGTTCGTGAGTTCTTTTTCCAACAACCTCTAGAAAATGAAAACCAAATTCAGTTTGAAATACCTCAGAAAGAATTCCAATATCTGTTTCAAGCATTGTTTTTTCAAATTCACTTGCAAGAACACCTAAGCCTAACCAACCCAAATCACCACCAAGTTTAGCTGACCCAGGATCCTCAGAAAATTCATCTGCAAGAGATGTAAAATCCTCTCCTAGAAGCACTCTTTCTCTAATTTCATTGAGTTGTTTTTCTGTATCTTCTTCACTTCTAATCGCTGATGGTATTAAAAGAATATGCCTTGATTGCCATTGCTCTTCATATTTAACGAATTCACCTCTTTTATCTTCAAGCTTGAGGATGTGATAGCCAGAACCACTTTCTAAGGGTTCTGAAATAAATCCAACAGATTTCTTATTAAGCGCTTTCTCAAATAATTGAGGCATATCAATCATTCTTCTCCAATTAATAAGACCACCTGTTGAAGCATTTGAACTAATTGAAAATTTACTGGCAATTTCTGCGAAATCACCGCCATCATTAATTTGTCCAGCTATTTTGTTAGCCTGATCAATGTCTTTTACTAATATTTGTCTTACCAGAAGCTCTGGCTGTAATGTTTCAAGACTTTCATCCGTAGCAAGAAAAGCTTCAAATTCTTTTTCAGTTATGTCTACACTTGAGTTTACTCTTCCTCTTTGAATTCTTTGAATCCTCATTTCTCTTCTCATTTCTTCTCTAAGATCTTCGTATGAATCACCATTTTCTTCAATAAAACTTATAAAACCCTCTAAAGTCATCTGATTATTGGATGCCAATCTTCCCATTGTTATATTCAGCTCTGCATCACTAATCTTAATACCAGCTCTGTCAGCCATTTGTAACTGAAGTTCTTCAATTATGAGCTTTTCTGAAACTTGATCTTCAATAATATTCTGAGGAGGTTTTTCAAGGTTTTGATCTTCATACCTCCCAATAATATCTTCAATAGTATTTTTAATTTGCGATTCCATTACAACGCCATCATCAACAATGATTGCAATTCGATCTAAGACCTCAATCTTTGCATAAGATAATGATGATAGGATTATTAATGATGCGGTAAGTAATTTTTTCATATTGTATTAATAATTAAGAATAGAATTATCCATCATCCTGCCAATTTTTTTAAAAGATGAATTTAAACCCTTAAATTCAAATTGAAGATTAACTCTGCTCTTATTTTCAACCTCTATTATATTATCCCATGCATCATTTAGATACATATAAGAATTCGATTCTAAAATAGGAAGATATTTTGAAAGATTTTTATCTGAAGTGGTTAGCCTAAAAACAAAGCAACAATTTTCATAGCCAATACCAAAGACTGATTCAATTTTAGCACTCGAATCGTCATCTCTTTTTAACTTCGCAATAATACTCAGATTATCTTTAATTTTTAAATCTGCGTAAAATTCAGAATAGTCTAGCACTGACATAAAATCACCAGCCATTCTTGTATACCTCTTTGCATATCCAATATTACCTCTATCAAAATTTTGCTTGATGGTGACGCCTGCCATAGGAACTTTGTTTTGTCCTTCAAGATAATAGGAATATGCCATTATCATTCTATTCATATTTGGCATCCATTTACCCATCAACATTAATGGCCCCTCATCCATTGGCATTTTCATCATATCCATATTCATCATGGGCATTACCATTGCACCCATACCCATCATACCCATACCCATATCCATCGGCATACTCATATGCATATCATCTAACCAGACTTTCCTATCTTCTAAATAGAATTTTTTTGAAACAGTTAACGATATTTTATCCATATTCATCTTTCGTTTTTTATATTCAAAACTAAAAGTATAGAATTTTTGATCACCTATCCTATCCATTCCTGAAAATCTCTCAGTGTTAAATAATTGATTCATCATTGAAACCTTATGACTGTCAAAAACTGGATTCATATCTTGATTTTCGTATCCTACATAACCGTACACAAATCTTGGTTTTAAGATGTGAAGATTCATTTTGTCTTTCTTAAAGAATAGAGTGCTTATGTCTATTTTAAAATTTGGTACATTTACAGAATTTGTTTCCGTAGACTTATTATCTAAATTATATTTAATAGATTTCAAACCTAAGCTTGAAGACACACTCACTCCATTAAAATATGCTTGATTTGAAATACTTAATTTAGAAAAAATTCTAGATCCTTCTTCAGGATTATTTATTGCATATAGAAATCTGTTGCTTTCATTCGCATTTCCAAAATAACCATGAATATTTTCTGCTTTAAAGTATGAAACATTCAATGCTTGATGGATTCTTAAATTATTAAAATTTCTCAAAAATTCCAGCTCAAAAGATGGCATGACTTTGTAACCGTTAGTCAGAATAGGGTTTAAGGTTTGAAAACCTTGATGCTTAACCTTAATTCCAAAATCTCCAAAAGATCCATTAATAGTAATATTTTGTTTTAGATTTTGTTTTCTTTGAGACCCAATAGAAGTTATTTCTCCTGAAATATCCCTCAGAACAAGACTATCTGAAGCTTTTGCCCAATTAATATCTATCCATAACTTATTTCTATCGCCATAAGAATCTTTCAGACTAAATGCCCATCGTTTACTAGACCGATTTTCATAAAAGTTTTCATATTCTTTATCTTTATTAAAATAAAGAAAATCAAAATTACTTAGATTATTTGTTTCTCCATGAAGGCTTCTAAAATTTCCCTCAAAACCAAAACCTCGCTCAGTAATATTTCTAGTAGCTAGAGTAATATCAGATTTATCTGATATTACTTTGTAATATGGAATCATAAAATCCAAACCATCTGAAGAATATGACAGTGATGGTTCCAGAAAGCCGGTCGTTCTTTCACTAGAGGTAGAAAAGGGTAAATATGGAAGCCTTAATATTGTTTTATCTAATACCTTAATTTTTATTTTTTGTGCATATCCTCTTTTTGTTTGATCATCTAATTGTATTTTTTCAGCAACAAATTCCCATCCATTCATTGGATTGGCACAAGAAGTCATCGAGACTTGATTTAATACAATTTTGTCTTTTAAATTTCCTTTCAGTTCACTAAAACTCAAAATTAGACTTCTACTATTTAGAAATGTCTTACCGTTATAGAGTTCTATTGATTGTTTATCTTTATTAAATGAACCTTCTCTTGCTTTAAAGAAATAATCTTCTAAATAGATGCCTCCATCTTTTTTAAACTCAACAACACCATTTTTTCTATCAACTCTCGCCTTACCAGATTTAAGAACTCCATTTGGAAAGTCAATCTCAACATTGCCATTTAAGATAAGAGCTTCATTTTCTGTCATTTCAAATTTATCTGATTTAACATCAAGGCTTTCTATATCTTCAACGATTCCGAGATAAGGTTGATAAATTAGACAGCTAGTATTATTTGAAAGATTTTTTTCAAGAACACCACTTTCGATAAGACTTCCATTTAAATGGCCTTGATAGATAAAGATTGATATCAAAAAAGTTATTCTAATAGCGCTATGCATTTATATATTTTATACCTCAAAGCTTTGAAAGCGTATTCTTTAAAAAGTTCTATGATTTGTTTGAATTTATATACTCTTCTAATTGATACAAATGATCCTTCCCAAAGAATATTTGATTATCAAATAAGAATGTGGGAACCCCAAATGCTCCCTTAGAGACAGCATCGTTAGTATTAGCTATTAATTTATCTTTACATTCTTGAGTGCTAATTTTGTTAAGGATTTCGTCAGCTTTTAGATTACTTCCTTTTAACACTTCTGCAATCACCTCAATATCAGACATATTTTTATCTTCCTCCCACATAGCCTTTAAAGCGCATTCAATAAATTCATCAAATATATCTAGATCTATGGCAGCAATAGCACATCTTTGAATTTGAACAGTAATTGGTGGGAAATGTGAACTGAACTTAAAATTTACGAGATTGTGTTGCTTTATAAAACGTTCTATCTCAATCATTTGATAATCACTTTTGTTTTTACAGTCAGCAAAAGCAATGAAAGGCGGTTGATTATTGGTAATTTTCATAATCCCTCCGAGCAAACAGGGAATATAATTAAATTTTACTCCTGTTCTTTCTTCAAAGCCTGGAATTAATTTATGTGCAAAGTATGTATTTGGGCTTGCTACATCAAAGATAAAGTCTACTATCATTTCTATTAACAATTTTGTAAAGTAAA
>ERZ802830.4897-NODE-4897-length-10506-cov-6.72558_pt1 | contig 10506 bp, 7 predicted proteins | sample MGYA00345654_ERZ802830 | MGnify/ENA primary metagenome ERZ802830 (study PRJEB30503, sample SAMEA104212375) | marine metagenome | biome: Westerlies Biome; feature: [SRF] surface water layer (ENVO:00010504) within the epipelagic zone...; material: water...
AGGCGGTATACTTGCACTGCGTAGACTAAAATACTTGAGGGATAAAATTAATGGCGGATAAAAAAGCAGACTTTGAGAGCCTAGAAGACTATAAAGAGTTTCTATCGAGCTTAGATGACATAGCAGAGTTCAGGGATAAAAAGGGCGATAGCTATTCAGAGACAGCTAAGCGAATCAATACTTTCTCTTATCCATCAAAAAAGACTTCTGTTATTACTAGCGAAAAGGGTGTGCCTTTTACAATATCGGGAAACGAACTCTTAAAGCATAAAGAGTATAAAGATGAATACTTCTCTAATAATCCATCACATGAGATAATTAAATCTGATGGAACAAAGGATAGAGAGTTTTCATACAGGTTAAATAGAGAATCAGGGGCTGCAGAGGGTGCTACGTTTTTAGAGGCTTTAGTAGCTGAGTTTGAGGTACTAGCAAATAAAGAAGCTGAAGGTAAGATATCAGAAAAAGAACAAGGTTTACTTGATTCTTATAGGGTATTCCTGACAGAAAGAACAGGATATGCAGAAGGTGGAGTAGCTATAGATGAACAAATGGATGCGGTATTTAAGTCTAGCCGTACAGATATAGACCCAGTGTCTGGCAATGAAGTACCACCTGGATCTTTACCAGAAGAAGTACGTGACGATATTCCTGCAATGTTAAGTGAAGGAGAGTATGTTGTCCCTGCTGATGTTCTACGTTTTTATGGGGTCAAGTTCTTTGAGGACTTACGTTCACAAGCTAAGATGGGCTTGGCTGAAATGGAATCTAATGGTCGTATCGGTGGTGAGCCTATTGAAGAGGGCACAGGTGAAGTCGGTATTTCTGATGAAGACCTTATGGCTATCATGGCCCAAGCACCTCAAGATGAACCACAACAAGTAGCAGCTAACCGTGGTGGCCTTATGGGTTTTCAACAAGGTGGTTTAAGCTTCCCTGAGTATATTAAACAACCTGACATATCACAGTTCGGCATAGCTGGTCCCGACTTCCAAGGTGGTTTAGAGTATCGCAAATTCGTTAACGATGCTGGTATGACGATGACTATTCCGTTCTTTAATGGAGAGCCTATGGGTATGATCCCACCAGGTTATACAGAAGGTGATGCTCCTACAGCTACTGAAGAAGCTGCACCACAAGTTTCAGATGATGATCCTAATGAAGGTCTGTCGCAACGTGTTAAGGATGACTTTGAAGCAGGGCAAAGAGAAGCTATTGACTATTCTAATCCAGAAAGTGTTACTAAAGCTGTAGATGAGTATTACGCAGGTTCAGCGGCTCCCGCACTTGCAAGTATTGTACCTAGTGGTGGAGCAGTAGTGGCAGGAGTACGTTTCTTTGAGAAAAAGAATCTTATAAAAGGTATTGATGAACAATTAAATAATACAGAATTAGACTCAGATACAGCAAAAAGTCTTTCTCAATTAAAACAAGAACTAAAAGATAAAGATGCATATCGTGAACGTGTAGGTACAAAAGGTTTTGGTGACTTCTTAAGTGGTCTGTTTAGTTCTGACAGTAAAAACAGTAGACCTGACTATTCTAGCAAATTAACAAGCCTAGCTGGCCCACAAAAAGACCTTGAATGGATAGGTAGTGAACGTGATGCGTATAATGCTGCAGTAGAAAGCGGTAATGATAGGGTTGTTAGTCATTTTGAGTCTATTGATAGATTACGTAATAAACAAAATACTTTCTCTGATAAAGGTCTTTCTAGGGAAGAAGGTGCTGCTATGGGTCTGTCAGAAAGTGACATGGATCAAGCAGAGAAATACGGAGGTTCAGTACAACGTGCTGTAGATAAAGGTGAAGTAGAAAAGTCAGGCGGCTTCTTCTCTTCCTATGAAAAAGTAGATGATAAAAAAGAAGACGAAGAATAATCCACATAACTATAAGGCTACCCAGTTATAACTTGACTGGCCCCAACATAAGGAGTAAACAATGGCTGAAGTAGAACAAGTAGAGGTGCAATCGGCATCACACTTACGTAACATGGCACGAGTTAATCGTGATGAAGAAGAACTACGTGAGCTTATGAAACAAGCTGGCATGGTGCAAGAAGACAATGAAACGCAGGAAGAAACCACTGATAGTGAATCCGATAGCGAAAGCTCTGAGGACACCTCAGTTCAGGCAGAAAGTAATACTGAACAAAAAGAGGAAAAGCCAGCTAAAGCCAAAGCACAAAAAGCAGATGATACAAGCTTAAGTGCTGAAGAGAAAACGTTTAAGCAACGCTATGGTGATCTTCGTCGGCACATGCAAGAGAAAGACAAGGAAGTAGCTACTAAGCTAGAAAAGCTAGAGCAGCAACTAGATGCAGCTACTAAGAATGAGCTTGTACTACCTAAGTCAAATGCAGAGATTGAAGCTTGGGCTAAGAAGTATCCAGACGTAGCAGGTATCGTAGAAGCTATTGCTACAAAGAAAGCTGATGAGAAGTCTGCATCACTAGATACTCGCTTAAAAGAGATCGAAGAGTTACGCATTACAGCTAAACGTGAGAAAGCTGAAGCTGAGCTAGCGGCTATACATCCTGACTTTAGTCATATTCGCTCTGATGATATATTCCATGAATGGGCTAAGGATCAGCCTAAGTGGGTACAAGATGCTTTATATGAGAACATAGATGATGCTAAGTCTGTAGCTCGTGTGATTGACTTGTACAAAGTTGATAAAGGTATTACTAATAAGAAGACATCTAGTAATGATAAAGAAGCTGCATCTTCTGTTCGTACAAAACGTAACACTACACCAGAGCATGATGAAGCATCTAAGTACATAAGTGAATCACAAGTAGATAAGATGTCTATGAAAGAATATGAAAAGCGCATGGATGAGATATTTGAAGCCCAGCGCCAAGGAAAGTTTATTTATGATATGTCAAAGAAATAACTTGACAAACGATGATTCATAAGTAAAACTATAGTATATACACAAAATAAGTGTGTATGCTTTTATAAGCACTAACCACAACGAAGAACTACCTCAACGTATAGGCCCAGCGCATTACAGGACGGCCATCCTAATATGCAATGCTGACTACCCTAATATGAAGAGCCTCTTTCAGTGAATATGTAGTGTCTAAACTTCACGCCATATCTTTGAAAGGAATCAACAAATGGCTATTACATCCGCATCGGGTGGATTTGACGGGAACTTCTCCCCGATTATCTACTCCAAACAGGCACAGATTGCTCTACGCAAGACTGCCATTACTAACGCAATCACCAACAACTCATATTTTGGTGAGATTGCAAACCAAGGCGACACAGTTCGCATTCAAAAAGAGCCTGACGTAACAGTCAACGCTCTGCAGCGTCACACAGCTATCTCAGTAGAGAAGCTTGATGATTCTGACTTCTCGTTGACTATCGACAAAGCTAACTACTTTGCTTTCAAGATGGATGACATTGAAGAGCAATTCTCTAATGTTGACTTCACATCTTTGGCTGCTGATCGTGCAGCATATAAGATGGCTGATTCAATGGACGCAGACGTACTGTCTTATCTCTCAGGACACACTACTGCAGGTGCTTTCATCACTACTACTTCTGGTGATGCACAACACGAAACTGCAGGTAGCTTGACAGGTGAATTGTTCACTGCGAACCACTTGGACGCAACTGACTTCTCAAGCTTGACTATCTCAGGTACTGCTACAGCAGGAGACTCAGTTCCACTAGCACCACGTTTACCTGGTGCAACTGCAGTGTCAGCAACTACAGTATCCCCTTTAACAGTCGTAGCTCGTATGGCTCGTAAGATGGATACAGCAAATGTTGACTCCCGTGGGCGTTGGATCTGTGTAGACCCGGTGTTCGTAGAGATGCTCAAAGACGAAGACAGTCGCGTATTAAATGCTGACTTCGGTGGCTCAGGTCTTATGAATGGTCTTGTATTGAACAACTTGCACGGCTTCCGTGTTTATGTTTCAAACAACCTTCCAGCAAAAGGCACTGGCGCTGGTACTTCTGGTACAACTGCACAAGACGCTAACTATGGTGTTGTTGTAGCTGGTCAGGATGATGCTGTTGCTTCTGCAGAGCAGATTAATAAAGTCGAGAACTATCGTGATCCCGACTCATTTGCAGACATCGTGCGTGGTATGCATCTATATGGTCGTAAGATTCTACGTCCAGAGGCATTGCTAACAGTACGTTACAACGCTGCTTAATACTACTTAGTCTGTTGGGCTGGTCTTGTCAAGAGGCTGGCCCTTCAGCACATTTAATTTCAGGATATCTCTATGGCTACTTATGTTAACCTAGTTAATCAAGCATTACGCCGTGTCAATGAAGTTGAGCTTGACATTGGTGGTGATGGCTTTAGTGATGCTCGTAACTTACAGGCTTTAGCTAAGGATGCTATCAACTCTTCTGTACGTGAGATATTACAACACGCACAGGAATGGCCTTTTACTCTTACAACATACGCGCAGCCTATGACTGTTGGTACAGGTGTGTACGACTTTGCATCTGATGCCTCTAAGGTTGATTGGGATACGTTCTACATTAAGCGCTTATCTTCTAAGGGTAACACACCTGAAAAACTCCCTGTACTTACTTATGAGGACTACATTCGCTATCATCGTACTGGTGAGGATGTAGGTGGTAGTAACGCACACAGTATACCTAATAGAGTTTACCAGACAGAAGACATGAAGTTTGGTGTTACTCCTCTGCCAGACGATGTGTATGAGATTGAGTATCGCTACTGGTCTTACCCTACTGATCTGACTATTTACAGTGATGCATGTATTATACCTGATCGTTTTAACACTGTAGTAGTAGATGGTGCAGTTATGTATCTGATGCGCTTTCGTGCTAACGAACAGAGTGCTGCATTACATCAGCAGAAGTTTGAACAAGGTATGGATAACATGCGCCGCCTTTTGCTTGACTCACCTTTATATTTAACATCCCATGTAATAGCTGGCAGATACTTTAATCCACAACCAGGTCTTAAGTAATGGCTGATAACCTACGTACTTTTGCTACACCTTGTATGGGTGGCTTGGTGGTTAACCAAGATCCGCTAACGCAAGGTGGTCAACTATCAGGTTCAGCACTGCGTCTTATTAACTATGAACCTGCCTTGAATGGTGGGTACAGACGCATCTCAGGGTATAAAAACTCTTATGGTGAACTTACAGGATTAGCTAATAGCCCTGTGTTAGGTGTACACGTATCTGCTGATATTAACCAAGGTATCTTTGGCTGTCGTAAGCCTACATCTGGTAATAACTATCTACACTGGTATAATCATTACTACGATGTTACATTAGCTTCAGGTGAAGGTTCTAGCTTTACAGTAGGTGAAACAGTTACAGGTGTAGTTAGCTCAAGTGATAACACAGGTGTAGCTGCTACAGGAACAGTTATCTCTAAAACTGCAAACGCTCTAGTAATTAACTTTGGTAAGTTACCTGATAATATATTCGCTACAGGTAATGTCATAACAGGTGGTACATCCACTGCTACAGGTACAGTACAGTCTACCCCTGTAGTTAAAGGCTGGCAAGCTGTTACTAGTGTAGGTTCTCCTACTATGACTGGTGTATCTAAGGTACGCTTTGAAAGTTTTAACTGGGGTGCAGCTAAGTTTGCTATGGCTGATGGAGTTAACCCTGCCTCTACTTGGGATGGTACAACGTATGTTCAGCTTAGCGGTGGAGAAGCGCCCAGCGCACCTAGTTTAGTTGCAGCGTTTAACAACCATTTGTTTCTAGCTGGTGATTCTTCTGAGCCTTACAACTTATACTTTAGTGCTCCTATAAATGAAACGGATTGGACACCTGCATCTGGTGCTGGGGTTATCAATGTAGGCTTTGAGATTACCCAGCTTAAAACATTCCGTAATGAAATGTATATCTTTGGGCGTAATAACATTAAGCGCTTAGTCGGTAACAACATTGCTGACTTTGTACTACAAACAGTTACTGCTAACCTTGGTTGTGTTGCCCCTGATAGTGTAGCAGAGTTTAATGGTGAGATACTTTTCCTAGCACCTGATGGTATTAGACCTGTTACTGGTACAGACCGCATTGGTGATATTGAGTTAGCTACATTGTCTAAGCCTATTCAGTCTATCTTTGAGGACTACACAGCTAACGAAGACCTTGCTACGATGACTACTGTAGTAATTAAGAAGAAGTCTCAGTTTCGTTTGTTCTTTACTAATCAAGACTCACTTGGTATCATTGGAGCTATCAGGCGCAGCGGTCAGGGTGGTGCAGGTTTTGAGTTTAGTCAGTTAGTAGGTGTATCAGTCAACTGTGCAGATAGTGGCTATATAGGTGAAGATGAGTTTGTTATACATGGTGATAGTGTCGGGTATGTCTTTCGCCAAGAGGTAGGTAATGACTTTGATACTAGAGACATCTTTAGTTTATTCCAGACACCCTTCTACTACATGGATGACCCTGCTGTTCGTAAGTCTTTCTATGATGTAGATACATATATGCGCTCTGAGGGAGAAGTCTCTGTAGTTATGGCTGTTGAGTATGACTACGGAGATCCTTCAGTAGAGTTAAGCTCAGATTACTTTTTGTCTACTGCAGGTGCTGCTGCCTTCTATGATAAAGCTACGTTTGACTCTACAGACATTTATGATGGCAACCCTAGCCCTGTAGAAAGTACAACTATTGCAGGTTCAGGTAAGTCTGTGTCAATTCGATATGTTGCTAACAATACAAAGCCCAGCCATACTATTCAGGCTATTACACTAACATACGGCCTTGGTGACAGGCGCTAAGAGAGGAATAAAACATGTCAGGCTATACACGCCAATCTGTTGCAGACATTGTACCTACAGCGGTAGTACGTGCTGCCCCTATCAATGCAGAGTACAACAAACTTCGTGATGCCTTTGCACAAAGTGATACAGGGACAACAGGACACAAACATGATGGTACATCAGATGAGGGTTCCTACGTACCACTCATTGCTGACCTAGATGCTAAGAATAAGTTTATAGTAAGCCAAGTAGACAATCGTTTTGGTCTATTTGTAGAAGTATCTAATGCCGCTACTGAGCAGCTACGATTCCAAGACGGTCTTGTAGTACCTGTAACAGACAATGATATTGACCTTGGTACATCCTTACTAGAATACAAAAACGCTTACTTTGATGGTACAGTATATGCTGATACAGTAAGCATTGGTGATAACGACTATACCACTATTACAGATAATACTTACACTGTGTCTGCTGGTAACTTACTGGTTGATGTAGCAGGTAACATTAACTTAGATGCTGACGGCGGTGATGTAGCACTTAAGGATGCTGGTGTTACATACGCTACCTTTACAAGTAACTCAGGTAACCTTACACTTAAGAGTGGTACAACAACTGCTGTAACATTTACTGGCGCTAATGCTGACTTTGCTGGTACATTAGATGTAACAGGAGCAGCTAAGTTTGACAATAACGTTACTATAGATGGTAACACTATCATTGGTGATGCTAACACTGACACTGTAGCTATCAATGCTAAGATCAGTACAGCACTTATTCCTACAGCAGATAGTTCGTTTGACTTAGGTAGCTCATCCGCTTACTGGAAAGATAGCTACATAGATAGTGTCACCACTACAGGTAATGTCAGTATTGGTGGTAACATAACAGTTAACGGTACTGCAGACTTTACTAACACTACCTTGGACAACGTTACTGATCCTTCTAGTGCACAACAAGCCGCAACAAAGAATTATGTAGACACAGCTATTAACAACCTCATTGGTGGTGCACCTGGTACGCTAGACACGCTTGATGAGATTGCTGCAGCTATTAATGATGATAACAATGTCTACACTACTCTAACAAATAGTATCGCAACTAAGCTATCTCTATCAGGTGGCTCTATGACTGGTGCTATTGCTATGGGTGGCAATAAGATTACGGGTGCTGGTACACCCACAACAGGTTCTGACCTCACTACTAAAACATATGTAGATGGCATTCTAGGTTCAGCAACCGCAGCAGCAGATAGTGCAGCAGATGCACAGAAGCTTGCTATTAACGCAGAAGATAGCCAGTTCACACTTTCTGATAGTTCTACTACTGGTTTTTCTGCATTACATTACGCAGCTAAGGCTGAAGATAGCTATAATAGTACTGCACAGTTAGCTGCTGTAGTTGGTGCTACTGTAGGGGATTATGGCTTCATCAACAACTCACCTACGTCAACGGCAGATTACGGAGCATTATAAATGTCAACACAAATTCAACGCCGCCGTGGTACTACTAGTGAGCATTCCACGTTCACTGGTGCTGCTGGCGAGATCACTATTGATTCAACAAAGAATACAGTAGTCGTACATGATGGGTCTACACAAGGTGGTATTCCCTTAGCTAAGGAGTCAGCTTTAGCTTCCACAGTAGGTGCTTTAACAGATGTAACCATCACTTCTGTAGGTGCAGGAGAGGTACTAAAGTACAGCGGTTCTGAGTGGGTAAACAACACTCTAGTAGAAGCAGGTATACAAGCTTACGATGCTAACCTTACTAGCTTTGTTACAGCGCTGACACTTCCTACAGCAGATGGTTCAGCAGGACAGTTCTTGAAGACTGATGGTGCAGGTACAGTAAGCTTTGCATCTATCCCTACTATCAACACACTGAATGACATTGGTAACGTAACTATTACTAGTGCATCTACTGGTGAGTTCCTGCAGTGGAATGGTTCAGCTTGGGTTAATGCTGTAGTTGAAGCATTTGACACACAGACACACACAACTACTGCAACTACTCAAGTGTCTATTGCAGAATATGCTCATGCAACGTATGATGGTGTTAAAGCTGTTATCACTGCAGATGATGGAACTAACCGTAGCATTGCTGAGATACTGATTACACATAACGGTACAACTGCTATTGCTACAGAGTATGCTCAACTTAATACTGCAACTGCACTAGCTACATTTGATGTAGACATTTCAGGTTCAGACATTCGTATTCTAGCTACTCCTGCTGCAGCAACAAGCACAGCGTTTACAGTTAAAGCTATTACTCTGTAATACATTCAGCCAAGTGGAAGGTGAAGCATGGCAAACAATAAAGACTTCAAAGTAAAGAACGGCATTCAACCCACGGTCTACCATGAGGGCGTGGGTACTGTTACGTCTGGTAGTGTGGGGTACTACTTAGCTGGTGCTAGTTATGATAGTAAAAGCTTTAGTGTAGCTTCTCAGGAAGGGGCCGCAGGGGGTGTACAGTTCAAGTCTGACGGAACAAAAATGTATGTTACTGGTCAGGCTACTGACAGTACCTTTCAATACTCTTTAAGTACACCTTATGATGTTAGTACAGCATCTTACGACAGCGTTTCTTTTAATCACACTGCTCAAGTTTCTAATGCCAACTGTTATGATTTGTTCTTTAAAACAGACGGAACGCAGATGTATGTCATGTTTGGTATAAATGACACTGTTTATCAATACGCACTGTCAACAGCTTGGGACTTAAGCACTGCGTCCTATGCCTCAAAGAACTTTTCGGTTGCCTCTCAAGAGAGTGGAGAACCTGGTGGTTTAGCCTTCTCAAATGATGGTACTAAAATGTATGTAGTGGGAGAGGGTCAGGCTACTGTTTTTCAATACACTCTTTCTACTGCTTGGGACTTAAGTACTGCATCCTACGCCTCAAAGAGCTTCTCTGTTTCTTCTAAAGACACTAAACCGTCTGGTATTGCTTTTTCTACTAGCGGCGATAAGATGTTTATCTCAGGAGAAAACACAGATAACATTTATTTATTCACTTTATCAACTGCATTTGATGTAACTACGGCATCTTTCTCAGAAAGCCTAGATATAAGTGCATATGTAGATAGGGCTTGGTATGTAGCTCTAGCTAATGACGGTGCTAAAATGTATGTAGGTGGCATTGGTACAACAGGTGGCGTATCAAACAACACAGTACAACAATACTCCACAGTCCAAACCACCAACACACTAGACCTATCCACTGGTTCAGTCTTTGAGATCACCCCAACGTCAGACATTCAGGTTAACCTAAGCAACCCTGCTGATAGTGGTACTGTTAGTCAGGCTACGTTGTTGTTGGATCAGCAAGGTGCTGGGCCTATTGGTTTATTTAGTACTACTTTGTATACGGGTAATGGCTCTACACAAACAATAACTAACGACATTGACCTTGCTGGCCAAGGTGGTCTTGTAATCATTAAAAGGCGTGATGGGAGTGCTAATAATTGGGGCTGGTATGACACAGAAAGAGGTCCAGATAGCCACATAGGGAGTAATTTAACTACCGGCGAACAAACTACAGCTAATGTTGAATTAACCAACTTTAACTCTGATGGTTTTGACTTAGGTATTGATTGGCATGCTTACATAAACACTAGTGGTGGTAGCTTCGCTTCTTGGACATTTCGCCAAGCCACTAAGTTCTTTGATGTGGTGACTTATACTGGGAATGGTAATAGCGCTAGAGCTATTGCTCATAGTATTGGTAGCACTGTAGGCTCTGTAATCGTTAGAAAACCTG
>ERZ802830.4898-NODE-4898-length-10501-cov-5.87842_pt1 | contig 10501 bp, 11 predicted proteins | sample MGYA00345654_ERZ802830 | MGnify/ENA primary metagenome ERZ802830 (study PRJEB30503, sample SAMEA104212375) | marine metagenome | biome: Westerlies Biome; feature: [SRF] surface water layer (ENVO:00010504) within the epipelagic zone...; material: water...
ATACACTCTGCTGTAAGCAACGATAGCAGCCCACAATAACAGCCAGCGCATGGTGGAAGAAATCGCCTTAAAAAATGTGATAAAGAAAACTGCTAAAGCAAAAGAGTTTGAGGCGTGACCTGAAAAAAATCCATACAAACCACCACAACTGTCTTTGACTAAACGCATCAAAGGTGCAATATCTGGGTCATGACAAGGGCGCAGTCGTTCAAAGCCATCCTTGAACAAGTTGGTGGTTTGATCTGTACAACTGATCAGCAAGGCAATTGTGAAGACAAACCAAAGGCCTTTCTTCCAGCCGATGTGTTTGAATGTATATATCAACAAAAACAGATAGAGGGGTATCATATTATATTTATTGGTCATAAACAACCAAAAGCCATCCCAAGTTGAAGTCCCAAGAGAATTTAAAAACAAAAAAAGCTGTTCGTCAAACTGTTTCATTCGTAGGTTGAAATTTCACGATCATAAAATTGAGTGGCCTCTTTCACCCAGTGTGAAACCTCCTGAACTGCTATGTCCTTGTCCTCATTGATAAATGATTCCCACCATTCAATTTCATCGTTTTGAAGGTTGATGACAAAGCGAGGAAAAGTGGTGTGAATAACAAAAATTGACGCTGGGCTTTCTGATGAATCAGCTAAAAGAAATTCAGGTAATTGTTCCATTGTTGCGAATGAGTTTGTTGGTTTGATACAAAAAACGAAGATACAACAACAATGAAGATGCGACCAAACCAGCCAAAAGCCCGATCCACACGCCAAATGCTCCTAGAGGGGTGTAGAGACCGAGGTAAACCATGGTAGTAAATCCGACCAGCCCATATGAAGCAAAGCAAATCCAGGTAGGAACAATAACATCTTGCAATCCACGCAAGGCACCAAGTGCTACCACTTGTGCGCCATCAAAGATTTGAAAAAAGGCAGCGACTAAAAATAAAGAGGAAGCGATTGTTGCTACCTCTATCACATCTACTGCTGTTGAGGATTCGAGATACAACCACGGAAAAGCATCTTTGGCGAAAATAAAGACCACTGCAAAGATGATATCAATGATTAAGGTGAGTAAAAACACTGACTGGGCAATACGACGAAGGTCGATAAATGCACCCAATCCCTTTTGATTACCAACCCTTACCATGGCTGCTACGCTCAACCCCATAGCGACCATAAAAGTCATCGATGATATGTTGAGCGCAATTTGATTTGCTGCTTGTTCATTTTTGCCCAATAGTCCACATACCCATATTGCAGAAGTAAAAAATGTAACTTCAAACAGCATTTGAAGTGCTGATGGAAACCCTAAGCTAAAGAGCTTACGCATTTGCACTTTGGAATAGGTTTGTTGCAAAATTCCTTTGATATAGTACGATAGTTTTTTATGAAACCGAATCAAAAGAATCAATGCGAAAAGCATCACTATTCGTGAGATCAGTGTTCCAATCGCAGCACCTGTTACGCCCCATGCAGGGAAGCCCCATTTACCAAATATCAATACATAATTGACAAGTACATTGACGACATTGGCAAGTACAGTTGCATACATGGAATATCGAGTAAGCGACATTCCATCTGTAAATTGCTTAAATGCCTGAAAAACAATCAATGGAAATAGAGAAACAGCGACCCACATTAAGTAGGGAAATGCCAGTTCGACAACCTCCTCTGGTTGTCCCATCGAGAACATGAGGTTGCGAGAGAGGTAAACTGATAAAAACAATGCCAATCCCAAGACCAAGCACCACAACAACCCATGATAGAAAATGGATTTGACTTCTGTTGGTCGTTTGGCCGAATCACCCTCAGCAACCAGTGGTGTTATCGCCGTTGAGAATCCAATACCAACTGACATAGCAATAAAAATAAAGCTGTTGCCTAGCGAGATTGCTGCCAGTTCAGCTGTTCCGAGTTGCCCAACCATAACATTGTCAATAAACTGAACCAAAGTGTGTCCGAGCATGCCAATGATTACTGGATAAGACAACTTTAGGTTGTATGAAAACTCTTTGGTATAGGCGGATAGATTCAAAATCTTATTATTTGGTTTCTATTGGCGATCCTCCAACCAGACCATAGGTGTCATATAAATAGATAAGTGAAGTTAAGGTAGCAGCACCCAGTTCAAGTTCTCTTTTGTTGACAGCATCGAAGGTATCTGTCGCTGCGTGATGATGATCAAAATATCGCTGAGAGTCAGGGCGTAGACCAGCCAATACATTGGTTTTTGTTTTTAGAGGTCCAATATCTGCCCCACTGCCTCCTTTTTCAAAATAATGAATCAAATAGGGTTTAAAAAGAGGTTCCCATGATCTAATTTGCGCAAACTCATGATCAGGAAGGTCAAAATTAAATCCTCGGGGAGTAAATCCACCTGCATCTGACTCGAGAGCAAAAATGTGCGTCTCTCCTTTCAAAGCAGCCATTTCGGCATACTTTCGACCTCCCCTTAGGCCATTTTCTTCGTTCATAAACAATACCACACGCAATGTACGTTTGGGTTTACAGTCCAATTGTTGAAACAATCGCAAGACCTCCATCGATTGCACACAACCTGCACCATCATCATGCGCACCATCACCAACATCCCAAGAGTCGAGATGACCCCCAACCAAAATTATCTCATCAGGATACTCTGATCCAGTGATTTCTCCAATGACATTATACGACAATACATCATCATACTGCTTGCACTGTTGGCGAAATAAAAATTTGAGTTTTGGTGCGATTTTAAGAAGGTTGCTCAACTTCTCTGCAGCGTTTGTACTTATTGCCGCAGCTGGTATGCGCTTGCTGATTGGTTGATCGCCATAGCTCATTGCACCTGTGTGTGGATAATCATCCATACGAAGGCTCATCGAACGGACAATCACCCCAATAGCGCCATATTGACTGGCCTCTCGAGCACCATCATAACGTTGGTTGACACAACCCCCATAAGCAGAGAATGTGCTGATCAAATCTGCTTGCATAGGGCGATTGAAAAACACAATTTTACCATCGATTTTTTCTCTTCCCAAAGCTGCCAACTCTTCAAAATTCTGTACCTCTACGACTTCTGCTTTTAAACCAACCGATGGTGTTGCGACTGAGCCACCAAGTGCAGTGATCGGAACATTGAATGTCACGCCTGGCTCTGTTTCAATCAATGCAAATTCTTTTGGGCCTCGCACCCACTTTGGTACCAGTACTGGTTGCAGCCACACTTTGTCAAGGTTCAACTTTTCCAACTCTTCCTTTGACCATTCTACAGCACGTTCTGCATTGAGCGACCCTGAAAGGCGACCACCGATTTGGTTGGTTAGATAGTCTAGCCAATCATAAGCTTTTCCGTCAAGGAGTGCTGTTCTATAAATCGATTGTAGCATCAATGAGTCTTTTTGCTGCTGGGCTTCAGCGTAAAACATTATCAGCAGAAGTGTTATGAGAATATATTTTTTCATGGGGACATATATTTAGGGATTGACATATTGTTTGACATCTGATGCTGTAATCTGACTATCCGATAAAATATGAAGACGCTCAACTACATTGCGAAGTTGCCTGACATTTCCAGTCCAATTTATCTCTGTCAATAGGCGAACTGCTTCATCTTCAATCGACTTATATGGCGTCAAAGATGCATTAAAATGATCAATTAATAATGGAATATCGGAACGTCTTTCGTTCAGTGGTGGCACTTGAATTTCGATGACAGCAATGCGATGAAACAAATCTTCTCGAAAACGATTTGCTTTGATTTCTTCAGCCAAATTTTTGTTGGTCGCAGCAACAACTCTCACATCAACAGATATATCTTTATCACTTCCTACACGTTGTATATTATGCTCTTGTAGTGCACGCAACACTTTGGCTTGAGCAGGAAGACTCATGTCTCCAATTTCATCTAAAAAAAGTGTACCCCCATGAGCTGTTTCAAATTTTCCTTTTCGGTCTTTGTGTGCCGATGTAAATGCACCTTTCATATGACCAAACAATTCGCTTTCGATCAGTTCGGATGGTATTGCAGCACAATTCACTTCTATAAATGGCCCTTTGTGACGAAGACTTTGTTTGTGAATTGCATCGGCAACTAACTCCTTGCCACTCCCATTTGGACCTTGCACCAAAACCCGCGCTTGTGTTGGAGCAACCTTAGTAATAAGGTTGTGAATCTTCAACATGGCTTTTGATTCACCAACCATTTGTGGTGATAGATTCTTCTTTTTAACCACCTTTTTGGCAACAGTTGGTTGCGTTTTGGATTGCAATGCACTTCTAACCGTTGACAACAAATGATTGAGGTCTGGGGGTTTTGATATGTAATCAAAGGCTCCCATTCGCATGGCCTTGACAGCTGTTTCAAGATTCCCATGTCCTGATATCATAACAACAGGGGTTGAGGGGGTATGTGTAAGAGTGAAATCCAGTACTTCAATCCCATCTTTCTTTGGCATTTTAATATCAAAAAGGATGAGGTCAAACGATTGGTTTTTAATCTGAGAAACACCCTCTTGCCCATCTTTAGCTTCAGCAAATTGATAGGAATCATTGTCTTCTAACAAGACTTTTTTCAACACGCGTCGGATGCTATCCTCATCTTCTATTAGTAAAATTTTGGACATATTATTTGGAATATACAACGCGTTGAGGGAATGGAATTTCGATGTTATGCTTTTCGAAAGCATCATAGATCGAGAAGCGTATATCACTTTGAATTGGAACAGCCTTGAAACTGTTTTTCAGCGAAAAGGCAATTTCAAAATCAAGACTGCTTTCTCCGAAATTTTGAAATAAAACCGTAGGGGCTGGTGACTTTAGGATGGCTTTATGCTGATCAGCAATATCCAATAAGATTTTGGTAACCAACTTCACATCTGACCCATAAGCGACCCCAACGGCAACACGCTCACGAGTGATTTTGCCGTTTTCAGTCCAATTGTATAAGGTGTTTGTCAGATATAAATGATTTGGGATCACAAGTACTTTGTTGTCTATTGTTACTGCTCTGGTTGTTCGGAGTGTGATGTTTTCAACTTTACCCACCTTACCATCAACTTCGATGATATCGCCAACATGGACAGATTGATCGATCAAAATAAATATCCCTGAAATGATGTCTTGAAAAAAGGTTTGAAGCGCAAACCCAATCCCCACCAATAGTGCAGCAGAAGCTGCAAATATTGCTGTGAGTTCAACACCCATATTTTGCAGAGCTAAAAGAATAATAATGGTGTAGATACTGTAATTGAGAAAACCAAAAATGGGTTTAAACTTGCCCTTACGCTCGTCTGTGAAATTGCGAGAAAGAATTCTTCGAAATAGGCGAAGAATAAATCGTGCAGAAAAAAAAACGATAAGGAAAATAAGGAAAAGTCTGATGTTGAAGCTCAAGCCACCAAACGAAAGGTTTTTGGTAAAGAAATCAACAAATTTTTCCATTCATCTAAAGTACAAAATGATTATAAAATAAAACCCACCCTTAATAGAAATTAAGGATGGGAAAAAATTGCTATGAAAAAGAAAAATTAACTATAGAATAATCTATCGTTGGCTCAAATATACTATAAATTTTATTTCGAACGATTTTTTTTTTAAGAAAACATATCTTTTACCCTGTCAAAGAAGGATTTATCTCCTTTTTTGGGTTCGGGAACAAAGTGTTCATCATTACGTACAGATTCAAAAAATTGCTTTTGTTCCTTCGATAAGTGTTGTGGTGTCCAAACATTGACATGAACGAGAAGGTCTCCTTTTCCATAGCCATTTAGACTCGGAATTCCTTTTCCTTTTAGGCGTAAAATTTTTCCAGACTGTATCCCAGCTTCCAATCGAATGCGAACTAGACCTTGAACAGTATCAATTTCTTTGGAGGCTCCCAATATGGCTTCTGGCAAACTAACATATAAATCCATATGGAGATTATCCCCTTCTCGACTGAGTGATTTATGTGATTTTACTTGTATCAATATAATCAAATCACCAGAGATACCATTGCCTGGCGCATCATTCCCTTTTCCAGACATTTTGAGTTGCATGCCATCCTCAACACCTGCGGGGATATTGACTGACACCAACTCTTCTTTAGCAATGAGTCCATTTGCGTCTGAACCTGGTGGTCGATTGACTAGCGACTGACCAGAACCCCCACAAGCAGAACAGGTGGATGCAGTTTGCATTCGACCCAAAACAGTATTTGTGACTCGCATCACTTGGCCAGAACCCCCACAAGTTCCACAAGTAGAAAAACTTGCTTCAGGAGCTTGTACTTTTCGCTTGACTTTGATTTTCTTTTCTACACCTAAGACCAGTTCTTCAAGTGTTAACTTCACACGTACACGAAGATTTGTCCCTTTGGTTGTTCGTCTGCCGCCACCACCAAAGCCGCCAAAGCCGCCACCAAAAGCACTGCCAAAAATATCTCCAAATTGACTGAAAATATCATCCATATTCATACCTCCACCACCAAAGCCTTGACCACCCTCAAATGCAGCATGACCAAATTGATCGTATTGCTGTCGTTTTTGTTGATCACTGAGAATTTCATAAGCCTCTGCTGCCTTCTTAAATTGTTGTTCAGCGTTGGCATCACCAGGGTTTTTGTCTGGGTGGTATTGAAGAGCTTTTTTGCGATATGCTTTTTTGATTTCGCTTGCCGAAGCCGACTTAGAAACCCCTAGTATTTCATAATAATCTTCTTTCATCAGATTGTCATTGACATTAATTTCCTACAACTACTTTGGGGTAGCGAATAATTTTTTTTCCAAGTTTATATCCTGTTCCAACCACATCGATAACCTTCCCTTTTAGCTTTTCTTCGGGTGCTGGTATTTGGGTAATTGCCTCATGCAATTCTGCATCAAAACCATCTCCCTTGTTGACTTCCATTTTGGTCAAGCCTTGGTTTTGTAAGGTGTCAGAAAGTTTATTATAGATCAATTCGATCCCTTGCAATTGATCATTCCCATCCGACTTTTTTATTTCAGCTAAGGCTCTTTCAAAGTCGTCGAGAACAGGTAATAGTGCAGTGACAACCTCTCGTGAAGCTGTCTTGAAAAGCTCCAAACGCTCTTTGGAGGTGCGCTTTTTATAATTTTCAAACTCAGCAAACAATCGCAAAAACTGATCTTTCTCCTTCTCAACACTCGATGTTAATTCATCGATTTTGACTTGAAGATCATCCTGCTTTGTTTTCTTCTTGGCAGTGCTTTTTTTACTTTTATCAGAATTGCTTTTCGCCATTATTTCATTTTGTATCAGAATTGGCAAAAGTAACGCCAAAAGAAGACTTCTGCCAATTTGACATCAATTCATTTTTTCTTTTGCATCAAATCTGTAACACAAGAGGTGATGTCAGAAAATTTATACTGATAATGACTATCCAATAGCTTTTGTGGTTTTACATAAATACTATCAAACACTAATTTGTGCATTTCTCCTAGAAAAAAGGACATCACAACTTTTGGCAATCCAGGTAAAAACTGTGGCGCACCTGCACTCTTGGCTATTGTTCGAATCAAATCTCGTTGTCGAACAGGATTGGGAGCGGTGGCGTTCACACAACCTACCAATTGATGCTGCAAACAGTGATCAATCACGCCAATCAAATCATCAATGTGAATCCATGATTGCCATTGTTGACCATTTCCAAACCATGCGCCCAAACCCCATCGAGTGGGTACTGACAATGGAATAAATGCACCTCCAGCCTTGGAAAGCACCAACCCAATACGCAAGATGGTTGTGTGACAGGACAGTTTTTCGAACTGTTTGGCCTCCTCCTCCCATTGACGAACAACAACCCCATCAAAAGCATTAGAAAAGTCTTTATCTGATTCAGTGTATTGTTTATTGAAGTCACTTCTGTATATCCCAATAGCTGAGGCATTGATAAAATGCACTTTTTGTTGGTTTTTTTGAATGGTATCAAACAACAGTCTCGTAGATTCTGTACGACTATTCAATATTGCTACCTTACTTTTTGTTGTCCAACGTTGATTGATTTTAGCACCTGCAAGGTTAATTACAGCGTCAACCCCCTCCAAAGCTCTACTATCGATTTCATTATTTTGGGGAGCCCATTTGAAAATTTGTGTTTGTTCGTTCTCAACTTGCCAAGGGGATCTTGTCGTTAAAATGTGAAGGGAGTGCCCTTTTGACAATAAATGGTTGCACAGCTGGGTACCAATTAATCCTGAAGCACCGGTGACAAGAATCCTCATATTTTTTTTACAAAATTAAGATGCAATGATTTTCAATGTACAACTTTTCGTAATTTTGTTATCAAATCATTAAACAATGAAGATACTCCCTATCGAAAAATCAAAACTCGGCACTGTTGATTTCGATAATTTGGACTTTGGTTCCACCTTTTCTGATCATATGTTTGTTTGCGATTATGCGAATGGCAGCTGGGGAGAACCAGAAATTGTTCCCTATGCACCACTACAGCTCGACCCCTCTGCGAGTGCATTGCACTATGGACAAGCAATTTTTGAGGGTATGAAAGCCTACAAAGATGACAAGGGCGATGTGTTTTTGTTTCGTCCTGATCAAAACATCAAACGTCTAAACAAATCTGCCGAACGTTTGGCGATTCCACAGTTTCCAGAAAAATTATTTTTGGAGGGTTTACACAAACTCATCGACTTGGAAAGAGATTGGGTTCAGCCAGGTGTTGGTAATTCACTATATGTCAGACCTTTTATATTTGCGAGTGAGCCATGCGTACAGGCATCCCCTGCCAAACAGTATCGATTATTGATTATCTGCACACCTGTTTCAAGCTATTACAATCACAGTGAAGTGCGTGTTAAAATTGCTGATCAGTTTAGTCGTGCGGCACAGGGAGGTACTGGTTATGCCAAAGCAGCTGGAAATTATGCTGGTCAGTTTTATCCAACCAAGCTGGCGATGGATGAGGGATATCAACAAATCATTTGGACTGATGCAGCGACACATCAATATATTGAAGAAGCTGGAACGATGAACCTGTTTTTTTATATAGGAGATAAGCTGATTACTGCACCAACTTCGGATAGTATTTTGGATGGCGTTACACGAAAAAGTGTTATTGAATTGGCAAAAGATCGAGGGATAGAGGTTGAAACGCGCCAATTGACTGTTGCCGAATTGATCGAAGCTGCTGAAAACAAGACCTTACGAGAAATTTTTGGAAGTGGAACAGCAGTTCTTATTTTACCGATCCATGGCTTTGGTTATAAAGGAAAAGACTATCATATCGGTACACCTACCGACGCATTGGCATTGGCCTTGAAAACAGATTTGACTTCAATACAGTATAATCGCGCTGACGATCCTTATGGGTGGCGCGTGAAGGTTTAATCTATTGCTTTAGAATTTTTGCAATATCTGGCTTAAAGTAATTTGGACCTTTCAAAACTTTTCCGTCTTCTCTGTAGATTGGTTTTCCATCACTACCAAGCTTACTCATATTGCTGCGTTGAATTTCTTCAAACACCTCATCAATTACATCTTGCATGCCATGGGTGATAATGGTTCCACAAAGAATGTATAGCATATCTCCCAAAGCGTCTGCCACCTCGATTAGATCCTTGTTTTTCATAGCGTCAAGGTATTCTTTGTTTTCCTCATCCATTAACGAAAAACGCAAATTCATGGTTGACTCATCTATATCTGTTGTGGGTGTGTGATTGACCCCTAATCCAAATGCTTTGTGAAATGCAGTGACTGCGGATAGTTTATTCTTCATATTTTTGTTTTGCCTAAAATAAAACAATGTTTAGCACAGGACAACTTCTTTTTGCACTATTCTTCATTATTGGATTTACCATACTAACTGTCTGGAGTTATCGAAAAGATCGCGCCAAGAACCCCACATACTTTAAAGGAAGTATTTGGGTACTTGTAGGATTTCTTGTATTTATTGGTTTATTGCTATTCCTAAAAAGAGGGGTGTCTTTATGAAAGAGATATTGTGGGTATTTATAGGTGGTGGTCTGGGAAGTATCTGCAGATATGCAATTACCATTCTATTAAAGGAAACCAACTCCCTCTACCCTTGGCCCACCTTATTGGCCAATGCCCTTGGCTCATTACTCATAGGTATTTTGGCTGACCAACTGCTGCGCAACACCTCTGTACATTCAGCAAATACTCTGTTTTGGATCATTGGATTTTGTGGTGGTCTCACGACATTTTCCACTTTTGCCCTTGAAAACATCACATTGTTTCGCACTTCTGGTGGTGTTTCATTATTTATTTATGCCAGCCTGACCTATTTTGTTTGCCTTGGTATGGTTGTGCTGGGTACTTCTTTATCAAAGCTGATTTTTTAAAAATATCTCCTGTTTATTGCTTTATCATCATAATATATAGTATGTATTGATACATTTTTGATATTTCACGAATTACACCCCATTAAATTTAAAGGATTTCTGAATTTATGATAGTATATTTTTTAAATACCCTAATTTTTTGGGGGTAATAATTTATAATATCATAAAAATAAGCAACTAATCCCCCTTTTTTTTATGGTTGTGTTT
>ERZ802830.4900-NODE-4900-length-10496-cov-5.975_pt1 | contig 10496 bp, 15 predicted proteins | sample MGYA00345654_ERZ802830 | MGnify/ENA primary metagenome ERZ802830 (study PRJEB30503, sample SAMEA104212375) | marine metagenome | biome: Westerlies Biome; feature: [SRF] surface water layer (ENVO:00010504) within the epipelagic zone...; material: water...
CGCTCTGAAAATGGTTTTAAAGTTATTAATAAAAACGCCTCTACAGGTGCGATAACAGAAACCTCATCCGTTGCTTCTACTGGTGTTTTTACCAACAAATATGTAAAGCACGTGGGCTATGCCACTGGCGTTACTGTAAATACCACCGCAGGTGACAGCCCCGCTATTGGCGAGTTCACACAACCAGCAAACACCATCATCACTGACATTAAAATCTTTTGTGACGTTTCTCCTGTTATTGGAACAGGCGATATTGGTTACGAGGTTGGTACTTCTTCTTCTGGCGCACAAATTGTTGCGGCTCAGACTGATGAAATCCTTGATGGCGGCACAACCGTTGTTGCTCACAACGTAACTGTGACCAGTTTGGTTCTTCAAACACAAGATGGCACAACCGCCCCAGCTTCTGTTCAATACACCGACACGGAAAGAACTATTTTCTGCAACATCACTAATACGGTGGATGCGACAACAGCCGGTTCGTTCACGTTCATTATTGAGTACGTTCAGATTGCGTAATTAATTTCATAGAAAGGGAGTTCTGCTCCCTTTCCTTTTAAAGGAGTTTTAAATGGCTGATGCAGTAACATCACAAACTCTGATTGACGGCCCTAAACATGCTGTTATGAAGTTTACCAACGTCTCTGACGGAACCGGTGAATCCACTGTAAAAAAGGTAGATGTATCGGCTCTATCCAGTAGTTTAAACGGTGTGGCGTGTAGTGAAGTCGTCATAGAACGTATTTGGTGGCAGTGTAACGGAATGAAAGTTCAAATTCTGTTTGACGCTACCTCTAACGCTTTCTGTATTGAGTTAGGTGAAAACCAAAGTGGTCATCACGATTACAACTCTTTTGGTGGTTTGACTAACAACGCAGGCAGTGGAAAAACTGGGGATATTCTATTCACAACTGTGGGTCACTCTTCTGCGGACACTTATACGATCATGTTATACATGCGTAAGAAGTATGCGTAGGGAGTAATTAGATGGCCCCTCGTAAAGCTACGATGCCAAAACGTAACAAGAAAAATTTCCGTCCCACCAAAGCTGGGGCGGGAATGACAGATGCCGGAGTAAAAGCGTATAGGCGTAAAAATCCCGGCAGTAAGTTGAAAACGGCGGTCACTGGTAAAGTAAAACCCGGCAGTAAAGATGCAAAGAGACGTAAGTCTTATTGTGCTCGCTCTGAAGGTCAGATGAAGAAATTCCCTAAAGCGGCTAAAGATCCAAATAGTCGTTTGCGTCAAGCAAGGAAGCGTTGGAAATGCCGGTAAAGAAAGAAACAATTACAGCAGCCAAGGTGATGGCAGAGCTAGCCAAGCACGAGGCGGAGTGCAATCTTCGGTACAAGCGTATTGAAGAGCTTCTTGACGACCAAAAGACTAATATGACAAAGTTAGATCAGAGGCTTTGGTGGATTGTTGGTCTAGTTATTATTGCTCCATTTTTGCAGAGGTTACTATGACAAGTGCAGTAAATCTAGGTGCAGGAAAGTGCCCAACTCGTAAAAGCAGCGTTGTTCGCATGAAAAAAGGGGGCAAGGTAAAAAGTGGTGGTAAGATCTGTCCCAAAGGGAAAGCGTGGGCCAAGCGCACGTTTGACACATACCCGTCAGCGTATGCAAACATGGCAGCCTCAAAGTATTGTAAAGACCCCAACTACGCTAAAAAATCAAAGGGCAAGTAATGGGTCAGTTAAAAGAATGGGTGAAACAGGACTGGGTTAGGATTGGATCAGATGGCTCTATCAAAGGTAAATGTGGTACTTCAAAAGATAAGAGTAACCCTGATCGTTGCTTGCCTAGAGCTAAAGCTAATAGCTTGTCGAAAAGCGAACGAGCTACAACGGCTCGTAAGAAAAAGCGGGCAGGATCTAAAGGAAAAACTGTTGTCCCTAATACAAAGGCGGCAAAAGTCAAGAAAATGAGTAGGGGTGGTGCAACCACTCCAAAACGTCCGTTTAACGGTAAGTCTGTTCCGGGAACGGTTGTAGCACGAGGCTGCGGTGTCGTTATGTCAGACCGTAGAAAAAGAACCAGTGGTTCTGTAAGTTAAACATAGGAGCGTAAAATGGCTAACGAATTTCCAACAATGAATGATTATGCAATGAGCCTTGTTGGCGGCATGAAGAAAAAAGGCATGGCTAAAGGCGGTGCAGTCGGCATGAAAAAGAAGGGCTACGCCAAAGGCGGTAAGGTCCAGAAAATGGCCGGTGGCGGCATGATGATGAAGAAAAAAGGCTATGCTAAAGGCGGCATGGTTGGCATGAAGAAAAAGGGCATGGCAAAAGGCGGCAAGGTAAAGTAGCTTGCCCTATCTTCAAAGTAATATTCCGCACTTTAAATGCTGGGTGCGAAGAGAGTACACGTGCAATCATTCTAACTATCATGGCGAGTTTTTACACGGTATGGCTATTGCGGTCACGACCATGCCAAGCCGTTGTTTAAGCTTTCAAATGATTTTTACCGGATGCGAGACTGATGGCACGGATGACCCTAACGTACATGGCGGTGCTATGTGGGCTCGTATGCCGATTACAGCCCTTGTTGGAGACACTCCTTTTGAGAAGTGGCCGGAGCCTATGCCGGTTCACTTAGCTCAACCGTGGGATTGTATGTCTCATACTCATGCCGTTTATCGCATGGACCGAGCGCACCCTTGTCCTTGGTTAGCTAAAGTGGGGCCTGATTTCTTTCCAGCTAAATACTATTTTACCGTTGATTACACAGAAAGTGAGATAGCAGATGATCCGGCGCAGCATAAACAAAGCCATGTTTTAGAGCTTTTGGACGCTGGAGACTATACTGGAAACATCGTTGCATTGCCAAATAACCGTGTTCGTGTTACACATCCAGCATGGTTTGAAACAGGGCAAGGCGCTCCTGACTTCTTGCCATCACAGCATATACACTATTCAAAATCCGATTTAGACTATACAATGGATGTAAATCAGATTTTTAACAACTTGTATGCGGATGATAAATAATGGCTGTTTCGGGAAGCGTAAATTTTGAGCTAGATGTAGCTGAATACGTTGAAGAAGCTTTTGAGCGTTGCGGCTTAGAGGTGAGAACCAGTTACGATTTAACTACGGCAAGGCGTTCTTTGAACCTTATGTTGGCTGAATGGGCTAACAGAGGGCTAAACCAGTGGACTATTGCACAAAGGACTCAAGCTCTCACCTCCGGTACAAGAACGTATGCTTTGGCGGCGGATGTAATTGATATATTGAGCGCCGTAGTAACAAGAAGCAGTACTGATTTCTCTTTAACTCGCGTCAGCCGAGATGATGATCTTAATATCCCAAACAAGGCTACGACAGGTCGCCCCACACAGTTCTTCTTGGACAGGCAAGTAACTCCTAGTCTACGAATATGGCCTACCCCCGATAATAGCACAGATGTTATTGTGTATAATGCTTTGACTCGTATTGATGACGGCGATACTGCAATTAACACGATGGATGTACCTTTTCGGTTTTATCCTTGTTTGGCTGCGGGGCTAGCTTATTACATATCCTTGAAAAGAGCGCCTAATCGCACTCAGATGCTAAAAGCTATATATGAAGAAGAGTTTGAAAGGGCTATGGGAGAAGACCGCGACAGGTCCAGCTTTACTGTTACTCCCGAATACGCTTACTTTAGGACAAATTAATGGCTAGGTATGCAACAGGAAAGTACGCTTACGCTATTTCAGATCGTTCTGGACTGCGTTACAGATACAAAGATATGCGTAAGGAGTGGAATGGTTTACTTGTTGGAAAAGATGAGTTTGAAAGAAAACATCCGCAGCTAGGTCCTTTTAGAAAAGTACATGATCCCCAGACGTTGAGGGATGCTCGTCCAGACAATCCTGAGTCTTCCATAAATAACGTAACCATTACTTTTCCTATTTTTAATTTAAACACTTTAAAATATGAAAGTCTTCTTCCCCCGGCAGAAGGTCAAATCGGCACTGTAACTTTTGGTGGAGATGTTATAACCCCTACGGATGTAAGTATAAATGTTACAGGTTCTACCGGAACAGGTTCTACCGGAACAGTTACAGCGTCAGGAACAGTCATAGCTGCTACATATACTGTTACAGTTGCTTCTTATCTTGGAGCTAATAAATATTATATTGATGGAGCTAGGCAAGATACCGTCAGTTTGTCGGAGGGAAGCACTTATCGGTTTGATCAATCCGACAGCAGTAATTCAGGTCATCCTTTAAGGCTATCAACAACTTCTGATGGAACACATGGAGGGGGCTCTGAGTATACGACAGGGGTCACCACTAGCGGCACTCCCGGTTCTTCAGGAGCGTACACTCAAATAACTGTAGCTGTTGGAGCGCCAACCCTGTATTATTATTGCACTAACCACAGTGGTATGGGCGGACAGGCAAACACACCATGAGCTATACTTACACAGAGCTAAAGACGGCTGTAAAAGATTACACAGACAACCAAGAAACAACTTTTGTTTCTCATTTAGACACGTTTATTCGTTCTGCTGAAGAACGCTTGTTTAAAAGCGTAGACTTAGAGTTTTTTAGGAAGAACGCATCTGGAGCTATGACTTCTGGAAACCAGTTTATGGCTACTCCAGATGATTACTTAGCCTCTTTTAGTCTGTCTATTGTAAACTCTAGCTCTAAACAATTTTTGTTGCAAAAAGATGTTAATTTTGTGCAGGAATACAATCCTAATTCGGCAACTACGGGAGTACCGAAGTATTACGCCATGTACGACGTAAACAACTTTATACTTGCGCCTACGCCAAACGCTGCATTTGACACTGAGATTCATTATTATTACAGACCCGTTAGCTTAACAAAAAGTAAAGTCAATTTAACCGTAAGCAGTGTGACGGGTACGTTTGCATCTAACGAGACTATAACGGGTGGGACTAGCGGGGAAAGTACAACAATTAATTCTATTACATCTGCTACTGAATTTGTAATAACTCTTCCTACGGGTGATTTTACTGTTGGCGAGACAGTTACAGGGGGTACAAGTGGGGCTACCGGGACCGTTGTATCAACCTCTGCTGATACAACATTAACTTGGTTAAGTGAAAACGCGCCTAATGCTCTTTTGTATGGAAGTCTTATAGAAGCGTACACCTTTATGAAAGGTGAAGCTGATATTATGAAAATGTACAACGAACGATTTATAGAGTCTTTAGTTAGGTTGAAAGACTTAGGCGAGGCCCGTGAAAACGATGACGCAAACAGGCAGGGGCTACCAAGAAGGGCTCGTTCGTGAAAATTGCCATTGTCGGTTTAGGCGGCAGCTACGCAGATTACATTTCAGCTAGAGTTGCCTCTCAAGAATTTGATGAAATTTGGGGTATAAACTGTATAGGAGGTATCATACACGTTGATAGGACGTTTATGATGGACCCTGTTTCAAGGTTTATAGACACCGAAAACGCTGGTTCTCAGACAGGAATAGCTAGGGAGTTCTTAACTAAAAACACCGCTCCTATATATTCTTGTGTAGAACATCCAGATTTTCCAGCTATAGAATTGTATCCATTAGAAAAAATAGCTAAAGCTACCGGTCTGTGTTATTTTAACAACACGGTAGCTTATGCTATGGCTTATGCTATTTGGAAAAAAGTAGAGAAGATATGCTTGTTTGGTATAGATTTTACCTACAAAAACGTAAATATGGCGGAATCTGGAAGAGCTTGTGTAGAGTTTTGGTGCGCTACAGCTATTTCAAAAGGTATAAAAATAGAGATAGCTCACCGATCCGGGTTGATGGATACTAATGTACCGGATAATGAAAAACTGTATGGGTATCATAGATTAGATGATCCCTTAGTTCAAACTATTGAAAACGGTAGTCTTTTGATAACAAAACAGTCTAAAATTCAACCCCCAGAGCCGGTAGAGTCCGACCCTGTTATTTTTGGGAGACACGATCATGTTTGATTTAAGCGTAGGAACAATCGGTTCTGTTAATATAATGACCTCCGAAAATGGCGGTTTATCTAATGATCAGATAGCAGAAATGTTAGCTAACAAACTCATTTTTATCTCAGACGATGCTCCAGAACCTATACGTTTACAAGCCGAAGCTTTTAGAGATAGAGTGAGAAATATGGCACAATACTATATAGAGTTGGCTAGAAAGGAAGAACGTGCTAGTATTTGCTCCAAGGTCCGTGAGGCTGGACAAATGGAACTAGCAAACGCTATTGGGAGACTGTAATGGCAATCGCACAAGCAATGTGTACAGCATTTAAAAAAGAGTTGATGCTGGGAACACACAATTTCGCAACAAATGGTAACGCTTTTAAGTTGGCACTTTATGCAGAGGGTGGTGGCGGTAAATCTAGCACCACAGCTACTCTTGGTGCTGCAACCACAGCGTACACTACGACAGGAGAAGTAGCTAATAGCGGTTCTTACACTGCTGGTGGCGGTGCTCTTACTAAAGTTGCTCCAACCACCTCTAGCACGACAGCGTTGACAGATTTCGCTGACATTAGCTTTACTACAGCCACGATCACAGCGATGGGTGCGTTGATATACAACGACACTAACAGTGACAAAGCTGTAGCTGTACTGGATTTTAGTTCAAATAAAACATCTACTTCTGGAACATTTACTATTCAGTTCCCAACAGCAGATGCCAGTAACGCTATTATCCGCATAGCATAGTGAGTTAACTATGTCGAATGTGACAGGTTGGGGTCGAGGCACTTGGGGTCAAGGAGCTTGGAATCAAGCCATACCTGTTACTGTCACAGGCGTAGCTGGGACGAGCGCATTAGGTACTGTAGGAGTTTCAGTAACTGCTGGCGTTTCCTTTTCAGTTACAGGAGTGGCTGGTACTAGCGCAGTAGGTAGTGTATCAGCCGGAGCAGCTTCACTTGTTGCCGTTACTGGTGTAGCAGCAACAGGAGCAGTAGGTAGCGAAAGTGTAGTAGGGACAGGCGTTTTCTCCGTCACAGGAGTGGCTGGTACTAGCGCAGTAGGCACTGCGGCTTTTGATGGTTCTAGTGTTGTTGCAGTCACCGGTGTAGCTGGAACTGGCTCAGTAGGTAGTGGAAGTGTAGCCGCTGGGTCTTTGGTAAGTCCAACAGGGGTAGCTGCAACAAGCGCAGTAGGAAATGTAAGCACTACAACCGTTAGTAATACAACCTTTGCGGTGACTGGTGTAGCGGCAACAGGGGCGGTAGGAAATGCAAGTGTAGTAGGAACAGGCGTTTTCTCTGTTACAGGGGCGGCGGCAACAGGAGCAATAGGAAATGCAAGTGTAGTAGGAACAGGCATTTTTTCCGTTACAGGAGTTGCAGGGACAAGCGCAGTAGGAAACGTAGCGGTTTCAGCAACGGTCAATACTACTTTTTCAGTAACGGGATCAGTCGGAACCAGTGCGTTAGGAAATGTAGTACCTGCGGCTGGTGCGGGGGTTGCAGCAACAGGGGTTGCGGCAACAGGAGCAATAGGAACAGGGACAAGCGCACCTATTTTTTCAATAGGAGTATTCCCAACAGGAGTTTCGGCAACAGGTTCATCAGGAGAAGAAATTCTTTACAGACCAATTGTTCCATCACAGACACCTAACTGGACCGGTGTAACAGTTTCACAGACACCTAACTGGACAGATATAGCAGCGTAAGGACGGAAAAATGGCAAGCACCTATGTAAATGATTTAAGACTTAACGAACTGGGTACTGGCGATGGTTCTGGTACTTGGGGAACAACCACCAACACTAACCTTGAGCTTATAGCAGAAGGTCTTAGCTTTGGTACAGAAGGTATAACAACCAACGCTGATACTCATACATCAACGATTGCTGATGGAGCTACAGACCCAGTTCGCTCAATGTTTGTAAAATACACTGGAACGCTAGACTCTGCTTGCACCATTACCATTGCCCCAAACACAATTAGCCGAGTCCATTTCATTGAAAACGGCACCTCTGGATCCCAAAACATAATTATTAAACAAGGTTCTGGGGCAGAAATAACAATACCTCCGGGGGATGTTAAATGTGTTTATTTGGATGGCGCGGGGTCAGGCGCAGCAGTAGTTGATGCTTTTGCCTCATTAAGTGTAGTTGACTTAAAAGTTCAAGATGACCTTACCGTAACAGATGATGCCTCTGTTGGGGGCTTGTTAAAAGTCACGGGTGACGCTGACGCAGATGATAGAACAGGAGATAGTGCTACAGGACGCTTGACTATCGGCGCTGGAGAGGACTTAAACCTGTATCATGGCGGCACAAACTCTTACATCGTAAATGACACTGGTGATTTATTCGTAGATACTGCGGGTGATTTATATTTAGATGCTGCTGGCTCTCAAATTGCTGTTCAAAATGATGGAAGTAACGTATTTGTTCTCCAATTAGATAGCACTCCTGAAATTGATGTAGTTGGTAATTTTACAATTGATGGAACCGGAACAATTGAGCTTGATGCAACGGGGGATATTACTCTTGATGCCTCTGCCGACATTGTGTTGGATGCAGCGGGTGGTAATATAGAATTTAAAGATGCGGCCACTACTCAATTGACTTTAGACATGGATGGCACGGCTGGCGCACAAGTGCTTCAATTAAGAGTGAACGGAGATGATTTAGTTTTCCAACAGTACGATGGTACTGAAGTTATGAAAATTACTGATGAAGTTGTCGTTGAAGTCTCTAACGACATTACCGTGGCTGGCAGAGCCAGCAGTCACGTTACTACAGATAATGATGGTTCCTTTGATTTGGCTGTCGGTAATGATTTCAAATGCACACCATCAGGAAACTTTACTTTAACATTTACAAACGCAGCCGCTGGTCAATCTGGAAATATTATCTTGATTAATAGTGGCGGTCATACTGTTTCGGCTCACGCTGATGTAGCGATCAATGCCGACACGTTAACTGCTTTAACAACAGCGGGAACTTATGCACTAGCTTATTATTGCAGCGCAGCATCTGGTAATAATACTATTACGGTTGCCGCAACAGGAGCGTTAACTTGAGCGTAATTAAAGGAAATCATGCAGGTTCTGCTGGCGGCGATTTTTATTCCTACAAAATAAACCAGTCGTTACGGTTTAATGATGGTGATAGTGCGTATTTAAGTAAATCTTTTGGCTCAAATGGTAATTTAAAAAAGTTTACTCTTAGTTTTTGGTTTAAAATATCGATTTTAGGCACTGATGCAAAATTTTTGGGGTCGTCTTACACGTCAAGTTCAGAATTTGCTATTAGAATTGAAGACACTGGTGAATTGAACTATTACTCTTACGCTGGCGGTGGGACTTCTGCTAATTATGACCTCACAACAACTAGAAAATTTCGTGATTCTAATGCGTGGTATCACATGGTTTTTGTTTGGGATACAGCACAAAGCACAGCGGCTGACAGAGTAAAAATATACATCAACGGTGTTCAAGAAACGGTTTTTAGTAACGCAGTGTACCCAGCACAGGATTACAGTGGAATCTGGAATCTAGCCTCTCACACATTTTATATAGGCGGCACCCAATACTATGATGGATACCTTGCAGAGTTTCACCATTTAGATGGAATTGCTGGTGACCCAACATCATTAGGTCTGGGAGAAACAAAAGACGGCGTATGGATTCCAAAATCATACAGCGGCAGTCATGGCACTAACGGCTTCTACCTACCCTTTGATGATTCCAGCGCAATCGGTGATGATGAAAGCGCAAACACAAATGACTGGACTGTAAACAATTTAGCCGCAACTGATGTCGTAAAAGATAGCCCGACTAATAACTTTGCTACGATGAATCCGTTGCTGACAGATACAAATAATACAACTTTTAGCGAGGGAAATTTAAAAACAGTAAACTCTGCCGCTAGTACATCTGGAAGTTCAATAGCTGTGAACAGTGGTAAATGGTTTGTTGAAATGGTTTGCACCGCAAAAACAGCAACCAACGCTATGATAGGAATATGTACTGTTGATGGATTTGATGGTGAAAGACAACTTGACGAATCACAAAATGGTGGCTCTGGTCACGGCTATGTAATGAACGCTACCAAACTTCCCGGAGGTGCATCCTACGGCGCAACTTGGGCGGTTGATGACGTAATCGGTATAGCGTTGGATTTAGATAGTTCACAAAACACTGTGACATTTTACAAAAACGGTTCCACTCAGGGTGCTATTGACATAGATAATGCTTTATACGTTTTCTGTAATAGTAATGGTCAAGGTAGCTCGACGGTCACATATGCCACTAACTTTGGTCAGGATGGCACCTTTGCTGGTGAGGTAGTCGCTGGTGGCAATGCTGACGGTGAAGGCGTGGGTGACTTTAAGTATTCTGTTCCATCTGGCTACCTAGCTCTTTGCACTGCCAACCTACCTGACCCAACGATTGGGCCAACCGCTAGCACTATAGCCACCGACAATTTTAACACGGTGACGTATACTGGCCCAATTGCTGCCGCTGCCGCTGCTGGCACGACAGGTGCCGTTACTGGTGTAGGTTTTCAACCAGATTGGGTGTGGATTAAAGCCAGAA
>ERZ802830.4901-NODE-4901-length-10495-cov-5.56638_pt1 | contig 10495 bp, 5 predicted proteins | sample MGYA00345654_ERZ802830 | MGnify/ENA primary metagenome ERZ802830 (study PRJEB30503, sample SAMEA104212375) | marine metagenome | biome: Westerlies Biome; feature: [SRF] surface water layer (ENVO:00010504) within the epipelagic zone...; material: water...
ATTGTGTGAAGATCAAATTTCGTTCTTCAATCAATTTTCGCAAGTTGAGGACTGCATAACGCATCCTGCCCAAAGCAGTGTTGATGCTTACACCTGTTTGTTCCCCAATATCTTTGAAACTCATTTCCTGAAACAATCGCATGCGCAACACCTCTTTTTGGGTTTGGGGCAATTCATCAATCAAAAGAGACAAGTCAGCGTGAATTTGTGTTTCAATCATCAAATCTTCAATGCTACTGCTTTGTTCGACCAATCGATCCAAAACGTCTAAATCTTCGTGTTTGGACTCGTGCTTAGGTAGTCGGTTGATTTTTCGAAAGTGATCCATGATGATGTTGTGCGCAATGCGCATCACCCAAGATAAAAAGCGACCTTCGTCTTTGTATTTGCCAAGGCGCAAGTTTTTAATCACTTTTACAAAAGTGTCTTGAAATACATCATCTGCCAGTTCAGCATCTTTGACTTTTGAAAAAATAAATCCGTACACTCGTTTTTGATAACGATCAACTAATATTGAAAAGGATTGACTATTTCCAGATGTAAACTGGGTGATTAGGGTTGAATCTGAAAGGGACATAACATATTACGTTTTAAAGGGTTACAATAAAATTAAAAAACGTAAATGTATTTTATCGGCAAAGATATTTTTACAAATATATCAATTTATTCAAATAACAAAAATTATATCGATTATGAATAATTAATAAGTATTTTTATCGATTATCCGAAACAGTGGATGAATGAAACAAAGTTGCAATTGAAAAAAGAGAAAATGATTCGGGTTCGTGGAGCAAAAATGCACAACCTGAAGGATATTAATATTGATATTCCCAGTCGCAAACTGGTGGTGTTTACAGGGTTATCAGGCTCTGGAAAGTCGAGTTTAGCCTTTGATACCCTCTACGCAGAAGGGCAACGTCGCTATGTGGAGAGTTTGTCGTCCTATGCGAGGCAGTTTTTGGGGCGTCTCGACAAACCTAAAGTAGATAAAATTGAAGGTCTTGCCCCTGCCATTGCAATCGAGCAAAAGGTCAATAGCACAAATCCAAGGTCAACTGTCGGTACCACTACCGAAATCTATGATTACCTAAAACTGCTCTATGCGCGCATTGGCAAAACCTACTCCCCCATTTCCAATGAAGTTGTTTCCAAAGACAGTGTGAGTGATATACTTGATGATATCAAAACACACAAAGAAGGAACAAAGATTATTGTTTTATCCCCTGTGACAATCGATGAAAATCGATCGATGGAACAAGTACTGAATCTCTTCGAACAACAAGGGTATGCGAGAATTCTGGTCGATGGAGAAGTTGTTCGCATCAACGAAGTGAAAGACAATCCACCCGCTTCCTGCCACCTGGTTGTTGATCGAGTGATTTTGAAATCTGATGAAGATGCATTGAGTCGCTTGGCAGATTCGTTGGAGACTGCTTTTTTTGAAGGCAAAGGGAACCTTCAACTCTTTTTGCCAGATGATGATCTGTATAAAGATTTCTCAAATCAATTTGCAAGAGATGGGATGACGTTTATCGAGCCAACTCCTCATTTGTTTAGCTTCAATAACCCCTTGGGCGCATGCCCAGACTGTGAAGGCTATGGCGATTTGATTGGGATTGATCACGATTTGGTAATTCCAAATACAGCACTGTCAATTTATGAAGATGCAGTTGCGCCTTGGCGTTCGTCGAGCGCCAGTCGCTACAAAAAAAAACTGATCGAAACTGCTCGTTTGTTTGATTTTCCAATCCATAAACCCTATTTCGAACTCTCAGAAGAACACAAAAAACTGTTGTGGCAAGGGAACAAGCACTTTAAAGGAATTGATGCGTTTTTTCAACGACTCGAAAAGAAAAGCTATAAGATTCAAAATCGTGTGATGCTATCGCGATATAGAGGTCGCACAAGTTGTACCACATGCGAGGGCAAACGACTTCGGAAAGACACACAATATGTCAAAATCAATGAAAAATCCATTGGGGATTTGGTCGATATGCCAGCACATGAACTGTTGGACTTTATGCAACAACTCAAGCTCAATGACCAAGACCAACAGATCGCTGAACGACTGCTCACAGAAATCATAAGCCGCTTGGATTTTCTCTGTGAAGTTGGCTTGACGTACCTCACACTCAATCGAAAGTCAAACAGTTTGTCTGGAGGGGAGTCGCAACGAATCAATTTGGCAACCTCGCTGGGTAGCAGTCTGGTTGGGTCGATGTATATCCTCGACGAGCCAAGCATCGGTCTACACCCCAAAGACACAAAACGATTGATTCGCATTTTGGAAAAACTACGTGACCTAGGCAATACAGTGATCGTTGTTGAGCATGATGAAGATATCATTCGTGCTGCAGATGAGATTGTGGATCTAGGCCCTGAAGCAGGTCTTTTTGGAGGAGAAATTGTTGTGCAAGGTGCCCTGAATGATATTCTACAATCCAATGGCCTCACTGCATCTTACCTCAACGGAAAGGAGATAATCGCCCAAAAAACAAAGCGAATTAAGCCATCAAAATATATCGAACTGATGGGTGCACGTGAAAACAATCTAAAAAATATCGATGTTCGATTTCCGCTGCATTGCATCACTGCTGTAACAGGGGTTTCAGGTAGTGGGAAAAGCACCCTGATCAAAGGAATTCTCTGGCCTGCACTGCTGAGAGAAAAGAAAATTTTTACTGAAAAACCAGGTCAACACAGTGGTATTGGTGGTGATCTAAACGATATTACTGCTGTAGAGTACATCAGTCAAAATCCAATCGGTACCTCGTCGCGCTCCAACCCCATCACCTATATCAAAGCCTATGATGATATTCGAAAACTTTTTGCCGCCCAACAAGCCTCAAAATTGGCTGGCTATACAGCCAAGCATTTTTCGTTTAATGTCGATGGTGGTCGATGTGAAAGCTGTAAGGGAGAAGGTGAAGTGACAATCGAAATGCAGTTTATGGCTGATGTCAAATTGAAATGCGAAACCTGTGAGGGCAAACGCTTCAAACGAGAGGTACTCGAAGTTCGCTTTGCAGAAAAAAACATCTTTGATATACTGTCGATGAGTGTTGACGAAGCTCTCGCTTTCTTCAAAAAACACAACGAAACCAAAATTGTAAAAAAAATCCAATCACTCGCTGACGTTGGGATGGGGTATGTTGCCCTAGGACAATCATCATCTACCCTTTCGGGAGGCGAAGCCCAACGAATCAAGCTGGCGAGTTATCTGACAAAGGGAAGTCATAAGGATTGCATTTTGTTTCTCTTCGATGAACCAACCACTGGACTTCATTTCCACGATATCGGAAAGTTGCTGAAATCCTTTCGTCAACTCATCGATAAAGGGCATAGCATTATCGTTATTGAACACAATACCAGTCTGATTGAACACGTTGATCACATCATCGATTTGGGGCCTAATGGTGGGCAATTGGGTGGAGAACTACTGGCAACAGGAAGTCCCACAGATATCAATATGAATCAAAAGTCAAGCCTCTACCAACAGTTATTTGATCACTCGATGCAACAGACGAAGTAAGTCGTTGGATAATTTCAATTGGACCACAATCGCAAAGTAAACAACTGACACCAGCGCTGATGTCAAAATGATTTGAAGGATGGGCGATACATCGAAGTGAAACGACTCAAAAACAACAAACAATATCCCAACAATAATCAGGGTTTTACACATATTCCACGAGAGTGGATGTGCATTGATTTTATAATACAAATAAGCCATCTTTAAAAGGATAGAAGCGCCAATCACAACCAATGTTGCAAGTGCTGCACCATCGATTCCATAGAGAGGGATCCATACGATGTTGAGCAATGTAACCCCCAAAGCCATCAAGACTGAAAATACAAGTGTGATCTGATAAAATGAACTGTTTGAAATAATCGCACTTCCACAACCAAAAATCATCGTTAGGAGTTTCGCCAACGAAATATATAACACAACAGTTGTGGCTGTTTGATAACCCACATCAGGCAACAAGGAGAATAAGGCTTCGCTATTGAGATTCACCAACAAGAAAAACCAACCCGAAACCACAACCAAGTTGAGGGCACTTTTTTTGTACAAATTGTTGACTTCTTTTGGGTTATTTTCATTGACTGCTGTTGCCACCAATGGGTTCAAAATTTGCTGCATCGCACGTGCTGGCACTTCGACTAGCGTGGCAGCAAAAATTGCAATTGCATAAAATGCTGTTTGTTTTATCTCTTGTAATTGTGGGATCATAAACTTATCGATATCGATGATTAAACTCCCTGCAAATGCAGCCAGTAATATAGTGGCAGAATAGATTAATATCGAACGGATGTTTGAGGGAAATTGCAAACGAATGCGAACTGGATAGTAATGATTTGCCAAGAGAATCATCAACAACAAACGAATAAAATAGCCAATGACTAAGGTGATGATGAAATGATCAAATGACAGCTCGAAGAAGTACAAGGCAATCAAAAGAAGGAAGAGAAAAAATCGAGGGTAAATCTCTTTGAGGATATTGCCAAGCACAGATTGCAATTGAACACGAGCCCAAGCGTAAAACACTTCAAAATAAGCAGTGGCGACTGCCACGACAAAGATGACCCAAGTATAATCTGCAATGATCGGATTTTGTATGGAAAGGCTGTTGACAATTGAGTGATAAAAAGCAATACAAATACCCCCCATGAGCAAGGCAATCAACAGTGGTAAGAGAATGACTGAATACATAAAACGCTGCTGCATCTCCTTGTCTTGATAAGAGCTGTAATATCGAATGATGGTCTGATGAATCCCAAAGCCAATCAATGGCATGAGCAAGTTGGATGTTGCCAATAAAAAGACAACAAGCCCATAGGCCTCAGCAGAAAGAAAAGCAGGGTAAAACACCAGTGTATTGATGCCCCCAAACACAAAGGCAATGCCGATTGTCAGTATATTTTGTGAGGTTTGTTTGGCAACGATTCCCATCAATTGTTGGATTGATTCAGGTACAAATGTAGTTGTTCGGCTTGTTTTTTACGCAAAAAACGCTGATCGGGTTGTTGGGGGGGTGCACTCGTTTTTGATTTATAATCTTTGAATACAGTTGCAATCCAAGCGGTTATTTGATCGATTTCGGTGTATAAAAAAGCAGCTCCTAACTGATAGTCTTTAATGATTTTGGACATATCACCATGTTTGTTGACAATCGCCAAAATAGGACGTCGAGCAGCCATATAAGCATACAATTTTCCATGAATCACAAACTGACTTTGGGGGTGATCATTACCCAACAACAACAGTAGATGAGACTGTGGAAGTATGTTGTCAATCACCTCTTTTGCGTGATAGCCATGAACAGTGACTTGATTCTCCATTTCTGGGGGTATTGGCTTGTTTTCATAAACGCCATACAAATGCAAATGCGCATGATTGGCAAACGCTTGATCGCGAGAGGAAAGTTGATCGAAGACAGCCCATAGTGTTTCGATATGCTGATTGGGTTTTAAAACACCTGTGTAGGTGATGGAAAACTCATCAGACAATGTGCCCTCCAATATCCTTTCATAGCCATTATAAATACAACTCACTGAGGGATTTATCGCAGAATAGAACCTTGCTAGGCTTGGTGTCGTTGTCAACACATGATCAGCAGTTGAGATCACTTGCTGTTCGATTCGCTTGTGTTTTTTACGAACAAATGACATCATTGGCAACTCATGATTGACATAAAATTGTGTCCAAGGATCACGAAAATCAGCCAACCATTGTACAACATTTGATTTGCGAATTGCATGACCAACCATGTGCATACTATGCGGTGGTCCTGTTGTAATCAGCCACTGGGTGGGTTGCGCCGCCATACGCTTTTTGACCAAACGAATTGCTGGCTTGATAAAAAACTGTCGAGCATCTGGGAAGAAAAAATTGGCACGAATCCATCGAACAACATATGAAAACAACTCCTTTGATGTTTTTAATTTTGTCGTGCTGTACAAACGTTTTCCAGGTTCCCAGATCGAGAGGGGATATATGTTGATGTTGGGGTGTGCCAGATCAATAAAAGATGAATCAATAGGAGTACCAGCTGGGTGCTGAACAGTAATTACATCAATTGTCCATCCCTTTTTTGCAAGTTCGTTGGTGAAAAACCACCAACGTTGTACCCCCGATCCGCCAGCTGGTGGCCAGTAGTAACTTACAAGGATAATATGTTTTGATTGAGAAACCCCCAAAGTATTATTGTTTTAATCCGAATCTCTTCAAGGGTACAAAAAATACGAAGACAATCAAACTAAAAACTCCATATCCAGCCAATCGAATGCGTGAACCACGAGCAATCACATTTGGCTCAAATCGAAAAAGAATCTCATGTGTACCACCAGGAATAAGAAGCCCTCGAAGTGCGTAGTTTACACGATGATGTGAAACTTCCTCTCCATTGATAAACGACTTCCAACCATGTGGGTAATACATCTCTGAAAAAACAGCAAATGCAGTTGATGAGACTGTCGCTCGATATCTCAACTCATTGGCTTTATGACTGACCAATGAAATTTGAGATAGGCTGTCCAATGCAAACTGGTTTTGAGAGATATTCTCTGTTGTTAGTGCCTTACGCTCAAGATCCTCAATGGCAAGACGCTGAATTTCATCGTTGGCAGATGAACAAGAAATGACTTCCTCAACGAGCCATACGTTGCCAAAAGTACTGGGATTAACACCTGCAGTCAGACTTCCATCCTCAGCAGTTTGTAAGGTATATTTGATGTTGAGCATATTGACAACATTGGGCGAAATCGTTTCACTCAAGTGGTAGTCATACAAGTCTTGCATACGATGGGGTTTGGCACCATGATAGCCTCCAATGGTGTTGTGAAAGTAAGCAGTTCGCGCATGTGCCATGCCAAGTCGTGGTTCAAATACTCGATACCGAGTCGTGTCTTTTTGTATCGCTCTGTCGGCAGCAGTTGCCTGAAATGGACGCTGCATCACTGACTTATTTGCAAAGTCATCACTGTTGACATAATTGCGACCAAATGACCATAGGTCAATCAACATCACCAATGTGACAATAGGAATGACATACTGTTTTTTATTGTCTAAAAATGCCAAACGACAAACAGCATATATCACAACAATGAAACCCACTGCGCGTAATAAATCATTGAGAAGCATCGTTTTTCGATCTTCCATCAAAGGATTTAAAATTTCTGGATAAGCAGAAAAAATTTCAAAATTAGATTGATAATCAAATACAGAAACAGCAGCAATCCAAACCAATCCCAAGAGGCCCATCACAAGCAAAAGACTGCGATTGAGCGCATTTAAACGAGATGAATTGGAGGTATCCATCAAGCCAATCATACCCATAACAGCAGCGAGTGGAAAACAAAGTTCTAAGATCACTTGTGCAGAACTCACTGCCCTAAACTTGTTGTAATAAGGTACATAATCAATCAAAAATTGAGTGAATTGAGGGAGGTGCTTCCCCCATGAAATCAAAAGTGAAACAACAATTGACGAAAGTAGAATAAATCGCCAACGCTTGTGCATCAAAAAGAATCCAATCAGTGACAGGAAAAATACTGTAATGCCAATATATGCAGGTGCTTCAACGATGGGCTGGTCACCCCAATATGTACGTGCATATGAAAATACATATTGTGCTGTTTCAGCATCGACAGTTTGTAAAAATTGTGCTAGTTCACCCGAAGGGTCAGGGCGATCGCCACTTCCACCACCAGTTAGGCGTGGGATGATGAGGTTTAGCGTTTCAACAAAACCATAGCTGTATTCAGTGATATAATCAAAAGACAAACCATCGCTTGATGACGTTGTCTCACCCAAAGCGTTTTCTTTCAGTGGTGAGCTGCCTCTTGTGCTTTCTTTTGCATATTCACTCGTCGCAAGCAGTTGCGTGGCGTTAAAACTAAGTGCCAATAAGCTTGCAAAAATCATCGCTGATAGTGATTTGATCAGTGATTGATATTTTCGCTTTTGCAACAATTCGATTGTGAATCCAAGTGCTATCAAACCCACAAGCATCAAAAGGTAATAGGTCATTTGATAATGATTGGCATGGATTTGCAAGGCCATTGCCAGTGTGAGTATGGAAAATCCAAGCATACGTTTGTTGGAAAACACATGCACCATCCCCAATACAACCAAAGGCATATAACCAATGGCAAGTGCTTTGGTGTTGTGCCCTACCCCCAAAATAATGAGTAAATAAGTCGAAAACCCAAAAGCGATAGCCCCTGCAATAGCAATTTGAAACTTGGGTGTGAAATACAATAGCAACAGATAAAAACTGAGCATATACACGAAAAGATAATCAGCAGGTCGAGGTAAAAATCGAATCAACTTGTCAAGTGTCCCTATAAAGTCATAAGGATATGTAGAGGTGATTTGGTAGGTCGGCATACCACCAAATGCATTGTCAGCCCAATATGGCTCTTCATCATAGTCGGCACGATGTTCCAACACTTGTCGTTGCATTCCTTGAAATTGCTGAATATCAGACTGTACGATGACTTTGCCACTGAGCAATGGATAGAAAAAAGCCATGGACAGCAAGGCTAAAAATATGACTGAAAGGAAATGAGGAATGCTATTTTTTATCATCTATCAAGGACTTGAATGTCAAAAATACAATTCTAAGCGTTACTTGTGCTAAAGCATTTCTTTATATTTGAGATGATGAACCATTTACGTACGACATTCTGTTTTTTTTTGCTGCTCATTTCTTCACTTGTGAGCAGTCAATACACACCTATTATCAACAGTAATCGACCAGGTTTTACGCAGGGTGCTTTTGCTATCGCCCCAGGTGTTTATCAGCTGGAGTTTGGGGCGTCTTATCGTCAAGACCGGTTTGCTTCACTGGCAGATGCAAAAAGCACAGGCGCAGGATTTACCCTCGATCTCCGAACTGGTTTGATTTTGCAAAACCTTGAACTGATTTATCGAGTTGATTATCAATCCGACCAAATCTCTTTCAACAACGCCTCGGGAAGATTGACCTATTATAGAGCTGGTACAAAAAAGAATACCCTCGGATTTAAACTCCTGCTGTTTGATCCATTTCGAAACGCTGAATGGTATAAACCCGACACAAAAAGCTACAAGGCAAATAAAGGCATTCGACCTATTGATTTGATCCCAGCAGTATCACTTTATTTGGGATCTGAATTGAGCATCGGAAACATCTATCCCTATGGGGAACCTTTTGCACCTATTTTTAATCTGCTACCCCCCGCACTGGAACAAAATCAGATTTCGGGAGAAGTCATGTTGATTACACAAAATCATTTTTTAAATAATTTTGTGCTTGTAACAAATTGGGGAAGGAGATATTTGGGATGTCCCTATGAACAAAATTTTATGTCGAGCAGTTTGATGATTCCCATCAAAAAAAGATTGTTGGGGTTTGTAGAGCAAGTCAGTGTTGATAGCGAGTTATCTACAGATGTATTTTTAACAGCTGGTGCTGTTTATCTGTTCAATGAAAACATACAAGTGGATGCATTTTTGAGTCATACGTTCAAGAACACTCCAAGCATGTTCGCAGCAGGTATTGGTGTTTCCTATCGCATTGATCGATACAACGACAAAGGCATCCCCCAAGAGATAAAAGAACTGAGAAAACGACGCAAAAAAAATCGTATGGATCGAAAAATGAATACTGAAAAAATAAACGAGTTTAAAGATCGTGAACGTGAAAGAAAAAAAGCAGAACGAAAACAAAAAAAAGCATCCAAAAAGAAGAAGTGATGAAGCAATATAGCCTACATGAAGTCAAGACAAAAAAAGAATACCATGCTTTTTTTACATTTCCCTTTACACTTTATAAAGGTTGTGATCAATGGGTGCCGCCCATCACCAATGAAGAAAAAGCCATCTTTAATCGTGCGAAAAATCCTGTATTTGAAAATGCTGATGCCAAGCTTTTTGTCGTCAAAAATGGAAAACAAATTGTTGGTCGTATCGCTGCCTTGATCAACTGGATTGAGGTCAAAGAACAAGCCAAAACTAAGGTGCGTTTTGGGTGGTATGACACCATAGACGATCTTGATGTAAGTCGTATGCTCATCGATGCTGTACATTCGTGGGGAAAGCAAAATGGATTGACATATCTCGAAGGGCCAATGGGTTTTTCCAATATGGACAAAGCAGGAGTTTTGGTGCAAGGCTATGAATACAAAAACACCATGATCACATGGTATCATTATCCCTATCAAAAGAAACACCTAGAAGATCTGGGACTTGTCAAACAAGCAGAATGGGTAGAGTTTCAAATTAAGATATTCAAGGCTGAGGATGCCCCTGAAAAGGTCAAGAAATATGCTGAACTCATTTCAAGGCGATACGAACTGAGTGCGCTTGAATTTTCGACTCGAAAAGAGTTGGTGCCCTACGTCGATAAGATGTTTGACCTACTAAACAAAACCTATAACAACCTACAGTCTTTTGTACCTATACAACCATATCAAATTGCGCATTATAAAGAAAAATATTTTTCGTACA
>ERZ802830.4902-NODE-4902-length-10494-cov-17.6598_pt1 | contig 10494 bp, 16 predicted proteins | sample MGYA00345654_ERZ802830 | MGnify/ENA primary metagenome ERZ802830 (study PRJEB30503, sample SAMEA104212375) | marine metagenome | biome: Westerlies Biome; feature: [SRF] surface water layer (ENVO:00010504) within the epipelagic zone...; material: water...
TCTGGAGTTGGCTCTGGAGTTGGCTCTGGAGTTGGCTCTGGAGTTGGCTCTGGAGGTGGTGTTGTGTTAGTTTCTTCTGGAAGTTGCGACATTATATAATATTTTTATATAAAAATATCTTTATATAAAAATCTTTAAATTTTTGTTTTTTCAATATATTAATGTAATAATGTATGTATTTGTAAATATTCATAAACATATTTTATATTGTCTTCATCCTTGTAATCAAATATTGCGGTATAATAATAATTGTTATATTTTAATGGTATTGTACATTCAATATATGTATCGGAAAAGATATTTAATATGAATTTTGTTTCGGGATTATCTTTTTTTTTATAAATTAATTTTTGTTTAAATGATTCGGTATCTGGTTTCACTGATATTTTATTATCATATATGTTTTTATTAAATAATTTATCGGTATTTGCTAAGTAATTATAAAAATACGTATCCATTTTGTTTTGATAATATTTAAATAATTGTGATATATTTAAATATTATTATATTATTTATTTTTGTTTGGTTTTGTTTGGTTTTGTTTTGGATTGGTTTTGGATTGGTTTTGGATTGGTTTTTGATTGGTTTTGGATTATTGAGTCATTATTCTGTGTGCTAATATTGCTACTAATATTACAGCCACGGTTGATAATAATATCATTTGCATATTTATACTATTACTGTCTAGTTTTGTATAATCTAATCTTGCATCGACTGTTTCTGTATCTAATGGAGTATCTATTATTTGATTACGTTGGCCAATTAATTGATGGATTTCTTGTTGATTTTGTTGGATAGATTCCAGATTTTGGGCCAAAGATGCTTGTGGAGTTTCTTTTGATGTGGATGCTGATGTGGATGCTGATGTGGATGCTGATGTGGATGCTGATGTGGATGCTGATACGCCGTCTGTTGATGCAGATGCTTGACTTTCTAATATATTAGGCGTTAAAGGATTTGCCGATAATATTGTCATTATAATAATTAAATAAAATATATATTTATCTAATTATTTTATCTAATTATTTTATCTAATTATTTTTTATATAATGATTTACTCAACCACTATGCATTTTTTATTGGTCTTAATGTGGTCCTTGTCGTAAACGGGCGTTCAGTCAAAAAGTTGGGGTAGTAAATCCAGATTTTCAAAAGAAGGTGTTGGCTGCAGAATTTCCGACTTTGGGTCTATCCTGAAACGATTTGTCAGCCAAAAGTTTGGGTAGTAAACCCTGCTTTTCTAACTGTAAATAAACTGATTGTCCATATAATACATATGGTATAAAGGTGCCTTTATATGCTTGATTAGTGGGCATTGGCGTATTTAATATCGTTACTATTTTATTAGTATTAGTCGGATTTTTCCCAGTAAGTATATCTGGATTAAATATTATGATTCCATTCGAATCTGTTCTTATTAAGTCGTTTATTTCGGTTTCACTCAATCCTGCGGTTGTAAAAATGTCCGTGAAGTTTTTTTCAATATTTTTTATATCATCCGTATATTGATCCATTAACTCTTTTTTTAATGCATCAAATATAGTTATTTTTTCACTTGTATTTCCTCCAGTATTTCCTCCAGTATTTCCTCCAGTATTTCCTCCAGTATTTCCTTCAATTATATTAAATTTATTTAATAATTGTTTTATTAATGGAGCTAAAATAACTATTAAAATTAATCCTAGAAATAATCCTAAATACAAATTTGTATTTTTATTCATTATTATAATTTATATATATTATTTTTAATTGTCTAAAATAATATATATTATGAATTTTATGGGAGGATATGTGATGCACTGTCGAGGAATCGAATCTCGGACAATCGCTTGGAAGGTGACCATGTTACCATTACACCAACCGTGCGTTGAAAAGTATTTGAAAAGAGAAGAAAAAAAAAGAAAAAAAAAGAAGAAAAACCCCCGGCGGGGATCGAACCCGCAATCCCCAGATTAGAAGTCTGGTGCCTTATCCATTGGGCCACGGGGGCATAGTTAAAAAGTTAAAAAGTTAAAAAGTTAAAAAGCGTGTTACCCCACAAGGGGATCGAACCCTTGGCCACCAGATTAAAAGTCTGGCGCTCTGCCAACTGAGCTAGTGGGGCATTAAAAAGGTAAAAAGGTAAAAAGGTAATGCACGGGGCGGGGTTCGAACCCGCGCGTCTTTCGACAGTAGGTCTTAAGTCTACCCCCTTAGACCACTCGGGCACCCGTGCTTTATAAAAAATCATAAGATAAACATAAAAAAAAACGCTCCATACTGGGATCGAACCAGTGACCTTGCGGTTAACAGCCGCACGCTCTAACCAACTGAGCTAATGGAGCAAAAGAGAAAAATGTTAAAAAATTTGAAAAAAAAAGTTCCCAGCCGGATTTGAACCGACGTCTGAGGATTCAAAGTCCTCCGTGCTCGACCAACTACACCATGGGAACGAAATACTCCTAGGCGGGCTTGAACCGCCGACCTTCGGCTCATAAGACCAACGCTCTGACCAACTGAGCTATAGGAGCATCTTTAAATAATTATGTTTATCTTATGATGTATTATCGTGCTATCTTTTTAAATTGTTTTTGTAAAATATTAATTTAAAAAAAATTGCTATTATCGCCCGAGTTGTCTTCTGGTTTTGCTTCTGGTTTTGCTTCTGATTTTGCTTGTGGGCAAGCTAAACTAGTTAGAATATTATTTTTGTAACTATCAAATGTTTCTTTTGGTACAATGTCTTTCCATTGACCGTAATCTCTTATAAAAGTGGCCGCGTATTCGGGGTCATTTTTCGATAACTGTTCCCTATAATTATTTGAATATTCCGTTTCTAAATTTTTTTTATATGCAACATATGTAATCCTATTTATGTTATCACATGCCTTTGTTTTTTCCATTTCTTCTTTTGTAGGTCCAGTTGACGCGTTGGTATTATTATTGGTGGATAAGCCTTCGACAAGGTTGCTTTTAAACCAGTTTGGGTTTGTTTGGGGGAGTATTATTAAAAATAATATTATTGCTAATAAAATTATTATACAGATATTTGTTAATTTTTTATTAAATTTCATATATAATAATCATATATTTTTATTAAATATAATTTTATTTCTAAACGTGTAATAAATATTTGGATTATAGGCACTTTAGTTGACCTGTCAATTTGTCTATTTTTTCTATATTATCTGGGCCCATATATGCGACGGTTATTGTGTTCGGATCTACTTCTGTTAAGCCCTCGTCTTTGATTATTCCATTTTTTATTTCTTTTCTTGTTGCTATAGTTAATATTGTTGTTAATGTTAATTCATCGGGAACTTTTAAACATATTATTGTTTCTCCCGATTTTCTCCATTCTATAAATTTATGATTGTTTGGGGTATTTATTGCAGATATTGTTGCGTCTACTACTGCATGTCCACATTGTGCTACTGTTTTTCCTTTACTCATTTTTAAATCTGATCTTACTAATAATACTAATTTATATGACATCTATTTTATAGGGTTATAGTTTATATTTTTATATTTTTAATATATCTATTTAAAAAAATTGCAAAGTATTTTAAACTCTTCTATTGTTTTAGCTAGTTGGTGAAAATTTATTTAATGACCATTAGAAATAATTCGAATTATTCTTATGACGAAGATGTTTGTTATTCTGATGGAAATTCTTATGGGGGGAATTCTTCTGATGACGAAGATGTTTGCTGTATTTGTTTAGATTCGTTTGTTAATAATGGTGCAGTTGTTTATACTGTATGTAGTCATCGATTTCATAGATCATGTATTACTGGGTGCTTCGACCATGATGGTAGATGTCCATTGTGTAGATCTAATATTGCCGGGCACCAATTATTAAATTCTCCGCCTACTCGGATGGGTTGTATCCCATCGTCTTTTACTGGTGATAATAATCTGAGCAATAATAATCGGAGCGATAATAATAATATTAATAATATTATTTATCATGATGGTGATGAGCGTCATGCGCACGAGGAAAATGGGGAAAGTGATGAGCCTCGTATGCGCTATGAGACTAATCGAAATCGGGATGTAATTAGTCATACTGATCGTAACTGGAATCATTATTTCGGTGAGCAGGATAATAGTGCTCGCATCATTTTTGCTTTAATTGTTTAATACAGTGGTGTGATAAATCGAATAAATGTCCGAAATGCAGATTACTTATTTTTGAGATAAAATTAGATCCTGAATTTGATGATGTTTTCTCAAATATGCTAAACTATTTCTCATAGCGATAATAGTCACGAAAATGGTATTTGCAGTAGACTTTTTTAAATGTAATTATATGTTTTGATGATAATCTTAATACTGATTTGCATATTACTTTAATTAATAATTATGGACCAGGTGTAAAAATATCAAAAATTGATAGTATCGGCAGAGCATATCATTCTGGATAAAGAAAAAATGATATTATTATTTTTATTAATAATGTTCCATGCGTTAACCATAAACAGTCTATTGATATAATTAATTCTTATAATATATCTAGAAAAAATATTTCTTGCAAGATTTGAGGAAATAGTTTGAGAAAATAATATATGATATATTATATAGCATTATATAATATATGGATTCTTTGAATGCACATTTTAATAGGACTGGAGATTTAACTGATAATCAAAAATATAAAGAAAGATTTAGTCGCGATAAAACTGTTATATCAAAAAATATTGCTGGTTGCCTATTTTATTATATAGTTTTTTTAGGAATTATTCCATTTTTATTATATAAAAATAGATTGTATGAATTATTAGAAGTTTATTATCCGAATGTTGATTTAATTGCTACGTCACTTAGTTTTTTAGATGGACCATTCAATAGTGGAATATTTGAATTTTTATATTTAGATAATAGACCGGCAATTGGTTATATAAGTCAAAATTTTATTAATTATATTGCATTGCTGAGTGTATTATTTATCGTTATTAAAGCCAGTGTTGTTGACAAAAAATTAAGTACTGGATTTTCAAAGGTTATGATTATTTTATTGGTTACCTATTTGTTACCTGGTAGATTAGTTGTTAATTTTATGCATGGGTTTTATGAATTCATTAAACCGTTTATTAATGACAATAATTTATTATGGTTTATTGTTGTTGGGGTTGGATTATTAATTTCTGGTGGTTTTATTCTGTTGGAAGTATTCTTAATAAAACATTTTTCTAAAAATATAGCTTCGATTGTTGATAAAGTTCTTTTAAAATTGTAATTTGTTGAGAGATTGTGATATAAAATTAATATAATAATATATTTTAATTATTAGATATAAAAACATAGAATTATAATATAATATGTATATTATCGATTTAGAATATGATAATGTTTTAGATAATGTTTTAGCTAATCATCATAATCATCATAATCATCATAATCATTTTAACCATGTTGGTTATCAAAATTATTATGCGTATCCACATTTAAATGCATATGATAGATTTAATAATTGTACTAATATACAAAATTGTATATACTTATCTGGGGGATTTGGTGATGATTTTTGGGTTTTATTGGGCGTTTTATTTATTATTGGTTGTTTATATGGTTGGCGGTGTTCTTCGTCAAAATTTGTAAAACCTGTTAAATATAAATGTATTAATAATAATGAAAATATTGCGAATGAGGATAATGCTTGTGGAGAATATTCGGTGACGGATGAAAAAAGTGTAAATGGTGATGTTAAAAATTATAAAATTTCTGAAATTAAATTAGTAAAAGGAGAGATTGTATAAATAATTTGTTTAGAGATATATAAAATTTATTATTTTAGAGAGAAAATAATAAAAAATGATATAAAAAATGATATAGTATTATAGTGACGCGTGGCGGCGTTCAGGAGAACGAATATAATCGCCCCCCATTTTATTGCTCATGGGGTTATTAAGTGGAAACAGACTATTGCTCGGCAATAGATGGGAAATGGTAGTCATGTCTCCTTAGCCCGGGGTTGCTGAAGAGTATATCTCCTACTCATTCCATCACCTATTAATGGCGATCTTTGATGGATAGGCAAGCATATCATTTCTGTGAGCTCAAGTGTTTCTAATCGAGCATTATAATTATTAATATTTATTATTGTGTATTTGTTGAGAGATTATTATTTATTATTTATTATAAATAATAATTTAAAGGTTTGGTTAGGAGTGAGCATGTATGGGCGATCCACCCACCAACCACCCGCCAACCACCCGCCAACCACCCGCCGTCACTCTTAACCCCAAATTTATACCCGAGATCCTTACAACCTAATATACCCTACGCCAGAAATGAGTGAGAAAACCTGAAATGAGTGAGAAAACCTGAAATCAGTTACATAACCGCTAAAGTATTTCATTATATTTGAAATAAAATAATGAAAAATACGAGAGAAAAAATTACTGCTTCATTAGTGCCTCCAACGCTTAGCAGCCTCAGTGATCACTTCCGCTCGCGCTGGAGTTGCTACTTGATCATCATCTAGACTTTTTTTTCGAGCCATGAATGTATAAATTAAACTTAGAAAAAAAAACTTTTTTTGGGTTTTTTTTGCTTCTTTTTTTGGGATTTTCTCTTTTTTTTTTCCGGGATGTATCTAGTCCTCCTCTGACCCTGAGTTCGCCTCCTTAGCCTTCGCATTCCACACCTCACGTTCGGAATCATCTAGTGCCTTCCAACGCTTAGCCACCTCAGTGATCACTTCAGTTGGCTTTGGCGACTGGTTGCCATCCTCGACCAACCCAGCCCTCACCTCTGGGCGCATCGCACTTGCAAACATAAGATACCCTGTCGTTCCCCGTTTCTTCTTCGGTTCACCATCAGCCTTAACAGCAGACTTCTCCTTCTTTCCCGCCTTCTTCTTGGATTGGGCCGGCGCCTCAACGCCAACCTTCTCCAACAAGAGGGCAACCGTCGCCTCGAGCTCAGAAACGCGCATCTCAATAGTCGTCATTATTTGTTTGAGTAATTTAGATTATTATCTTAAAATCTATTTCAATTTTTTTTATACTATACATAAATTCATTTATTTTATTAACTTTTATAAAAATAATGAGAGATTATAGTTATTTTATTAACTTTTATAAAAATTTATTTTTATATATATCTATTTATCGGTCTTTAAATGGAAAAGTATTTCATTATTATTGAGAGATAATAATGAAAAAATAATGAAAAAAATAATGAAAAAATAATGAAAAATATGAGAGAAAAAATTACTGCTTCATGCTCATGCTCTTTTTTTGGGGTTTTCTTTTTTCCGTCCCGTTCTGCATCTACTCCGCATCTACTCCGCATCTGACTCCTCCGCGGTCTCCCTGGCCTTTGCATTCCACTTCTCACGCTCTTCATCGTCAAGAGCCTTCCAACGCTTCGCCACCTCAGTAATCACCTCTGTCGGTTTGGGTGACTCGTTTCCATCCTCGATCAGACTTGCCTTCGCCTCTGGGCGCATCGCGCTCGCAAACATCAGGTACCCAGTTGGCGAACGCTTCTTCTTCGGCTCTCCATCCGCCTTCACCGCCTTCACCGCCTTCGCGGCCTTCTTTCCCTTCTTGGTGGATTGGGTCGGCGCCTCAATGCCAACCTTCTCCATCACAAGGGTCATCTGCTCCTCAAGAAGGGCAATGCGCTGGGCAACAATCTCGAGGGTCATCGACATTTGTTTGTTTGTTTGTTCGTTGTTTGTTTGGGTAATACTGATTATATTCATTAATTCTATTTCAATTTTTTTTATACTATACATAAACCGTTCATTTATTCCATCTTATTTTGAAAAATTGAGAGATTTATATCATATATAATAATTTGACCCTATATCTACCAGAAACCTATATACCATATAACCCAGAAATGAGTGAGAAAACCTTAAATCAGTTACATAACCACTAAAGTATTTCATTATTATTGAGAGAAAAAATTACACATCATGCACATGTTCTTTTTTTGGGGGTTTCTCTCTTTTTATTAATATGGCTTACATTCTACCTCTACATCCTTACCCATTACATCTTCAAATTGTCTACAAATAATTCTTGTATCGTGTCTAAATTACCACTTACATGGGGTCGTTTGTGTACCGTGAAATGGTAATTCTACCCATCGTTTCATTTCTTTCGGTTTATTTGTTTTATTCCTTTCACAACATCTACATTCCTTTCACAACATCTACATTCCTTTCACAACATCTACATTCCTTTCATCAATTTCTCTTGCCATGTCTCTTGCCATGTCTCTCACTTAATGTTTTAAATTTTCTCTCTAGTTGATCATTTATACTGATCGCTTCATCTAACTCTACTTCTTCGACAAATCCACAGTTTACATCCCACATTATATTCTATATCTCTCCGCTCTTTTTTTATCAGATATTAGTATTTTAAAATTTTTTTTTTAATAAGTTAATTTTTTATTTTCTGGTAAATCTCTCCAACTATTCTTTAATTCTTCTAAAATTTCTTTTCTATTTAACCAATTCTTATTTTTACTTTCTTCTAAATAATGTTTTCTTATATAATTTTGGTATTTTATTCGCATATTTACTTCTTCCTTCAATTCTTCCTTCAATTCTTCCTTCAATTCTTCCTTCAATTCTTCCTTCAATTGATTCTTTTCCAAAATTTTTATTCGTTTCAATATCTCTTCCATTATATATTTAAATTTCTATTATTTTTTTTTCTAATTCTAAATATTTTCCTACTACTTTATGGCTTTTTATATCATACAAAATATTCTCTACACTTTTTAAATACTCTTTTACACCTATCACTATCTTCTTTACTTCTATCTCTTCCCCCACACTCTCGTCGCTATCCGACAAATCATCAATTTCTGTGGTTATTTTTCGTGGATTTTTTGGCCTTCCTCTCTTTGGTTTATTTTCTGAACTTTGTATTTCATCCCCGCTATCTTCTGTATATATTCTTTCTACTGATTTTTTAACCGAAGATTTTTTTAGTCTATTGCACACTTTACTATAGGGCAATTCTTTTTTTCCATTATGTAAAACATATGTTCCCTTTGGAAAATTTTTTCGAGTATTAATATGGCCATATTTTTGTTTTTTACATATTGATGAACAATACTCACCAGAACAAATATTTGGACATTGAGTATATAATCCATGGTTATATACTATTGCTTTACACTGATCATCATAAACAGTTCCGTCAAATGGTTTTATCATTTCTTCTTGGTTTAATTCCCGACATGGTATTGTTGGGTTGTCTGGCTGGCTTATGGGTAATTCTTGTATATTTAACAGCACTAAAGCTTCTTGCATGTCAAACCCATAATAATTACTTAATTGTTTAACCACCTCCATTTCTATTAACATTTACTTAAACGAAAGTAATAAAAAAAATTATAATCAAATTTTTTTTATTATATAATTTTAAGATTGATATTAATAAATATATTATATATGCTATATAATATATATTATACAATATGACCATATATATATGTTATAATTGCAATTATAATATACCGCGTGGCAGAAATATATATAAAGCAGTGGATAAAACATTTTGTTCAGAAAACTGTAGACAGAATCACTGCAAACCTATTGCACAATATAGTGGGATTCATTTTAATTTTTATAATAAAAACATGTCTGCGTGCAATACTAATAATAATTCTGTTACACATATTGATTCTAATGATATTAGTATTGTTATCAATGATATGGATGTTGCATTGGATGGTTTAGGCAATAATAATGGAGATAATGGAGATTCTGGATATGCAAAGATCAATAATGTTCTTACACCCATTGACAATACACATACGCACAAATCTAGAAAACATAATCCAAGAAAACACGATGTAAAGTATAATATAAAATTTACAGACTGTAATAGTAATTTGTATTTAATTTATTATAGGTTTGTGTCTATTTTCAAAATTGTAACATATATTATTCTTTAATTATTACTAATCTGCAACGATGGAATACTATAAACATCATCATTAACAATATAGTTTGCAATAATTTTTGGATTATTTATATTCGATAGAATATCTGCTGTATCATAAACATTACCATTATAGTCTATATAATAAAATATTCCCTTAATTTCTTTTATAATTACATCGCATTTTTTTAAAGTTGGTTTATTACCTTCTATTTCAACTATACCATGGGGTTGACTTTTTTCATGCGTACCACAAAAACATTTATCTTCCTTTTTTTTTCTTGTACATTGGTCACCTGATGCTTTTTTAGCAGTGCAACGATCATGGATGGATGTTGATGATGCTATTCGTTTACGTTTCATAAAATCGACAGGGTCTAATTGTAATGTTGTATAATTATTAATATAAGATAAAACCAATTGTTTTTCATCATCAACCATATTTACATTTAGAGTATCTAAACGTCTTGATATATCATCTTTAAATTGTCTAACATAAGTTTCTAATTTCTTATTAATTTTATTTTCCATTTTTTATATTGATTTTGTAAATAAATTTAATTCAATTTTTTATATATTTTATATTTTATATTTTAAT
>ERZ802830.4903-NODE-4903-length-10493-cov-11.116_pt1 | contig 10493 bp, 10 predicted proteins | sample MGYA00345654_ERZ802830 | MGnify/ENA primary metagenome ERZ802830 (study PRJEB30503, sample SAMEA104212375) | marine metagenome | biome: Westerlies Biome; feature: [SRF] surface water layer (ENVO:00010504) within the epipelagic zone...; material: water...
CTGCTTATATAATAGTAATATTATTAAATTTGTATTTATTTAAAAACTATTTAGGACTAAATATTTTTTCTATAATTTTTTTACTATTTTGTGCAACTTTAGTTTATCAGTTGCTTAAATTTGATAAAAATAAATCTAAAAAGTATCTAAATTTATTTAAAATAAATAATTATTCGGGATTACTTTTGTTTTTAGGAATTTTTACAATAAATATATAGAAATGAAAGTTCAAGAGCTCAAAAACATTCTTCAAAGATTATTCAAAGAATATGTTAAAAAACATTTAAAAAAAATATTAATCGCCTTAGTACTATCAATTATTGTTGCGGGAAGCACGTCTGGAATAGCATGGTTATTAGATCCAGCTGTGAAAAAAATATTTATTGAGCAAAATAAAGTTTTTGCTTGGTCAATACCTTTGTTAATTGTCGTAGCATTTACGAGTAAGGGTTTGTCTCTTTATTTTGCAAGAATAAATATTATAAGGGTCGGAGAGGAAGTAGCAGGTGCTTTACAAAAAAATGTTGCTCGTAATATCTTAACATCTGACATTCAAACATTAGACAACCGACACTCAGGAAAATATATTTCTAATGTAATGTATGACACCCATCACGTGCAGAACCTTGTAAGTAATGGTGTTTTGAATTTAATGAAAGATAGTTTTTCGGTTATAGCATTAGTATCTTTAATGTTTTATCAAAATTGGAAGTTAGCTTTGTTTGCGATATTAATGATGCCATTAGCTGCTGGATTAGCGCGTTCACTTGGAAAAAGAATCGGTAAAGCTACCTCAAAGGCGGGGGTTTCTTCAGGAAATTTAGCTTCTTTTTTAAGTGAAATTTTTAAAGGATCAAAAATGATAAGAATTTATCAAAAAGAGAAACAAGAAAATGAAAAAGCTAATAAAGTGATAGATGATCTAGTTGAAAAAAATATAAAGATAGGGAGTGTAATGATAAGAGCTACACCTATTATGGAGTCTTTAACGGGATTTATGATTGCAGGCTTTATTATCTTTTCAGGAAAACTTATAGCTAACGGGGAACTTGGTGTAAATAACTTCTTCTCTTTTCTTGCTGCGATGATGTTAGCTTACCAGCCTATCAGATCACTGGCTACTATTAACATGGTTGCACACCAGGGCGCTGCTGCATTTAAAAGAATTAGCGAAATAATTGATAAAAATATTGAAGTAAAAGAAATAACTGGAAGTCCTGAACTTGATTTAAAAAATACAAATATGGAATTTAACAATGTAAGTTTTAGTTACGTTTCTACCCAACAAAAAGCTGTAAAAGAGTTAAACTTGAGTATCAAAGGTAACTCAATGGCTGCATTTGTAGGGCATAGTGGTGCTGGAAAAAGTACGATTATAAATTTAATCCCAAGGTTCTATGACCCCCAAGAGGGACATATCAAAATAGATGGTCAGGATATTAAAAATGTATCTCTAAAGTCTTTAAGAAAGAAAATATCAATGGTCAGTCAGGATGTTATTTTATTTGATGATACAATAAAAAATAACATAGCTTATGCAAAAAATGAATCTTCTGATGATGAAATTGTTGAGGCATGCAAATTTGCGGCGGCTGACGAATTTATTGAAAAATTGCCTGATGGACTTAATACTATGATTGGAGAAAACGGTATTAGACTTTCTGGTGGGCAAAAACAAAGGATTTCTATTGCAAGAGCTATACTTAAACAGTCTCCAATTATCTTATTAGATGAAGCAACTTCCTCACTGGATGCTGAGTCAGAGGAAATAGTGCAGAATGCAATAAATAATCTAACAAAAAATAAAACAACCTTAGTAATAGCCCATAGACTTTCAACAATACATAATGCTGATAAAATTTTCGTTATGAAAAGTGGAAAAATTATTAATTCAGGGAAACATGATTTTTTGATTGATAACTGTAATGAGTATAAATCACTATACAAAAAACAACTAAGGTAGAATGATTCTTTTGTATAGAATCTTAACTACGTTATTATATCCTTTGTTTGTAATATTAATTTATTTAAGAAAATTTTATAAAAAGGAAGATTTAAGAAGATATAAAGAAAAAATTTTTAGCTCTCATTTCAACGTAGATAAAAAAAATAATAAAAAATTAATTTGGCTTCATGCAGCTAGCATAGGTGAATTTAAAAGTATAATTCCCATAATTAATCAATTAAATAGAAATTATAAAAAACTAGAGTTTTTAATTACAACGACAACATTAAGTTCGAGCAATCTTTCAAAAATAGAGCTAGGAAAAATAAAGAATGCTCGTCATAGATTTTTTCCTCTTGACGTAGGATTTTTAATTGAAAAATTTTTAAGATTATGGAAGCCTGATTTGATTTTTTTAGTTGACTCTGAAATTTGGCCAAATCTAGTTCTAAATGCAAAAAAAAATGGAGTTCCTCTCGCCCTTTTAAATGCGAGAATAACTTCAAAAACTGCAAAAAAGTGGATGATGTTCCCAAAATCTGCAAGAAAGATTTTTACCTGCTTTAAATTTTGTTTAACCTCAAATCTTGAGACAAAAAAATTTCTCTCAAAATTTAATATTAAAAATGTTTTTTTTAATGGAAATATCAAATTAATAAATACGATTGATATTAAAAATATAAAAGGACGTAATGACAATTTTTTGATTAAGAAAAGATTTTGGGTTGCAGCTAGCACGCATTCAGGAGAAGAATTTTTTTGTTTAAAAACTCATTCATTGCTTAAAAAAAAATATAAAGATATGATTACGATTATTGCTCCAAGACATATTGATAGAGTTCAAAGGATTAAATTAATGAGTGACAATATGAATTTTAATGTACAAATTTTAAAGAAAAATGAAAAAATTATTAAAGGAAAGGAAATAATAATAATTAATTCTTTTGGTATTTTACAAGAGTATTTTAAATGTTCTAAAAGTGTGTTTATTGGTAAATCTTTAATAAAAAAATTTGAGAATGATGGAGGGCAAAATCCAATCGATGCAGCTAAACTAGGTTGTAAAATATATCATGGGCCATATGTTTATAATTTTAAGGAAATATATAATATTTTAAATAAAAAAAAGATTTCTAAGAAGGTAAAAAATATTAAAGATCTAAGTTCAAACTTAATAAAAGATTTAAAGAACGTAAAAAAAAAACAAGATCAAATTACCAAAGGATTTAATAATTTAGGTAAGAAAACTTTAATTGCTACTATGAAGGATATTAATAATTTTATATCTAATGAGATTTAATAAACCAAAATTTTGGGATAATAATTATTATTTAATTCCATATTTATTATTACCAATAACTCTCTTAATATCTTTATTAATTTTTTTAAAAAAAAAATTTACAAAACCAATTAAGTTTAATTCTTTTGTTATTTGTGTAGGAAATATATATGTTGGAGGCACTGGTAAAACTCCAACTTCAATTTTACTATACAATGAACTTTTAAAATTGAAGAAAAATCCAGTAATTATTAGAAAATTTTATAAAGACCATAATGATGAGTATAATTTAATTAATAAAAGTGTTAATTGCCTAATTCATAATCAAAGTAGATTAAATGCTATCAGAGATGCTGAAAAAAAAAATCATAATCCAGTGATTCTTGATGATGGTTTTCAAGACTATAAAATTAATAAAGATTTAAGCATTATTTGCTTTAATCAAAATCAACTAGTTGGTAATGGTTTAACGCTACCTTCGGGTCCCCTACGTGAAAGTTTAAACTCACTGAAAGAGGCGCACATTGTTTTGATTAATGGTAAAAAAAATTTTGAATTTGAAAAAAAAATCTTAAAAATTAATCCAAAATTAAATATTTTTTATTCAGAATATATACCTAATAATATTAATGAATTCATAAATAAAAAACTGTTAGCTATAGCTGGGATTGGAAATCCAAGTAATTTTTTTGATTTACTTGAAAAAAATGATTTAACGATAGCTAAAAAAATAGTTTATCCAGACCATCACGAATTTAGTGAAGAAGAAATTAATAGTATATCAAAATTAGCAGAAGAAAATAATTATCAAATTATTTTAACTGAAAAAGATTTTTATAAAATAAAAAATCCAGATAATAAAACTTTTAAATATTTAGATATCACGCTAGAAATAGCTGAGAAACAAAAATTAATTAATCTTGTTCTTAAAGCATATGATAAAAACTATTAATTATTTTTTTCAAGCCATAATAATTTATTTTTTTTTCATAGTTGGCTTTATTTTAAGAATTAAAATTAGTAGGAAATTTTTTTCGTATTTATTTAGTAAAATAGGTCCCATTTTTAAATCAAAAAATACCATAAATAAAAATCTTAATATTTTTTCCGAAAATATTTCAAATTTAGAAAAAGATCTTATCACAAAAAGCATGTGGGAAAATTATGGTATGACTTTCATTGAGTATATATTTTTGAAAAAGTATCGAAATGAAAAAAATCATGTTGCAATTTTTGGCAATAAAAATTTATTAATTCCAATTGAGGAAAATAAACCTGTAATTTTTATATCAGGTCACTTTGCTAACTTTGAACTTATGTCAATGGAAATTACAAAAAGAAATATTAATCTAGCTACAATTTATAGACCTTTGAATAATTTTTTTTTAAACCCTTTAATGGAGTACTTAAGAAAAAAATACATTTGCAAAAATCAAATAAAAAAAGGCATTAGTGGTGTAAGAGATGCAATAGAATATATTAAAAAAGGTTATAGTGTTGCTTTGATGATTGACCAAAGAGTAAGTGAAGGTGAAAATATTTTTTTATTTGGTAAGCCTGCTCTAACAACTACTTTACCTGCCCAGCTTGCTATAAAATATAATTTAAAAATAATACCTGTTTCTATAGAGAGAAAGATGAATGAAAAATTTGAGATCGTTTTTGATAAAGAAATCAACCCCCAAAATTTTAGAAATAAAATAGAACTTTCACAAAAATTAAATGAAATTTTAGAAAATATGATTAAAAAAAATCCTCATCAATGGATATGGACACATGATAGATGGAAGCAATAATATTTATTTTTTTAAATTTTTATATCTTTCATTTACTTCTTTGGGTGAAAAGTATGCTTCTTGTAAATCAACATTCCAATAATTTAAATTTTTTAAAAATATTTTTTTTCCTGAAATAGCACACAAAACATAATCACCATCCTCAACAATTTCAAAATAATTGTGTTTAAAAATAAGTTTGGCTTTTTTTTTATCCATCAATAAATTATACAATATAAAGATAATCATGAATATTGCATTAATTGGGAGTGGAGGAAGAGAACATGCTTTGTGTCAGAAGATGCATGAGTCTAGTATTGTTAATAAAATAGTCTGTTTACCGGGAAACGCTGGAACCGCTAAGATTGCCCAAAATATTGAAATAAATATTTTGAATTTTAAAAATATTCTAAATTTAGTCAAATTGTACAAAATAGATTTTGTTGTTGTTGGGCCAGAAGAACCACTTGTAAAAGGTTTGGTTAATTTCTTAGAAAAAAATAAGATCAAAGTATTTGGGCCTAACAAATATGCCTCAAAATTAGAGGGATCTAAATCTTTCATGAAAAGAATATGTGCAAGAAACCAAATTCCAACAGCAAAATTTAAAATCTGTATTACAAAAAAACAAGTTATTAATTGTTTGAAAAGTTTTACTTTACCAATTGTAGTAAAAGCTGACGGTTTAGCTGCTGGTAAAGGAGTTTCAATCTGTAAGACTAAAAAACAAGTTTTAAATATTTCTTCAGAAATATTAAAAGGAAAATTTAAATCCTCAAAAAAATTAATACTAGAGGAGTTTTTAAAAGGTGAGGAAGCAAGTTTTTTTCTAATTGTTGATAAAAATAATTTTAAATTTTTTGGAACAGCTCAAGATCACAAGCAGGTCTTTGAAAAAGATAAAGGACCTAATACTGGTGGTATGGGAGCATATTCTCCAGCTCCATTAATAAATAAATCTTTAAAAAAGAAGATAATAAATAAAATTGTTAAGCCAACTTTAAGTGCTCTTAAAAAAAGTAATAATGCATACAAAGGATTTTTGTATGTTGGTTTAATGATAAAAAAAAATGAGCCATATTTAATTGAATATAATGTTAGGATGGGCGATCCCGAATGTCAGGTTATACTACCCAGATTGAGAACTGACTTAGTTAAAATACTATACAATGCAGCAACTAATAATCTCAACAAAACTACAATCAATTGGAAGAAAGACAAAAGTATGACAATTGTTTTGTGCTCTAAGGGGTATCCAGGTAATTATAAAAAATATATCAATATTAAAAATATCGATAAAATAAAACTTTCTAAAAAAGATCAAATATATCATGCTGGTACTATTTTTAAAAATGGTAAGCTTGTATCAAATGGAGGAAGAGTTTTAAATGTTACTTCAATTGGTAAAAATTTTTTTGATATAAGAAAAAGAATAATAAATATAATCAATAAGATAAAACTTAAAGATAGTTTTTTTAGAAAAGATATAGGATGGAGAGTGATTAATAAAAATGAGAATAATTAGTGGAATATTAAAAGGTAAACAAATAAATTTTATTAAAAATTTAACCACTCGGCCCTTAAAAGACTCTGTAAAGGAAAATATCTTTAATATTTTAAAACATTCAAAAAAAATTGAAACTAAAATTGAGAGGGCAAATATATTAGACTTATATTCTGGTATTGGATCTTTTGGTTTAGAGTGTATTTCCAGAAATTCAAAAAAAGTTACATTTGTAGAAAAAGATATAAAAGTTACAAATATTTTAAGAAACAATTTAGGTAATCATTCGATTTTAGATAAAGCACTTATAATTAACGATAAAGTAGAGAATTTTTTGGAAAACTGTAAAAATAAATATAATATTTTTTTTCTAGATCCACCTTTTGCAGATAAAGAATTTATTAAAAATCTGAGACTAATGAAAACTAAGAAGATCTATACATTAAAACACGTTATTATTATTCATAGAGAAAGCAGAACTAATGACGAACTAGATGATTGTTTCATTACTCTTTTTACGAAAAAATATGGAAGATCAAAAATTATATTTGGGACATTCAATTAAGTATTTTTTTTGTATATTTTTTTACTTGTTCCACAGCAGGTTGATTGTAAGGATTTAAATTAACTAATTTTCCGATAATTACTGTTTCAAGAATAAAGTAAGAAAATAATTCGCCTAAAACTTTTTCGTTTATTTTTTTTATTTTAAATTCTCTAAATGGTAATTTTTTTTCTTTAAGTATTTTTATAAGTGCTTTTTGTTGAGCATTTTTTATTTCACTTAAATGTTTGTTGTGCAAAAAGTTATTAATTCGTAGCTTTTTCAAACTTGTTTTTAATTTCACTTCTTCGTTTATGCTAAAAATACTAAAAATTTTATCTCTAGGACCATCTAAATAAAGTTGTAATAGACTATGATGATCTTTAGGAACATTTGATACTACGGGAAGAAATCCATTTTTGTTTTTTCCAAGACTTTCAGCAATTAATTGTTGGCACCAAAATAAAAATTTTTCAATTCTTGGAGAATAATTGAGAAAAATTAAGTTATTTTTTTTTTTTGAACTCAATAAATTTGCAAGTTGCACAGTGCTATTTTTTAAAAAAGTTTTATTACTGCCATTTAAAAATTTTTTAATATTTTTCCTTAAACTAAATGTATTCAATCCCATCAAGTACGCAGGTATCATTCCTGTTTCGGACAAGACAGAGTATCTTCCTCCAATGTGGGATTTATGTTCTACATATTTTAAATTAAATTTTTTTGCTAAATTGTATAATAAATTATTAGCCCTCTCTGAAATAATAATAATATTTTTTGAATCTTTTTTAATTATATTCAGTGAAAAAAAATTAGTTAATGTTTCTATTGTGTTACCTGATTTAGATATAACTATAAATAGAGCTTTATTTAAATCCTCACTTTTTTTTAAATTTAAAATTTTTTTTGAATTTAAATCATTAAAAAAATAAACTCTTTTATTAATTTTATTTTCCATCAAGCCATGGATTGCTTCTGACCCTAAAATAGAACCACCCATTCCAATTAGAACAATAGTTTTAAATTTTTTAAATTTATCTAAAGACTTGAGATCAAATTTAAAATCTTTGAGAGTATTTAACGTTTTGCTGAAATTATCTAAATCATTTTTTATTTCTACGAATATCTTATTGAATTTTTTAGAATAAATTTTATTTTTATATTTATTTAAATATATATTTGGAAAATTGTTTTGTAGAAATAAATTTTTTTTTTTCACCTTTTTATTTGGTTAAGAATTGTTTTTTCTAAAGAACTTTCTTTTTCTTCGTTTTTATTACTTTTGTTTTCATCTGTTTTTAGTAATTTTTTTATTTTTTCATTTTTTTCCGTCTCGCCTTTTTTAATTGAACCTGGTTCTGGTAATTCGTTATAATTAGGTGGTAACTCAAGAGGATCTTTTTTTTTTACTAGAAATTCATCGGTTGTTCGGATTTTTTCATTTCTTAAAACTTTCCCCGCTTCCTTAAAACCTCCACAAGAATTTAGTAAAAAGATGATAATAAAAATTAATGTAATTTTATTCATTTTTTATGTCCTTAAAGATCCATTAATCAAATACCCTATTATACCCATTGTAATAAATATGTCTGCAACATTAAATGTAAACCAATGATAACCGTTGTAATGCAAATCAATAAAATCTGGGACAGCCTTAAATATTAATCTATCATAAAAATTTCCTAATGCTCCTCCAATTATTAAAGTGAAAAATAACTTGTCCATTGCTTTGAAACTAAGAGCGACAATCAATAATATTATGATAACAGAGCATATTAAAAAAGTAATTAAATTGTAAATTAGAGTAGAATCGAAACTCATAAGCCCAAAACCTATACCGGTATTCCAAATTAAATCAAAATTGATAAAATTGTTAATATAATGAGACTTTTCATCAAAATTCTTTAAAACAGTAGTTTTTGAATATCTATCTAAAAAAAAAATTATAAAAATAATTAATAAGTAAAAAATATTTTGTCGTTTAAAAAATAGTTTTTTTTTTCTTTAAGGTTGGTCAATAAGGTCATTATTTTACAAAATAGGACATTCCACTCTGCCACATTTTTTTTCTAGAATTTTCCAACACCTCTCACATTTCTTTCCAGTTGCTTTGTTTACTTCAATCTTAATTTCATTACTTTCTGATAATATTGACTCTGCTTTAGAGGTAATAAAATATTCCGCTAAATTTAAATTTTTCAACAATTCAAAACTTTTTTTATTTACAGCTAATTTGATTTCTGCCTCTAAACTTGATCCTATTTCTTTACTAGATCTCTTTGCTTCTATTGCAACATTGGCTTCTTGCTTAATTTTAAATAATTTTTCCCATTTTTCACTTAATTCATTATTTTCCCAGTTTTTTGGTATTTCTACGAAAGTATGTTCGTGAATACTCTTACTTTCTTTATTAATAAGGCTAAAAATTTCATCAGTAGTAAAAACTAGTATAGGGGCAAACCATTTAACTAAGCTCTCCAGAATTATGTTCAAAACTATTACACAATTTTTTCTTTTTTTTGAATTTAAGTTATCACAATATAGAACATCTTTTCTTATATCAAAATAAAAGGACGAGAGATCTAATGTGCAAAAATTTAACAATTCCTTATATAGTTTATGAAAATTATAATTTTTTAAATTAATTTCTACAGATTTGCTGATATGATAAATTTTATGTAAAATATATTGCTCTAATTCGTCAAAGTCGTTTAATTGCAATTTTTCAAAATTTTGTCCTTCAAATTTATCCTTTATATTTCCAAGCATAAATCTAAAAGTATTTCTAATTTTTCTATAGGACTCAGCGTGTTGCGTTAAAATACTCTTGTCAATTCTAAGATCTTCAGAGTAATCTGAAGCTGCGACCCATACTCTGAGAATATCTGCTCCATAATTTTTCAAAATGTCCTCGGGAGATATGACGTTTCCCATTGATTTTGACATTTTCATACCTTTGCCATCAACAACAAAACCGTGTGAAAGAATACTTTCAAATGGAGCTTTACCTCTTGTTCCACAGGACTCTAATAAAGAAGAGTGAAACCAGCCCCTATGCTGGTCGGAACCTTCAAGGTACATGTCAGCAGGCCATTTTAAATCTTTTCTTTTTTCCAAAACAAAACTATGCGTTGATCCGCTATCAAACCAAACTTCAACAATGTCTTTAAGTTTCTCATAATCATCAGGATTATATTCATCTCCCAGAAACACTTTTGGATCATCTGTAAACCAACAATCAGACCCTTGTTTTTCGTAAATATTAGCTATTCTATCTATTACCTTTTGATCTCTAAGAGGTTCTTTTGTTTTTTTATTTATAAAAATTGGTAATGGAACCCCCCAAACTCTTTGTCTTGAAACACACCAATCCGGTCTTCCTTCGACCATGGATAATAATCTTTCTTTTCCTTTATTTGGAAAAAAATTAGTATCATTAATTGCTT
>ERZ802830.4906-NODE-4906-length-10490-cov-5.21888_pt1 | contig 10490 bp, 8 predicted proteins | sample MGYA00345654_ERZ802830 | MGnify/ENA primary metagenome ERZ802830 (study PRJEB30503, sample SAMEA104212375) | marine metagenome | biome: Westerlies Biome; feature: [SRF] surface water layer (ENVO:00010504) within the epipelagic zone...; material: water...
TTTCCTGACTAACCCTTTGCTTGGGCTAGCTGAAACCAAGGAGATGGACAGAACAGCTAGGGGTTTATGGAAAACCGACGACTGTTTAAAAGTAAGTGAGCATGCAGGGCTAACGTTATATTGGTCGGGGGAATTGTTAAAAAAGGCAGACGCAGAAAGGAAGATTGGTAATAAAGAGGCGTCTGATGAGCTAAACAAAGGAGCGATATTTTTTTCGCAACTTTCGGCAAATTCAGCTAAGACTTTTGAAGTCTTTTGCAAGAGATAGAGTAACTTGTTGAAGATTTTTTAATGCGAATAATAGTTTTCGGTCTGGCAATAGCTTGTTTGGTATCCATGGTCGCCTGCACATCCACTCGGTATTCAAACTCCGATGGCATGACTAACGATAAATCTCTGGGCGATCTCTTGAGATGGGGTTTCGGTAGGGAAAAGCCAGAGCCCGTGCAGATCGATTTGTCAACTGACTACAAAAGTTACAACTTATATTCTCCTGAGCCATACCTGATATGGATAGGGCATGCCACATTTTTACTTAATACCGGCGACGCTAGGGTCCTTTTTGACCCTGTCTTCTCCGATCGGGCATCGCCCTTCAGTATGGTTGGTCCCAAACGACTAATTCCTCCGGCCATGGACATTTCTGAGCTGCCGAATGTGCATGTAGTCCTGATTAGCCATAATCACTATGATCATCTCGATCAGCGATCTTTGATTGAGTTAAAGAAAAATAATCCAGAGGCCAAGTTCTTGGTGCCTAAGGGCGATAAAGCACTTTTGACCGGTATGGGAATTGAAAATGTTTTTGAGTTCAATTGGTGGGAAAGCATAGCGGTAAGAAATCTGGAGTTAACATTTACTCCGGCGCAGCACTGGTCTTCTAGGGGCCTATTTGATAGAAATCACAGTTTGTGGGGGAGCTGGTTTGTGCGAGATGCGAATCATTCATTCTTTCATGCTGGCGATACCGGTTACTCGAGAGACTTCGTTGAGATTAGAGAAAAGCTGGGTGATGTGGATTATGCAATGATTCCCATAGGTGCTTACGACCCTCGATGGTTTATGAGTTACCAACATGTCAACCCAGAAGAGGCGGTCACCATTGCCAAAGATATCGGCGCTGACGTTTCTTTCGGCATGCACTGGGGCACATTTATTCTCACCGACGAGCCAATCATGGAACCGAAACAACGGTTGGAAAGGGCGGCCTATGCGGAGGGTGTAGATTTTCGGGTGCCAGTTCCAGGGGAAGTTAACAAAATCAATTAGTTTTTGTTGCTACACTTCTGAATACGGCATGCTGTTGCACTCAGAGGCTTAGATCATAAATTGATAGTTTCAATAAAACACCTGCTAATTAAGATCCCAGTCGATAGGGTCATAGCCATGGTCTTTTAGGTAGTTGTTTGTTCTAGAAAAAGGTTTAGACCCGAGGAACCCGCCGTGTGCTGAGTATGGAGAAGGGTGAGAGCTTTTGATCACGAGGTTTTCGGTTGAATCTATAAAATGACATTTGTCCTGAGCTTTTTGTCCCCATAAGATAAAGACAGTATTTTTCCTGAGTGAGGTGATGGTGTTAAGAACTTCATCCGTGAAAATTTCCCAACCTCTTTTTGTATGTGATCCTGGACTTCCTTTTTCTACAGTGAGAATTGAATTTAGCAACAGAACGCCTTGCTGAGCCCATTTTTCTAGGTTCCCATGATCTGGTCGTTTCAGACCAAGATCAGACTCCAATTCCTTAAAAATATTGTTCAAAGAAGGTGGTGGCTTTATTCCTTGTTCGACCGAAAAACTTAAGCCATGGGCCTGCCCTATCCCGTGATAAGGATCTTGTCCTAAAATAACAACTTTGAGCTTTTCAAATTTGGTTAACTGGAAGGCATTAAATATTTTGTTCCCGGGCGGATAAATTATTTTTTTATGTAGCTTCTGCTCCCTAAGAAAGTGACTTAGGGATTGCATGTAATCTTTTTCAAACTCGCTGATCAGAAGAGCCTTCCAGCTCTCCTCCAAATAAATATTTCTCATAGCGACTTTTTTAAATTTTCTTTTTCATTCAGGCATAACATGGCTGGGCTTGCATTAGGCGATTATAAATCACAATCATTTTGACATGGATCTTTTAAGCTTTAAAGATCTCTCAAATCAGGCGATATTGATTTTTTATTTTTTAAACTCAGGACCTCTGAGCCACCGTTATAAAAATGGTTTAGAATTAGATAATGAATAAACATCAGTAGTTTCAATACTGCAAAAGTGACCCCGTTCTTTGCCAAGGAGTAGTTTGAGTCGTGCTGGATATGAAAAATATTACTCCAAAGTTTGGCGTCGAGTACCAAGGTGAAAAACAGCTTCTGGAGTTCTCGGCCACCGAGCTGGAGCAGTTGCAGAAAATCGCGGCGGAGAGATGCATAGTAGTGGCACGAGATCAAAAAATGAACCTCGATCAGCAGGCTGATTTTGCTCACAGACTAGGCGAGCCATATACAAGACCAAATAATCCGCAGGGCGTTCCCAAGGAATTGATTCGTGTCCAGGCTGACGAGAATTCAAAGTTCGCTGCGGGTCAATTGTGGCACTCAGATGTATCGAGCGATGCTGAGCCACCTGGACTATCGATGCTTCGTATTGAGGAAGCGCCCGAGACTGGCGGTGATACGGTCTTCGCTGATATGTATCAAGCCTTCGATACTCTCTCCGAGGAAATGCAGCACTTTTTGGAGCCCTTAAATGCATTGCATGTGCCCAGAGCACACTACCTTTTCACGAGCGGTCTCAAGAGGCTAGATGATTTGGAATCCTCCTTGCACCCGGTCGTGAGGTTACATCCGATTACAAAGCGGAAAGCGCTATTTGTGAACGCCGCCTTTGTCGAAAAAATACAAGACCTAACGGGAAGAGAGAGCCGTTCTATCTTGGCGATGCTTTATGATCATGTGGCATATTCGGTGAATATTCAGTGTCGGGTGAGTTGGCACCCAGGGACCGTCGTCTTCTGGGACAACCGATGCGTTCAGCACTTCGCATCTTTCGATTATTTCCCTGCCCTTCGAAGGGGTTACAGGATCACGATTCGAGGTGAAAAGCCATACGGAGTAGCCTAAATCTTGTCGCGAAAAAGGTTGCGCGCAATGATCGTTTGCTGCACCTGGCTTGTTCCTTCATAAAGACGAAATAATCGCACATCCCGATAAAATCGTGCGACCGGATAGTCTTCCATATAACCCAACCCACCATGAATTTGCAGAGCACGGTCGGCGACCTTTCCAACCATCTCTGTCGCGAAGAGCTTGCTGCAAGACGCAAGCATGTTGACCTGCTCACCATTATCGCGCCGGCGTGCAGCATCCATTACCATGCATTCGGCGGCGTAACACTCTGCTTGACTGTCTGCAAGCATGCCTTGGAGGAGCTGAAATTCGGCGATTGGCTTTCCAAATTGTTTACGTTCAAGGGCATAGCTAATGGACATGTCAATGAGACGCTTCGCACAGCCGACGGAGAGTGCGGCAATATGTATTCTGCCGCGATCAAGCGTTTTCATTGCTGTTTGGAAGCCCTTGTTTATCCGGTCAGGACCCCCGATGATATTACTTCTGGGCACGCGACACTGATCGAAGTTAATGTCACAGACATGGGCGCCTTGCTGACCCATCTTCTTATAGTTACTGCTTAGGCTGATTCCGGATCGATCAGCTTCCACCAGAAAGGCGCTGACTCCCTTGGACCTTGATTCGTCTGGATCTGTGCGGGCAAAAACAGTAAATAACTGAGCGCTCTTGGCGTTTGTAATCCATTGCTTGGTGCCGGTAAGGAGAAAATCATCTCCGTCTTTAACTGCTTTTGTCTGTAGAGAAGCCGAATCGGAACCAGCGTTTGGTTCTGTTAGTGCAAATGAACCGATAATCTCGCCAGAGGCAAGCTTTGGTAGAATATGGCGCCGTTGTTCCTCGGTGCCATCCATGAGAAGTCCTTGGCTACCGATACCCATATTGGTCCCTACAACGGATCGGAATGCGGGCGATGTCCTGCCCAGTTCCATGACGATATGACATTCCTCTTCACTGTTCAGCCCCAGACCGCCATAGGACTCTGGTATGGTCAGCCCAAACAAACCCAGATCTCGCATCTCCGAGACTATCTCATCCGGTATCCGGTCCTCTTCAGACACCTGCGCTTCCAGCGGTATCAGTCGCTCATCCACAAAACGGCGTACGGTGCTGATGAGTTGATCTAGAATGTCTGACTCTATTGCCATTTTTTAATTCAGTGGGAGATGTTTGGAAGGTATTTACTGGTTCTGTATGTCACGCAAACTGCCCCCATCTTTTACTAACCGTTCCAGCAGAGGTGATGGTTTCCACCATCGGTCACCAAACTTCTCTGCTGAATTGCGGATGCCATCCAGCATTTTGTCTAGGCCAACTGAATGTTCTGCCCAGTGCATTGGACCGCCTCGCCAGGCGGGAAAGCCATAACCATTGATATAGACAATATCGATATCGGAGGCACGATAGGCCATTCCCTCTTCAAGCAGATCGAAACCCGTATTACAGAGGGAGTAGAAACAACGCTCAATTATTTCGTCATCAGAAATTTTTCGCTGAGTGATCCCAAATTTTTCAGCCGCTTCGGCTATTATTTTTTTCGTTACCGGTGATGGGATTGGTGTGCGGTTGCCTGGTTCGTAGTCATAGGTGCCGGCGCCTGTTTTCTGTCCAAGGCGTCCCATTTCTACCAATCTGTCTGCAACATATGTTGCCCGAGTGTCATAATGACTCTCATCCATACCCTGACGCAAACGATACCCTATGTCTATTCCGGCCAAGTCGGCCATTGCAATGACGCCCATCGGCATTCCGAAGTCATACAATACGCGGTCAACTTGCTCTGACGTTGCTCCTTCAAGGACCAAAAGATTAGCTTCACGACCATAGCCAGACAACATTCGGTTGCCAATGAACCCGTAGCAGCAACCTGCAACGGCGCCAACCTTGCCAATGGTCTTTGCTAACTTTAATACTGTGGCCAAGACCTCTGGCGAAGTCTTTTCAGCACGAACTATTTCTAGTAGTCGCATTATGTTGGCGGGCGAGAAAAAGTGCATTCCAAGAACGCGTTCCGGGTTTTCTACTACAGTCGCTATTTCATCGATGTCAAGATAGGAGGTATTGCTAGCGAGGATCGTATCGGGTCTGACGACTCCATTGAGGGTTGAGAACACTTCTTTTTTGACCTCCATATTCTCAAAAACTGCCTCTATGACCAGGTCAGTTTCGGCGAAGTCATCATAACTTGTAGTGCCAGTGATCAGATTCATGCGCTCTGTAACTTGCGCTTCAGTGAAACGACCTTTTTTTGCGCTGGAGTCATAATTTTTTTGAATGACGCCAAGACCTTTTTTGAGCGCTTCTTTATCAAGTTCAAGAATAGTGACCGGGATGCCGGAGTTAATAAAACTCATTCCGATTCCTCCGCCCATCGTTCCGGCACCTATTATCCCGACCGACTTGACTGATTTTAACTCGATATCACGCGACAGACCGGGAACCTTGTTAGCAAGGCGCTCCGCAAAGAAAACGTGCTGAAGTGCTTTGGCCTGAGGATCTCCCATCGCTTCGAGTATCAGTTTACGCTCTTGCTTAATACCTTCAGCGAATGGCCGATTCACTGCTGCTTCCACCAGCCTGACGCATCTTTCAGGAGCATTCATGCCACGGGTCTTTCGTGCTATGGACTTGCGGAATGTGTCGAAATACTCTTTGCCGTATGGCACTGGATCGATTGCCATCTCATGGGTTCGTCGAAGAGGGGCATTCTCACTCAACAGTTCGTTGGCATACTCTACAGCGGCTGCCACGATGTCGTCTGTTTCAGCAACGCGATCAATCGCGCCTGCTGCGAGAGCTTCTTTCGTTGATGCTGGGTCGCCTGAAACCATTAGCTTGAGAGCGAAGTCGACCCCGGCTAGCCTCGGAAGTCGCTGCGTGCCTTGAGCACCTGGGAAGATACCAAGCTTAACTTCTGGGAGACCTATCTTGCCTGATGCGGCTGAGATACGGTAGTTACAACCTAAAGCTACCTCAAACCCTCCGCCAAAGGTTGTTCCAAATAGCGCGGCGACGATCAGTTTGGGGCTAGCGCTTAGCGCATCGATCACCTCGGTTAAGCCGGGTGGTTTGGGGCCGCTGGCGAATTCAGAAATATCGGCTCCCGCCATAAAAGTTCGTCCCCGACATGCCAAGACCATCCCGTGAATTTCATCATCAGCGCCAGCCGAAGCGACGGCCGTCATGAGTCCCTCCCTTACGGCTTGCGAGATAGCATTCACTGGCGGGTTGTCAATCCAGATAACGCCAATGTTTCCACGTTTTTCTATTTCACCCTGCATACAAAATCTCCAAATGTATCGTTTTGGGCTTGATATACCTCAATCAAGCCAAGATGATTAAAAAGTTTGGCTCATTTAATTTTTCTGGCCTAACTCGCTCAATTGTTGCAGCCAGTAATACCTCCGTCCACGGTAACCGTGGTCCCCACAAGATAATCACCTGCGCGCGAGCACATGTAAACTGCCGTGCCTGCCATGTGAACCGGCTCTCCAATGCGCTTAGCCGGGATGAGCTCCGATACTGCATCGGGCTGGTCTCTTGCGTGAATATTCATATCGGTGGCAAAGGCACCCGGTGCAATGGTGTTAACAAGGATATGGTCGTCCACTAGTGTCTTGGCCATCCTTCGGGTCAGCTGAATGAGCCCTCCTTTGCTGGCCGCATATGAATAGGTCTCAAGACGAGGGGGTCTTAGACCATCCACTGATGCAATGTTGATAACTTTGGCCGGTTGATCCGCACTAGCTTGTTCCCGCAGGAACGGAACCAGTTTTTGTGTAAGAAAAAAAACCGACTTTAAATTAATGTTCATGACCTTGTCCCAACCGCTTTCGGGGAAGTCGTCAAAGGGTGTCATCCAGGCAGCTCCGGCATTATTGATCAGGATATCAAGATGATTTTCCCGTCTAGAGAAGTCAGAGACAAACGCGCTCATTCCTTCTTCATTTGCTAGGTCATGGGGAAGTGCGACACATGTCCCGTGTCGGGATAGTTCTTCTGCGGTCTTCAGGCAAGGCTCAGCTTTCCGAGAAGTGATGTAGGTTTTTACTCCCCTTTTCACAAACTCCTCTGCAATCATTTTACCGATTCCGCGAGATCCCCCGGTGATAATAGCGACCCTACCGCTTAGGTCAAAAATGTCTGCCATGAATGGTTCTCCTGTCTTTCGAGCGATTGGTTAACTTTGTCACTGTTTATGATACGTCACATTGTCGATAAAATGGGTGATGATTCTCAGTAATCCCCCCAAAATCATTGCTCGAACATCGCTTTTGGCGGATCATCCCACCCACTCGGATGCTGCAATCGAGGACGAGCGATTATGGCACATGATTTATCAGAATTCAGGAGACACTCGATGAATACGTTTAACCCAGAGTTGTTTAGTTTAACCATGTCGGATAATGCGAAGCCGCTTCTCGAAGCGGTTAAGCGACATATTGCTGAAAATGTCGATCCCATTGCCGAAGAGTTTTATGCTCTCAATAAGGAGAAGAAAGATATTTGGAGTCACCACCCGCGCCAGATCGAGTTGCTTGAAGGCGCAAAGAAAGCGGCAAGGGAGTCCGGACTTTGGAATTTTTTTCTGCCGAACGCTGAGACAGGAGAGGGGCTAAAGAATCTCGACTATGCTTACCTAGCGGTTGAGTTAGGTCGAAGTCCTTTGTCGTCGCAAACGCTCAACTGCAGTGCGCCGGATACCGGCAACATGGAGGTCCTGGAGCGAGTTGGGACTCCAGCGCAAAAAGAGAAATGGCTCAAGCCGCTGCTGGCCGGGGAGATACGCTCAGCCTACGCCATGACTGAGCCCTCGATGGCCTCATCGGATGCGACCAACATCAGCACCAGAGCCGTCCTCGAGGGAGATGAGTGGGTTATCAATGGTGAAAAATATTATATATCAGGTGCAGGGGATCCTCGTTGCAAGGTAATGATTACGATGGTCAAGACCAGTCCTGATGCGGAGACATACCGGCAGCAGTCTCAAATATTGGTTCCGATCGACGCGCCGGGAGTGGAAATTGTGGGCCCCATGCACGTGTTTGGCGACCCCCACGCTCCCCACGGTCACATGCATATCCGTCTCAATGATGTTCGTGTTCCCAAAGACAACATCCTGCTTGGGGAAGGAAGAGGTTTTGAAATCTCACAACTCCGGCTTGGTCCAGGCCGAATACACCACTGCATGCGAGCCATTGGTCAGGCAGAGGTTGCGCTGGAGTTGATGGTAAAACGAGCAAGTACACGCGTCGCATTTGGCAAGCCCATTGTGAAGCTGGGCAAAAATTTGGAGCTTATCTCCAGAGCTCGAATAGAAATCGATGCCTGTAGGTTGATGGTGTTGCAGGCAGCAAAGGCTATGGATGTTCTCGGTAACAAGGAAGCACGCATTTATGTGAGTGCCGTCAAGGCAATGGTCCCTGAGAAAGTTTGCAAGATTATAGATGATGCGATCCAGATGCATGGTGCAACGGGCATGTCTCAATGGACGCCGCTAGCATCAATGTATGCGCACCAAAGGCACCTTCGTTTTGCTGATGGGCCTGACGAGGTACACCACATGGTTGTTGGTCGCAACGAGGTAAGGAAATATGATTTGTGGTAAGGAAGATGGTTGATCTTTCGCAAAAGAAAGTGAGGATCTTATTGGACACGGATGCCAATAATGAGATCGACGATCAACATGCTATCGCATACCTGTTACTCAGCGGAGATAGCTTTGTCGTAGAGGGTTTGACCGTCAACCGAACAAATAACGGCGGCGACATCGAGGCCCAAGCGCTTGAAGCCGAGCGCGTGGTTAGTTTATGTAACATGCATCCGGATTTGCCTGTTACCAGAGGCGCATCTGGTTCATTTGAGGAGATCGCTCCCCACATAGATAAAACCCGATTTGACGGTTCGGACGCGGTGAACCTAATGATCCGAAGGGCGGAGGCATATTCAAGTCGCAAACTGGTTTTCTTGGCCATCGGAAAGCTAACCAATGTGGCGTTAGCCCTCAAAAAGCGGCCTGACATAGCCGATAAAGTTAAGCTGGTTTGGCTAGGTTCAAATTACCCCAAGCCCGGAGAATACAATCTGGAGGCGGATGTTGAGTCGCTGAATTTTGTTCTGGATTCTGAAGTTGAGTTCGAGATCGCGGTGGTCCGGTATGGAGCGGATTCTGGGACCTCTGCGGTGCGTGTGACGCTTTCAGATGTGGTTAAAAAGCTGTCTGGCAAAGGTCCGACTTCTAGATTACCCATTGTGGGCCGACATGGAGGCACCTTCACCAACTTTGGCGACTACTCGGTTAACCTGCTTAGTAACGTTGATCTTTATTACGATCCGCCCTCTCGTGCTTTATATGATATGGCTGCGACTGCAATTCTGAAAAACCCCGATTGGGCCGAAGCTCGCACTATTCCGGCACCGACCCTGGAAAACGGGATTTGGCGGGAACGGCTCGGAAATTCCCGAAAGGTTGTGATTCGCGAGAACTTTAACCAGAAAATGATCGTGGATGATTTTTATCAGACAATATGTAATTACAAACTTACTGAAGTCGTCTCGGACTAAGCTCAAATCATTGGCTCATTTTTCTGGCGAGGCTGACTATCCTTTTTATCGAAGGACGGCCTCGATTAGCCGAGGCCCGGAATGATCGATACCGCGAGCTAACGCTTCATGGAATTGTTCTGCAGTTTCGGCACGTTGTGCAGGAACGCCCATGCCCTCAGACATAGCCACCCAATCTAACTCTGGATTAGTCAAGTCAAGCAGTGATAGCGCTTTAGGCCCCGGGTTTGTTACTCCTACGCGACCCAGCTCAATATTTAGAATACCATAGCTGTTGTTTTTCATGATTACAGTGGTCACGTCTAAGTTTTCTCTGGCCATCGTCCAAAGCGCCTGAAGGGTGTACATTCCTGAGCCGTCAGCCTGAAGGGCCAAAACTTTCCGAGTCGGGCATGCAACGGCGGCCCCCACTGCCACAGGGAGACCTTGACCTATGGCGCCGCCCGTTTGGATCAACCAGTCGTGCTGAGGAGAGCTAGCTGTGTGCCTGAATAGAGCTCCACCGCTTGTGCCAGATTCATCTGAAACGATTGCGTTCTCAGGAAGAAGTTGAGAGATGATGATGCCCAAAGACTCTCGTGTTAACTTACCATGTTCGAACGAAACTTGGGTTGCCTCTTGAACATTTGCGGGTTTTTTGGGGGCGTAAATGGCTTCTGCAAGGCGAACCAGCGCATCCTCTGTATCGGTATGAAGATCTGCCAGTTCAATTAGTGTTGCGTCCTCAGGAGATAGCCAACTAGGCTTGTCGGGGTATGCAAAGAATGAAACGGGGGGCTTCACTCCAACACAAATTATCTTTTTGAGGCCCTC
>ERZ802830.4910-NODE-4910-length-10477-cov-10.7206_pt1 | contig 10477 bp, 10 predicted proteins | sample MGYA00345654_ERZ802830 | MGnify/ENA primary metagenome ERZ802830 (study PRJEB30503, sample SAMEA104212375) | marine metagenome | biome: Westerlies Biome; feature: [SRF] surface water layer (ENVO:00010504) within the epipelagic zone...; material: water...
GCATTAAATAGATCTTCTTATAATATATTAACTTGTAGATCCACTTTAATAAACTATTAATGCAAAAATTGTATTACCCGTTGGTTTTATTTTGGTTTTATGGTCCTGCCAGCAAAATTTTATTCACAAGAAAAAGTAACTCAGTCTCCTTTTGTTTTAGTTATTCATGGTGGTGCTGGAACTATATTAAATTCGGAAATGACAGCAGATCAAGAAGCAGCATATAGCCATTTATAAAGATTAAAATGTTTTTAAATAACGCGAAGTTAAAAAAGAGCCAACAATTATTGAGGCGTTAATTAGAACTCTATTCCAGAATGTTGTTTTGTGATAATTAATTTTTAGGACCTTATTAATAATCACCATGAATCCCATTAAAAAAAACCAGGGCGTAAAAAAGAAATTAATTTTTGATTTTATGAGTATTACAGCTAAATCATGAATGAGTCCGCTAATTCCAAAAGTAAGTAGTGTAGCTATAGCGGGATTAAAAAGGTGTTTTAAAGGTTTAAAAATAAACCGGCCTAAATAATATCCCCATATGGGATTCCAATAAGACCAAAACATGCCAAAAGAACCCGCACCAAAAGCGCGCTTTAGCATTAAAGGTAGCGCTTTGTTATTTCCCATAGAGACACCATTTTTCTTAATTACATATTCAGATAATGTCATGTTTAAAAGTTAATTTATCGTCTTTTTTTATCGGCGCCTTCTATACTCCATTTGGTAGTGTACTCTGCAACCATTGGTGCTTCCTTATTAGGTAAAAAGGATCTGAAATAAATAAGCTCTTTTTGATGTGTAGGTATTTTGGCCAAGTTATACCATTCGTTGGGGTCATCCTCATGGTGGTACAATTCTTCGGCTCCATTAAAATATCTTATATAGTGATATTGCTTTGTTCTAAGCCCATAATTACCGCGTCCCCAAGTCGTTATAGCTGGGGTGTTAATATTGTTTTTTGTATTAGAAATAATTGGTTTTAGACTTACCCCATCAACATATGATGGCGGTTTTATACCGCTGTAATCACTAATGGTTTTATAGATGTTAATTAACGATACAGGTTGCTCGCAAGTCTGGGGACTATTTTTTACTCTGGGGTCATAAATGATGAAAGGAACCCTGGCAGCCTCTTCCCAAAGTGTGAATTTTTTAAATGTTTGTTTTTCTCCCAAATGAAACCCGTGATCAGACCATAAAACTATAATGGTATTATTAGCATAAGGACTTTCTTCTAAAGCATCTAAAACTCTTCCAATATTATAATCTGCCCATGAAATACATGCTAAGTAAGCGCGCCTAATAGCATTCCAAGCATTATTTTCATTGTAAAAATTAACTTCTTTTCGTTTGCACAATGCTTTTCCAACACCCGGAATATCTTCCATGTCGTTAGGAATCATTTGTGGAGGCGTAATGTTTTCTGGAAGTTGATCAAAAAAACGTTGCGGCGCATCAAATGGCAAATGGGGTTTTACAATGCCAACAGCTAAAAAAAAGGGTTTGTCATGAACTGCTTTTAATTGTTCTATGCCAAATGAAGCTACCTGATAATCTACATGTTCATTATCTGCATGCGTAGTTGGTCTGTAGGAGTATTTAGAGCTACTTCCTCTCTGAAATCCTGCATTAGTTACAAATTGTTTTTTATACTTAGAGGCTTTAAAAAACGTATCCCACTCTCTAGGATCTTCCAGGTTGCCATGATGAATTTTTCCAGCCCCTAAAGTGGTGTAGCCGTTAGTTTTTAATAATCTTGGTAAGGAGGTGTATTTGCTCATGAGTTGCTCATGAATGTCGTGCTCATAAAACGGATATAATCCAGAATGAAAAGGCTCTACACCATACAAAAGGGCATTACGGCTTGGAGAACAACCTGGCGCAGCGGTATAAGCTCTAGTAAAAGCGGTGCCTTTATTGGCTAAACGGTCAATGTTTGGGGTTTGGGCCTCTGGGTGCCCCCCTAAATACCCAGTCCAGTCATTCATATCGTCTATGGCAATAAATAAAATATTTGGTGGGTTGTTTTGTGAAATTACATGACTTATAAAAAGGCAAAAAAGTAAGACAAAAAATAAGCGTTTAGCAGTCATGGGTTAGATAATACAATTAAGTAAAGTATTAAAGATATTATAAAAGCATTAAGTTAAGATGTTTTGATTTAGAATTCTTGACAAGCGTTGTGCCTAAAGCAACTTACAAGATGATCATTTACCATACCTGTAGCCTGCATGTGTGCATAGACTACAGTGGGACCAACAAATTTAAACCCTCTTTTTTTTAGGTCTTTGCTAATAGTTTTAGAAAGTGGGGTTAAAGCTGGGATATCACTTAAGTTTTCCCAATGGTTTACAATGGGATTATTATTAGTAAAATGCCAAATGTATTTAGAAAAGCTACCCCATTCAGTTTGAATATCTATAAAAGCTTTGGCGTTGGTAACAGCAGCTTTAATTTTTAATTTATTTCTAATAATGCTTGGGTCGTTTTCTAGCGCTTCTATTTTTTTGTTATTGTAACTGGCTATTTTTTGGTAATCGAATTCATCAAAAGCCCTTCTAAAGTGTTCGCGTTTTTTCAAGACTGTTATCCAACTCAACCCAGCTTGAAAAGTTTCAAGCATAAGAAACTCAAATAGGGTTGGGTCGTCTTTAACAGGAACTCCCCATTCTTCATCATGATAAGCTACATATAATGGGTCACTCCCACACCAGTCGCATCGGTTTTGTCTAGACATGTACTTAAGTTAGGTTACGAGATAAAAGTTAAACTTTATTTTTAATTGATCTACTCAGGTTTGGTTACAACTATTATTTTTTCTGTGGTTTGAAATCCATAATGGTTGTTTTCTTCTTCTTTGAATGAAAGTAATTCCGTGTAAAAACCAACGGATTGTAGTCTTTCAATTAATCCTTCTGCAGAGTATATCCTAACATGATCATCTTGTCCAAAATGTTCAAGCCTATCCTCAGGGGTTGTAATATCTGGATTTTCATAAATCGCACCTTCCTTAAAAGGAGTTTGGATATATCCTTTGCCACCAGGTTTAAGAATTCTAAAAAGCTCAGACATGGCTTTTAAATCTTTATTGATGTGTTCTAAAATATGGTAACAAATTATGAGATCATAGGTATTGTTAGGTTCTTCAATGTTCTCAATATTAAGCGATTTAAGTGCTTTAAATTCACCAGCATAATCACTCGTTACATAGGTCTTACAGTTGGACGCTTTTATTTTTTTACTAAGTCGTTTGGGTGGTGAAAAATGTAAAACAGTTTTATGGTCTAAGTCACTACTTATTTCACTCCAAAGGCGTCTGGATCGGCCAAGACTTCCACATTTTGGGCATAATTTATTTTGATTCTTTAAGACTATGAATCGGGACATTTTAAAATCACAAAGGTTACAACTAAAGGATTTTCCAACGTATAGTAAAGCTATAAAAGCTCTAATCTTAGATTCGTATTTTTTAAGTAACCCTAAAGGCAGTATTTTTTTAAACTTTTCATACATAATCAGAGTGTCTGCAGTTCGATATTATAGAACGTTTGTAAAAGTATAATTAATTCTCAAAGAAATTTGCTGTAGTTTATCTACCACCACTTAAAATTTTTAAAGCGGGGATTTTTTTAGTGGTTAAAAAAAGTAAATAGGCCATGGCAATTGCCCAAATAATTTGTGTCACAACTCTTAAGGTTATATCAGAAATTAAATAACTAATTACGGGATATGTAATTACCATAACAGGGGAGTGGTATAAGTGTAACAAATAAGAAAAACGCCCGGTATTTAAATATTTTATTTTTAAATCAACAGTAAGCATGAATAAGAATAATGCCACAGGAAACTTTAAATATGCATCAAAAAATAAAACCACCACCACAATACAAAGTCCACAAATACTTAACAATATGTTTTTATTGAGGCGTTTATTAGCCATAGCATAAATGATACCTGAAACAAATAGAAACGCGATATCCCAACGAATAATTAATTTTCCAAATAAAAGAAATGGTATTAAAACTAATAATGCTTTCCATTCTTTTTGAGTTATGAGTGCAATGATAGAAAACAATATAAAAATGTCTCTAATAAAGTAAGTAGGTGGATTTATGGGTGGACTATTTAAAGAAAATAAACCTTCTAAAATAATTGACCAATCATAGAATAGTCTGTTTAACGGATTATATCCAAAACCGTAATTAAAAATTAAGACTAGAAATAAAATGCTAAAATTAGCAATCAGGTAGGGGATGACTAAGCTTTTTATTTTCTTATCAAATAATCCTGCTTTATGTCTTGAGATGGTATAATACAAATACCCAGAGATTATAGATAGTATAGCTGTTCCGTATTTTGGAAGTTCCTCTACAATAAAATAAGTGAAACCACTCTCCAGATTATTTCTAGTATGCGTAAAAGTTATCAGTATAACAGCAATTAACCTAACGAGTTCTATCCCCGGTTTCATATGTAATGAGTTATTAAAATAGTTATACTAGATTAAGGTATTTGAATGAAACCGCCAAAGTTATCTTTGAGCCAATAATAAATTTGAGAGTTGTTAATTGGGCTTGTAAACAAATTCTTCACCCTTTCCAATAGAAACAGGGATTATATCATCTAGATAGACTAAATCAAATTTGATATCATTTTTGGTTTCAATAGTTACTTGATCAAGTTGATGGTTAGACCAAAATAGAGAAACCGTTAATCCTCCTTTGGCTTTTAAACCTTTGACATGTCCAGATTTCCAAACTTTAGGGAGTGCAGGGAGCACTCTTATTATGCCGTTCTCATGGGATTGTAACAACATTTCAACAACGCCGGCAGTGTAACCAAAATTACCATCGATTTGAAAAGGCGGGTGCCTGTCAAAAAGGTTATTACTCATTGATTTTTTTAGTAACAAGTCAATGTGCTCGTGGGCCATATCACCATCTAAGAGACGGGCGCTACAGTTTATTAGCCAAGCCCTACTCCAGCCAGTACCAGCACCACCATTGTCAAGTCTGTATTGCAAGGTTTTTTTTACGGCTTCAAAAAGCTGTGGCGTTTTGGTTTTAGTGACCGCATTACCCGGGTGGAATCCATACAAGTGCGATATGTGTCGGTGCCCTGGTTCGGATTCTTTATAAGGTCTGTCCCACTCTAGAATCCTCCCATCTTCTCCCATAACAAAACCTGGTCTAAGCGCTTGTAATTGATTTTTAATGTTCAGTGTAAATGCATTTTCAATACCTAAAATATGACAAGCCTTGAGGTAGTTAGTAAACACTTCAAAAATAATTTGTTGATCCATAGCACTGCCTAAACAACTGGCTACTTTATGTCCTGCTTTATTTAGGTAGCGGTTTTCTGGTGAGGTGGAAGGCGCCGAAATTAATGTGCCGTCTCGCGGATCTGTAATGAGCCAATCACTATAAAATTGCACCACTTCGTGCATGGCTGGATAGGCTCTATGTTTTAAAAAACTAACATCTCTAGTATATTCATAATGATTCCAATAATGTTGCATTAACCAGCCACCAGCTCCAACAGAACACCCCCAGTATGCGGTTGGGGCTCTTAGCCAGGTACCGGCCCATAAATCAGTGGCGTGCGGAATAAAAGTACCCCGACAACCAAAGTTTTTTTGCGCTGTTGTTTTACCGTTGATGATTAACCTATCAATAAAATCAAATAAAGGGGTATTTAGGGTGTCTAGCTGCGTAGTATTTGCCAGCCAGTAATTCATTTGTAAATTAATATTTAAATGGTAATCGGCATTCCATGGGGCTTCAATATGCTCGTTCCATAGGCCTTGCAAGTTGGCGGGGTTGGTACCAGGTCTTGATGAACTTATTAGTAAGTACCTGCCGTACTTAAACAAGAGTTCTTCCAGTCCTAGATCAATACCACCCTCTTTAATATGTTGGAGTCTTTCATTAGTTGGTAAGGTGTTAAGTTTTGATGTATTTAATTTAAAATCTACAGTGGTATACAGTTTTTGATAATCTTTAAGGTGTGCTTTTTTAATACTTTGGTATGTTTTAGATTGGAGTGCCTGTAAATCCGTTTTATTTTGAGCCTTAAAATCTTTAAAATAATAAGACGAATTGGACACTATAAAAAGGGTGGCTGTTTTTACTCCAGTTAATTCCAGATAATCTTTACCTCTAAAAACTTGGCCGCCCTTGTGTTTTATTTTTAGACAAGTTTCAAACTGTACACCGTCTAAAATGGGTGTAAGTTTTGAGTTAAATTTACCTCCGCGTTGTGTCACTTCGCCTTGCATGATTAATAAGTTATCCTTATTAGTTAATACGTTTACTGTTGACTCACCTTGGTCCTTAGGGCGGTCTAACCTAAGTTTAGCATTTAGACCCCCTGGGGCATTAGAAGTCAACTTAATAGCGATAACCTTGTCAGGATTTGAAACCAAAACTTCTTGAGAAATTTGGTACGTATTGCTTTGGTATGTCACAGAAGCAATGGCTTTACTAATGTCAAGATCTCTGCGGTAGCTGGTGATTTTGTTGTGATTTTTAAAAGCGATGTATAAATCACCAAGGGTTTGGTGAGATCTCACAATACGTTTGCGTGAAAACTTGGAAACAAAAATACTGTCTGCAGCTTCGGTTTGGTTATTAATCAATAAGGTTCTAATAGTTTCAATATCCTCTCTAGTGCCTTCAGGCTCGTTCCAATCACCGGGGGCTCCAGGCCATAATGAGTCGTCGTTTAATTGTATGCGTTCTGTATTTGGATTACCAAAAACCATAACACCCAACTTACCATTACCAAGCGGAAGCGCTTCGTTCCAGTTTTTAGCCGGGCTATCATACCAGAGGATTTGACTATTGTTTTTTTGGGCTAAGGCAGGCTGGTATAAGCCATTAAAGATAAACGTTATAGCAGTGAAAAGTAAAAAATTATAACACCTTACAGTCATAACACTATACAATGTATTGGTTTTATTGCAATTAAGTATTTTGAAAAGAAAATATTAATCTTTTATGAGTTCTTTTGAATTTATGTGTGGTTAGTTTTTGCTACAAACAGTGTTTTAAAATATTCACAAACTATAATCATTGTTTCATTAAACTGGACGCCATAAGGCTCCATTTCTCTTTTATAATATGCTTCGTGAACGCGTTTCCAATATGCTAAAGACAAGTCACCTTCACCTTCAATTTTTGCAAATTCTGCTGTAATTTCATGATAAGGCACCTGTTCTATTCTAATAGTTTCAATAACAGCTTTTGCATTTTCATCCCAATCTGTTATAACAAATTGATCTCCTGCTTTAGGTAATGGTTCGTTGTGTGTTTCAAACCACCATAAAGAGGTAGCAGTGGCTTGTTTTTTACCTGTTACAACCAAATTAGCGCAAGTGTCTGCATCTTTTTTGTTATCGCAAAAGTAAAATGACAGGGGTATTTTCTTAATGGGATTATTAGGATTGGCTTTCAAAAATGCATTCCAAAGGTTTTCAACAGATTGGTTGTGTTTTTTTATAGAATTCAATTATTAAAATTTGTATTAGAGATTTTAAACTATTGTAGCCCAAAATATATAAGCATTTAGCAGCATAAAAAAAATGGCAGGTAAAGTAACTTTTAAATGATCCTTTACAATTATTCTAACAATAACTCCTGCCAACATAAGAAGCGCAAGCCCTAATGAAGACATCACAAGCATAAAGTGAAATTTAAGACCTACCATTAAACCAACAGCTCCTATAATTTCTAATATTATTATTGTAAATGCGAATTTCTCTAAACCAAAACGTTTAAACTCATTTTTCATGTAAGGCGTTTTGAAATACGAAACAGCATAGGCTAAAAAAGATAGACTAGAAATAAAAACACTTAATGTAACTAAGTTAAGACTCATTTAATATTTTGATGAAAATACATTAATTACACATTGCGTTAAAATCATAGTAAATGGTATTTGTAATACGAGTGAATTACCAATTTTGGCTTTTTAAAGATACTTAAGTTTTTTAAAAGTGATTCACTTATGTATCCCCAATGTATTAAATTGAAGTCCAATTTTGTACTTTCTTAAATTATTGATCAAACCTTTTCAATAAAGCCGGTAAATAAAAAATATCTGTAATTAAAGCCATTGCAACGGTTACTGCACAAAGCAATCCAAAATCTCTAACCGATGGTACTGCGCTAGAAGCTATAATTAAAAAGCCTGCAACTAGAGCAATTGTTGTAGATAACAATGCATTTCCTGTATAATGCATCGCGTTATTCATTCGTTCTTTAGCTGAGCCTTTAAGATGTTTACTTTTTCTATACTTGTGTACTAAATGAATCGTATCATCCATAGCTATACCCAACATAATAGGCGTAATCATGGCTGTGGTTACATCTAATGGAATATCTAAAAGGGTCATTAGTATAGCTAAAATGGTTAGAGGTAATAAATTAGGAATCAAAACCAAAATGGTTGTTCGCAGGTTTTTTATAAAAATTAGCAAGCACAAAAATGCTACAAAGAAGGCGGCAAAAAACGACTTGAATTGCGTTTCTAGAATAAAACTATTTAATTGTGCAAAAACCACAGCAAACCCATTAATTTTCAGTTTGTAGTCTCTCGTGTCAAAAGAGGATTCAAAAGCTACTTTTATGTCATCTAACACGTTATTTAGATCTGATGTGCGACCTTCCATAAGTGTTAATGTATACCCTGCAGTGGACAAATCTTTAGAGAATAATTTAAAAAAACTATTGGCCTTATCATCCACTTTAGACAGTGTGCTTTTTAATTTATTTTCAGATAGATTAGATTGAAATAAAACTGGGGTACGTTTTTCTAAAAACTGTTTCATGTTAACCACCGAAACGGGATTAGTAATATAGGTATTCAACTCTAATTTCTCTTGAAACTTTTCCAGGCATTTCATCGCTTCTTTATTTAAAATAATGCTGCCGTTAGTTGTAGAAATATTTAATTGTAATCTATTGCTGCCTCCAAGTTCAGCTTCAACAGCCCGCAAGTCTTGCTTTGCCTTTCCTTCTGCTAAAAGATTACGTGAATTGGTATCTATTTTAACTTGAAAAATAGCATAAAAACCAATCAATAAAATTGCTGTAAACCCAATAATTATAAAACGCTTATAATCCCAAGTAATACGATTTAACCAATGAATAAATGCACTTTGATTCCAACGTTTTAAGTGTAGTACGGGCTTTGCTTTTTCAAAATTTAAATTCATATAGCTAAACCCAATTATGGTAATAATGTACACTAGAATAAAACTTAAAAGCAAACCAATACAAGTAAAAACACCCATATTTTTAAAAGCTGGTAAGGGCGATAAATACAATGCAAAGTAACCTACAAATGTGGTAAGGGTGGTATAAAAACAAGGCGTTAAACTTTTACGAATAGCAACTGCTATCAAGTCAACCTTTGTTAACGTATGGTCTGCCAATCCTTCTTTATGGTAAATATTTATAATGTGTACAGCATCACTAACACTATATACCATAAGAATTGTAGGAATTAGCATAGATATCATATTTAATGCAAAGCCTAGAGATGTAATTAATCCAAAAAGCAAACTTATGGGTAGGCCCACAGCTATTAGTGAAATGATTAAATACTGCTTACTTGGCAGCAAAAACAATAGCATTAAGGTAATAACCAAAACGGTTAATACACCAAAGATTAAACTCTCCTTATAAATCCCTTTACTATAAGCCTCGTTTAAAACGGGTGGCCCAGTAAGATAGTAATCCTCATAACTGCTTTGAATAATTGCTCTTATTTCACTAGCAATAGCTTGTCGTTTTTCCTCGACCGTTGAGGTGGGATTAAGTTGAATATAAAAAAACTGGTGCTTATAATCTTTGGATACCAATTGTGAAGTGATATTAGGTAATTTTAAAAACAGATTTTTTAAGCCTTTTTCACTACGGTTTGAATTATACAGCTCATCAAAAGTGATGTTATTATTGGCATAGATTGGGTATTTAGCTTTGGCTAAACTGAAAGATGTTTGCACATATGGCAATGCTTCAATGCGCTGATGTAATGCCTTTAAAGATGAAATTTCTGAGTCGCCAATGGCATTTTCTACGGGTAACATGGCTATGAAAATTTCGTCAGAACCAAAATTTTCTTGAAAATCAATATAAGCACGGTAGCTGGGGTCATCTTCCAAAAACCAGATACCAAGGGAATTATCAACACTTAATTTATGAAATGTACTATACCCCGATACTCCCATACTAACCAACAGAACTGCTATAATTGCTATTCTAAATTTGATAATTGTTGCTATGATAGGTCTTAATCTTTTCATGTTATGCTATAATAAAGTACCGTTGTAGCAATTGTATTTTTTTAAATTGGCTTTCCCCAGGTGCTAATTGTCATTTAGTATTGGTTAAAAATAAATCTTTTTTAGTGAAGTATCCTTAATGGGAAATCAAATATAACTGTAGCTTTTTTGATTGTAGCCAACGGT
>ERZ802830.4911-NODE-4911-length-10476-cov-18.6063_pt1 | contig 10476 bp, 12 predicted proteins | sample MGYA00345654_ERZ802830 | MGnify/ENA primary metagenome ERZ802830 (study PRJEB30503, sample SAMEA104212375) | marine metagenome | biome: Westerlies Biome; feature: [SRF] surface water layer (ENVO:00010504) within the epipelagic zone...; material: water...
ATTGGCTCCCTGACCTGGGCTCGAACCAGGGACAAACGGATTAACAGTCCGTTGCTCTACCAACTGAGCTATCAGGGAATAGCGAGAGATTATAACGAGCTATGAATTTTGAGTCAATCAAATCTTTGCTTTTATAGCCTCTAAATATCTACAATGTGATTGAGTTAATTTATTGAGTCCTTTAATGCCTCTCCAAACTCAGAGCAAGACAGTAAAGTGGCGTCATCAATTAGCCTCTCTAGGTCATAAGTAACCGTCTTGTTTTGAATAGTTTTTGACATCGCATTTAGTATCAAATCAGCAGCCTCTGTCCAGCCCATATGTCTAAGCATCATTTCAGCAGATAGAATGAGTGAGGATGGATTTACCTTGTCCTTTCCAGCATACCCAGGAGCAGTTCCGTGGGTCGCTTCAAAAACGCCAACGCTATCAGAAAGGTTCGCTCCAGGGGCTATTCCGATTCCGCCAACCTGAGCCGCTAAAGCGTCAGAAATGTAATCTCCATTCAGATTCAAAGTGGCAATCACTGAGTACTCAGCTGGACGAAGCAGTATCTGTTGTAAAAAGGCATCAGCGATAGTGTCATTAATAGTTATTTCTGTTCCAGTTTTTGGATTCGTAAAGCTGCACCATGGACCACCATCAATCTCCTTGGCGCCAAACTCATCTTTGGCTAACTGATAGCCTGTGTCACGAAAAAGTCCCTCAGTAAACTTCATAATATTGCCCTTATGGACCAAAGTCACTGTAGGCTTATCATTATCTATTGCGTATTGAATTGCAGCTCTAACCAGTCTAGAAGTGCCCTCAGTAGAGACTGGCTTGATACCTATGCCTGATGTTTCAGGAAAACGGATCTTAGTTGCGCCCATCTCATCCTGCAGAAAATCGATTACTTTTTTTACTTCCTTTGACCCTTTTGGAAACTCTATACCAGCGTAGATATCTTCAGAGTTCTCTCTAAAGATAACCATATCTACTTTTTCAGGATGCCTAACAGGGGATGGGGTGCCATCAAAATATTGAACAGGTCTTTGACAAATATAGAGATCAAGAATCTGTCTGATAGCAACATTTAGAGATCTCATGCCGCCGCCAACAGGGGTAGTTAAAGGACCCTTAATTGATACTGAAAACTCTTTAATTGCCTCGACTGTCTCTTCTGGTAAATATTCACCATAAATACTGTCCGCCTTCTCGCCCGCATAAATTTCCATCCAATGTATTTCTCTCTCACCACCATAAGCCTTCTTAACGGCAGTATTCACCACATCAAGCATGACAGGAGAAATATCGATTCCAATACCGTCTCCCTCTATGTAGGTAATAATCGGATTATTTGGAACATTAAGTTCATTGTTTTCAATAGTAATTGGAGTGCCGGAATCAGGAACAGTGATATTTTTATAGGTCATTTTTTATTTAATTAAGTTGATATTTCAAGACGCATTATTATACCGTCTTCTTTTAAAGAAAGTTGATTTGAGTTTTTCGTATAGTAATTTTTTCTGATAGAAATCTCTTCAAACCCAAGACTCAGATACAATGCGATAGCTGCAAAATTTCCCTTTCTTACCTCCAAGAATAAAGTTTTAATGTCTCTTTTCTTAAGGTTCATTGATAGGTGATCTATTAAGCTAGAGCCATAGCCTTTTCTTTTGAAATCTTTGTGAATAGCTAAATTCAGAATATCAGCACTATCAAGTGATGGCATTGCAATAATATAGCCAATTATCTTGGATTGAACTAAAAGCAGATAGCCTAAGTTATTAGGATTAGAAACACTCTCAGAAAGCTGTTTTTTTGACCAAGGGTTTTTTGAACTCTCGAGCTCTAATTGAGCAACGCTTTCGATTTCATCTAGAGTGATTTTTTTAAAGGAAGTACTGATAGGCTTTGTTGTCAGTTTCGTTTTGGTAATAATAACCAATTTCATCAAACCTGGACTCTAGATCAGACACATCATCCACCTGAAGACCAATCAATACCCTTCCAAAATCAGCGCCATGGTTTCTATAGTGGAACAGAGAAATATTCCATTTTGTTTTTACTTTTTTAAGAAAGTTTAAAAGCGCTCCTGGCCTTTCTGGAAACTCAAAGCGGTAGATAACTTCATTTTCTGCATTCGCATGCCCCCCAACCATATATCTGATGTGAGTTTTGGCCATCGAATTATCACTCATATCGATCACCTCAAAAGATTGACTGAGTCTGGTTAAAAGTGCCTGCTTTTCAGTTTCTCCTTGGGTTAGCTTTATACCAACAAAAATATGTGCATCTTTTTTTGCAGCATAGCGATAGTTAAACTCAGTGATTGAGGCGTTGTCTAAGAGTTCACAGAACCTCAGAAAGCTTCCAGGCTCTTCAGGGATTGTCACAGCTACAATAGCTTCGGTAAGCTCTCCTAGATCAGCGCGCTCTGCAATATATCTGAGCCTATCAAAGTTGACATTGGCACCAGACACTACTGAGACAATATTTTTGCCTTGCAGACCATGCTCTAAGATATATTTTTTGACCCCTGCCGTTGATAGAGCTCCTGCAGGCTCAGAGACAGAACGAACATCTTCATAGATGTCTTTGATCGCAGCACACATTTCATCATTACTCACTAGCACAACATCATCGACTGACTCCTTGGCAATTTCAAAAGGAAGCGCTCCAATTTGCTTCACTGCAACCCCATCAGCAAATCTTCCAACGTCATCCAATACAACCCTCTCGTTAGCTTCTAATGCCTTAAAAAGGGTCGGTGAATCCTCTGGCTCGACACCAATAACTTTGATATGGGGGGCATAATGCTTAATATAACTTGCCATCCCAGAAATTAAACCGCCGCCGCCAACGGGAGCGAATACATAGTCAATGTCTTCAAGTTGAGATAGTATCTCTTTGGCAACTGTGGCTTGACCTGCAATAACCTCGAAATCATCATATGGACTAATAAAACAGAGGTCTTGCTCTGATACTAACTTTTTAGCATAATGAAAAGCATCATCATAAACGTCACCATGCAAAATAACCTCGGCTCCGAGCTGCTCAACCGCTTGGACCTTAATTTTTGGAGTGCTTGTTGGCATGACAATGATTGCCTTGATATGAAGCTTACTTGCACCAAGGGCAACGCCTTGAGCATGATTACCAGCAGAGGAGGCAATCACTCCTTTGCTTTTTTGTTCTTCACTCATTGAGCTCATCTTTTGATAGGCACCACGAAGCTTAAAAGAATGAATAACCTGGTCATCTTCTCTCTTGAGATAGATTTGATTTTGAAATCTCTTTGATAGCTGAGAAGCAATCGAGAGTGCAGAGACTTTAGCTACATCATAAACTGCGCTATTATCTGCTAAGTTAATTAGTGCACTCATTTAGCTCCTTTATATTATTCTCAAATTTCATTGTATGATTAAATGACAAAAATCATTGCTATTTTAGGCAATTTTTGGTAAAAACTACATTTTTTTAATAAACTAACTCTAATGATAGATCCAAACTTTGATGAAATTCCTGCCTACATCGCAAAAAAAGGTGAGGAGTTCATGTCAGCCGGACAACTTAAGCACTTTATACACAAGCTTAATGTTTGGAGAGATCAGTTAGTTTCTGAGGCAGAATCAACCATTAACCATATCCAAGAAGACTCGACTCCGGTTGCTGATATTAATGACAGAGCGACAATCGAAGAGGAGTTCGCGCTCGAGCTCAGAACAAGGGATCGTGAGAGAAAACTTATCAATAAGATTGATAAGACGCTTCACTTGATTGATATGGGTGATTACGGTTACTGTAAAACTTGCGGGATTGAGATTGCGCTTAATCGCCTTGAAGCCCGTCCAACTGCAGACCAGTGCATTGACTGCAAAACTGTAGAAGAGCGAAAAGAAATCTAATTTTTTAAAATTACTCTTATCAGAAATGCTGATAAGATGATCTCATTCCGCTAAATCCGATAACTTCTAGTTCCTTTTGGCTATTTATCGTTCCAATCCTTGTGACTCTAGTCTCTAAATTCTTTGCGAGTGCTGATATTTTGTCTCTCTTTGATTTGCCCGCTGTAAAACAAAGTTCATAGTCATCCCCGCCGCACAGTGGCATTGACCAATCATTTGTATCTTTCACATAATGGTTGACTGAATCACCCAGTGGTAGCTTATTAGTATCGATTATTGCGCCAACATTTGAGGCTCTTAATATATGAGATAGATCCTGCTCAAGACCATCAGAAACATCAATACAAGAGCTTGCTAGATTTCTTAGGGCTGAGCCCAACTCTAATCGAGGAATCGGTTTATTGAGGCTGTTAAGCTCAATCTGAGAAGGCTTATCTCCTTCCTTAATTTTTTTGAGGCATAAAGCTGCAGACCCAAGATCTCCCGTTACATAGATGTCATCACCCTCCCTTGCGCCTGACCTTTTAATAGAGCTATCAATTTCTATTGAACCCATCATTGTGATTGTAATGTTTAAGGGTCCTTTTGTAGTGTCACCGCCAATCAAATTGACATGAAACAATTTGGAAGACTCTTTGAGTGAAGATGAAAATTGTTCTAACCACTTTTTGTCAAGCTTAGGAAGTGTCAATGAAAGAGTGTAACATTTTGCGATAGCTCCCATTGCAGCTATGTCACTTAAATTAACTGCTAAAGATTTATAAGCAATGTCACTGGGTGAGGCGTCTTTAAAGAAATGGATGCCTTCGACAAGGGTGTCAGTGGAAGTAACTAGTTGGTGTCCTGGATTGAGATTGAAAAGTGCTGCATCATCACCAACCCCTAACTCAATACTTGGGTCAGTTATCTCCCAATTGAAGTAACTTTGAATTAAATCAAACTCATTCATCTTGATTAAGCGCTGAGCCCTTTGAAGTGAGATTGAATAGACTCTGACAAAGCTTGAAGATCATAGCCTCCCTCCAAAAAAGAGATCACCCTTCCTTTGGAGTGGCGATTCGCAATATCAACAATGTCGTGAGTCATTGTAAAGTAGTCTTCAGAGTTTAAATTAATTGTAGCCAGTGGATCTCTTTTGTGGGCATCAAAGCCAGCTGAGATAATAATGACTTCGGGCTCAAAACTCTCAACATTGAGTAGAATCTTTTCATTAAAGATTCGTAAAAATTCTTCACTAGTAGTGCCCGCCTCGATAGGCGCATTGAAGATGTTTCCGACTCCAGTCTCAGACTCTAAGCCTGTTCCAGGGAATAATGGATGTTGATGAATTGAAGCGTAGAGCACCGAACTATCATCATAAAAAATCTCTTGGGTACCATTCCCGTGGTGCACATCAAAGTCAATGATTGCTATTTTTTTTATGTCATAGCTCGACTGTAAATAACGCGCTGCAACGGCCGCATTGTTTAAAAAACAAAAGCCATTGACTCTAGAGGTCTCGGCGTGATGTCCCGGGGGCCTGACCGCACAAAAAACCCTCTTAAAGCTTCCATCCATTATGTCTTTTGAAGCACTTATTCCAGAGCCACAAGCTCTGAGAATTGCCTCCTTCGAATCGGGACACAGAAGTGTATCTGCATAAGGTTCTTTTTCAACACCAACAAGGCCTTTACTGGGTATCATTTCAAAAATCTCTTCAAGATAGGACTGAGGATGTACTAAATTAATGTCCTTGTACTGAGCTTTTGGAGCTTCATTTAATTCAATAGAGAGATCATCAATCCTTTGGATTGAATCAAGAATAGATTCTAGGCGCTCTTTTCGCTCAGGATGGCCCTCACCATTTTCTTTTGAGAGGCATGCAGAATGAGAATAAACCCTGATATTTTCCATTCTTCCCCTTAAATTAGTCAAGCATTAGAATGCTAGAGAGCTACATGTATGCGTTTTCTTTATAAGAGTGGTCCGTTGCATCAAGAACAGCAGAAATTTCTGGATATAAGCCTTTGAGTTGCTTTTCAACACCATCTTTAAGAGTCATATTAACCGAACTGCAGCCTTGGCATCCCCCACCAAAGTTGAGAACAACTTCTTTCTTTTTAGTAATTTCAACAAGATCAACAAATCCACCATGAGAGGCAAGACTAGGATTGACTTCAGTGACGATTGTGAAAAGCACTTTTTCTTCTAGCGGCGCATCATCCTTTGGCGCTTCACCCTTGGCATTGGGAGCTGTAATCGTTAATTTTTTATTGGTCCCATCAACCTTTAAAGCAACATGCGAGTCACTCAGATAGTGATTATTGGACTCATCAATAAAAGCACTGAAACCAACAAAAGGGAACTCTTGGTAGGTTTCAGGGAGGTCGCTTTTAATGCAAAAGTTAAATGTTACTGTTGCAACTGGAGTCCCAGGTTTTTCAACATCTACCTTCAGACCAAGATCTTTTTCGTCCTGCTGCTCAAAAAGGTCTGCAACATAAATTTCTGCTTCTTCAGTAATACTAAACATTCGTTCTCCTAAATACTAGATTATCAATCAGGCGAGTTCCACCAAACCTTATTGCAGATATTATAATAATTTCTGTGGTTTTAGTCTCGATTTGTGTAAGGTTATTTGCATCTAAAACTTCTAAATATTCAACTTCAAAGCTTTGACTGAGCATTTCGATTGCATCTTTTTTAGCATCAGTTAGTGAATTTCCAATCAATATTGAATCCCTGACATCACATAACACTCTATAAAATTGGGGCGCCCGCCCTCGATCTAAATCACTCAAATATTGATTTCTGGTACTCATTGCCAATCCATCTTTCTCCCTTTGAGTTGGCATGGATTCAATTTTTAAATTTAAATTGAGATTCTTAACTAATGATTTAATGATGAGCAGCTGCTGAAAGTCTTTTTCACCAAAGACGGCATAGTTAGGCTTAACAATTTCAAAAAACCGTTTAACTACTTGTGCAACACCATCAAAATGAGTAGGCCGAAAAGCACCACAGAGTATCTGGCCAATAGCCCCAACCTTGTAGTCAGATAAAGTTCCGTGCGGGTATATTTCCTCTTTGGAAGGGAGAAATAATGCGTCAACATTTTTTGACTGTAATAGTAACTTGTCTGATTCAAAGGTATTTGGATAATCATCAAAGTCCTCACCTCTTGCAAACTGAGTAGGATTGACAAAGATGCTAACGATAACTATCTCAGCAAGACTTTTAGCTTTATCAACTAACGAAAGATGTCCATCATGAAGGCCGCCCATGGTTGGAACCAGAGCAATATTTTTGCCGTTCTCTCGCATGCTATCTAAATAGAGCTCAAGGTCTTTCTGCGTTTTATAGATGTGCATCAATAACTCTCACTTTCAGAAGGAAACCTCCCTTCTTTAACCTCCACAACAAATGACTCAACTGCATCAGAAATGGTGATTTGATTGCTTAGGAAATTTCTTACAAACCTTGGCTGCTTGCCTGTGGTAATTCCTAACATATCGTAACTTACTAGTACCTGCCCGTCGCAATGAACTCCAGCACCAATACCAATAGTTGGTATGGTCAATTTTTCACTGATAGTTTTTGCTAAATCACTCGGAATACATTCGAGCACCAAGACACTCACTCCTAAAGACTCTAGGAGTAGTGCATTATTTAAAATTGTCTGGGCAGAACTGTCATCCCTGCCTTGAACCCTGTAATCATCTGATTTGATCACTAGCTGAGGCTGAAGGCCCAAATGACCACAAATATTAATGTTGTTTGAGATTAAAGTTTTAATCACATCTGAATGCTCACTACCGCCTTCAATCTTAACCATTCTTGCCCCAGCATCTATCAATAATTTTGCATTTTTAAGAGCATCATCAGAGCTATCATAACTTGCAAAAGGCATGTCAGCAATTACGAGCGCATTACTACTAGAATCAGAAACTATAGAGGTGTGATAAATCATATCATTGATTGAAACTGATCTCGTATTCTCTCCTCCTTGGATAACCATTCCAAGAGAGTCACCAATTAATATCGCATCAACGCCTGACTGGTCAAGGATTTTAGCCATTGATGCATCATAGGCTGTCAGGCAGGTAATTTTTTGGCCCTGTTCTTTAAATAAACTTAACTCCGAATGCTTCATATTTTTTTTACATCAAGTTTGTTAATTCTGTCTATTAATTTTTTAACCGGTCCTAAAAGGGGTACATTTATTTCTTTGTCTATTTCATGCAAAGGAACCATCACAAAGGGTCTATCGATCATTTCAGGGTGAGGGATAGATAATCGATCACTCGATATAACCTGTTGCTCATAGAGCAGTATATCTAAATCAATTGTTCTTGAACCCCATTTTACCTTCCTAATTCTTTTCTGATTGTCCTCAATGGACTGACAAATATCTAACAAATCAATAGCACTTAGGTTAGTATTTATTTTACATACTGCATTGACATAGTTAGGGCCAGGCATATCCAGAAGCGGTTTTGATTCATATAAACTGGATACAATTAATATTTCTATTCCATCAGAATCACTCAGAGCTCTGAGGGCATTTTCAATTTGTGCCCTTGGGTTCTTGAGATTTGAGCCTAAGCCAATATATGCTAACAATGAATTAATGTTCCTATATATTCGCCCTGATAAATTCTGGTTAAAACATCTTTTTCTCTGCCCCAAGCAATATTTGAGATGGTTTTAGACTCTGCAGCCTGTTTTGCCGCCATCACCTTTGAGTGCATTCCACCTGAACCTAATGCTCCCCCTGTTTTTCCTGCAACTCTCTCGAGATTCTCATCATTAAAATGAATTTTGTTTATTAATTTGGCGTCATTATTTTTTCTAGGATCATCATCAAAAACGCCATGCTGATCTGTCAAAATGATGAGCTTTTCAGCGCTTAAGAAATTAGCGACTAAGGCTGCCAAAGTATCATTATCTCCAAACTTAATCTCCTCAGTTGCAACTGTATCATTTTCATTAATGACCGGAACTATTCCGAACTCCAGCAAGTTGCCAAGAGTAGCTGAAATATTCTCAAAATGCTTTGAATTCAATAAATTATCACGAGTCAAAAGTACCTGTGCAGTTTGCACTTTATGCTTTGCAAATAAATATTCATAGGCCTGGACCAATCCCATTTGTCCAACAGCAGCAGCAGCTTGAAGTTTATGAATATCGCTAGGCTTTTCTTTCCATCCCAAACGCTTCATACCCTCTACAATTGATCCACTTGAAACCAGAACGACATCAATTCCATGAGATTGCAACTCAACAATCTGCTCCACCCACTGGGATATTAAGCCCTTGTCGATTCCTTTACCGTTATTCGTTAAGAGGGCTGACCCAATTTTTACAACCCAACACTTATTCTTCATTTTTTTGCTCTATTAAGTCATACAAGCCAAAAATCAAGGACTTGCAGCCCATTCCATTTAAAGCAGATATGTTAAACGCATTTCCTTTATATTTGACCTTTTTAAGAAAATCTTTGATGGTTTTGTCTCTTTTACTCTCTTCAATTAAGTCAATTTTATTGATAGCAACATACCTAGGTTTTTTGTATAGCTCTTCATCAAATTTCTTTAACTCAGACTCAATCGTCAAATAATTACTTGCAGGGTCAGAGCCATCAGAAGGAAAAATATCAACAACATGTAAAAGCGCTCTGGCTCTTGAAAGGTGTTTAAGGAATTCAAATCCAAGACCTACCCCTTCACTTGCTTTTTCGAGTAAACCTGGAATATCTGCCATCACAAAATGGTTGCTTCCTGCCTTTACAACGCCGAGACTTGGGTGCAAGGTTGTAAATGGATAGTCGGCAACCTTGGGGCGAGCGCCTGAGATCTGCCTTATCAGGCTTGATTTGCCTGCATTAGGCATACCCAGAAGTCCCACATCAGCCATAATATTTAACTCTAAGGCAACCTCTCTTGACTCTCCTGGAGTTCCGGGCGAAGTTTGTCTTGGTGCACGATTGACCGATGATTTAAATCTGGCATTACCCAGTCCATGAAAGCCGCCCTTGGCAACCAGCAAGCTTTGCTCATGAAGAGTTATCTCTCCAATCACCTCATCCGTTGCCAGATCAATGATCTTAGTACCTAAAGGGACCTCAACATAGAGGTCATCAGCCGATTTTCCTCTTCTGTCCCTTCCCATTCCAGGCTGACCATTCTTGGCTCTGTACAATCGATTGTATCGAAACTCGCTAAGCGTATTCAGTCCTTCCTGACCGCGGAAGTATACACTTCCACCGTCTCCCCCATCTCCACCGTCTGGCCCCCCGTCTGGTATGTATTTTTCCCGACGAAAACTGAGGCACCCTGCCCCTCCTTTTCCAGCCTCAACAACAACGCTCGCAGAATCAACAAATTTCATAATTTTTAAAATAATAAAAAAATTCTAGACAAGATCATAGTAACGAAACATTCAAAGAAAAATAGATGTGATGAAAGTTATACGATAAAGCTATAATATCAGCGAACTATTATACCTTTTTTGCCTTTCATAAGCCCTTTAGAACAGAATTGAAGGATTTAACTATATGAGAAATCAAAAATATTATCTGATCAAATTACTTAATGAATAGATTCCT